>PDWJ01000986.1_pt1 | contig 37855 bp, 33 predicted proteins | sample 1430881 | NCBI WGS metagenome assembly PDWJ01 (sample SAMN01162460, study PRJNA174530) | Oral metagenome, whole genome shotgun sequencing project. | biome: Marine environment; feature: Marine mammal; material: Swab sample of the gingival sulcus; isolation source: swab sample of gingival sulcus...
TGAATGCTCTATGCTTACCACGCCAGCATTATTAGTGAGTTTAGTTATTTGAAAAACCAAAGATGCCATACAGCTGGACGCTGCAACAATATCACCTACGCAAAAACCACTGACTTTGCTGCCACCGCCAGAACAAGCATTACTTTCTGTACCTGTATGATCAATATAAAACAGAGCTGGCGTATTGGTATTAGCCACCATCACACTTTCACCAACCCCCCCCCTGAGCACTAACAGATCCGTACCTGCGAGCGGCGTGGGGTCGCCACTACTCAATACCGACGGTTTTACGGTAACATTATCAAAACCTTCAACAGGAACTTCAAAGTTATATAAGACACCCGTTGCGTTGTTCAGAATATTATCAAACTTGATATCGTCGGCTTTATCAGAAGTGCTGCCACCACGGTCTTTACTGACACAGCCTGTGTACCCCGCATTGCGAATAGACTTACCCATTAAATTCAGCACATAGCGGGTATTATCCTGCATTTGAGACAAACCTTCTGTATTGTTCGCCGTTTGACGATGCGATGTATAGACCTGGATAATTCCGATTGAAAGAAAGGCGCCCAACGCAAGTGCCACCATCAATTCAACAAGACTCAAACCAACAACATATTTATTTATAAATAGTTTGTTCATATTTGCGTACCAAATACAAATTGCTCAGTATCCGTTCCATCCCTCTTCATGCTTTCATCCCATTCAATGGTAACCGTCACTTCTGATGTTGTAGGGTCTACCGAAATAGCGCCATCACCTACCGGCAACCAATTATCAAGCCCTGTCAACCACTCCGATAAATCCTGCTCTGCTATAGTGACGGCATCATCCGGTGCATCATCACCACTCGCAATGTCATACTCCGCATTCAAAGCAGCCTCTCTATTTGCCCTCATACGATCTAAAATATCGCTGGCGGCCCAAACAGCCAAAGATCTATAACTTGACGCCTGATTGGACTGCATTGTATTCAGCTGCAGACTGATCAGGCCCATGATACCAATCGTGACCACCAGTAAAGAAACCAGCACCTCGATCAGGCCAAACCCTTCATTTTTTCTGGTTATGTTCATTTACTTTTCTCCAACTCAAGGACACGCCACCGTGCTGATAGATACTCGACCATTCTGACTGATTTGGATTGTTCGCCCATCAACTTTGCATTCATCCAGCTTCAAGGTGAAACTCAATGCAGCCCCGGGGGCAGCCATAAAACCATTATCATCAAAAGTAATACGAGCGACTGTTGCTGATGGAGCCAGGGTACTGTTAACCAATGGCTCATAAACCTGCAGCGTTTCTGAGTTATCAGTGTTAATCGAATTATTACCATCAGTATCAACCCATACCGTGATACCATTCGACCAGTCACTGCCATCTGTGGGATCTATATTCACTTCGTTACGCTGTGTAACAGCTTCACTTCTGGCATATTGCAGCGCAGTTATGACAGCCCTTGATTGCGATGCGATTCGGTTTTTTTGAACGATTGCCTGCATGGAAGGCACACCAACCGCCACCACAATGACCGCAATCATTAACGTCACCAACAACTCTAGAACTGTAAACCCTTTAGTTCTGTCCAGGCCAAACACATTCATAGCTTCACAACCCTGCCAATCTAAAATTTAAAACCCCTGCCAACGTAACACTTAAAATCTGTGTTACCAGCACCCTGCCGGGCCCCTCGCCCCGTTACTTGAATACGTTAAAGGTGTGCAGTCAGGGTCAACGCTTTTCCCTTCTATTGCCGTGGCACTGATGGTATATCCTGTTGCACTGGCACTATCAATCCTCAGATTATAAAAAGCCACATTGGAATCCAAAGGCGCAGTTGATTGAAAAAAGCCTGCAGCGGGTGCACCCGTATCACTACCACTTGCAGCATTTCCGGCATAGGTATTTGGAATAGTCTGGGTGTAGCGCCTCTCCAATGCGTTTGCCAATCCGCTCAAAGCGGCCTTGGCATCACTCAGCCTGGATTTATTAACGCTGCTGGTGTACGCAGGATAACCAATCGACGCCAGAATCCCAATAATGGCCACCACGATTAGCAGTTCAACCAAAGTAAAACCTTTTAAGTTCCTGTGATGCATTTATCTGCCTCTTCTATAACAAAGGAAATCAACCCGAAAAACAGGCGGGTATAACTTTATTAGCTCAGTATAAAAAATATTCAGGCCAACACCACCAGAAGGCGCTGACTGACAAAAACTACCGCTGAACGGTACTAAGATGATTAGCTTTGTTATTAAAAGCTGATTTGGAATTAAAAAAAAGAATATACGGTATGAAGCAGGTCACATTTTACATATGAAAGCAAACCGCTTGATGATGCTGGATTTTTCGCGCAATCGGCAAATAAAATAGAAACTGCCCCAACACCCAAGAGATGTCAGGGCAGGCAGTGATTATTTTTCAGCTTTAAGCTTGTTAAAGAAATCACCTTCAGGTTTAACCACTAAAATATCCTGCTTGTCGGAAAACACTTCACGGTAGGCCTGTAATTTTCGGAAAAATTCAAAAAATTCAGCATCCGCATTATAGGCATCTGCATAAATGGCGGCTGATTCAGCATCCCCCGCACCGCGTGTTTGTTCCGCTTGCTTATAGGCTGCTGCCAGGATTTCGATACGTTCCCGATCAGCGGTTGCCCGAATGCCTTCAGCCAGCTCCTTACCCTGGGAACGATATTCACGGGCTTCACGCTCCCGCTCTGCTCTCATGCGCTCATAAACCTTGCCACTAACGGTGGGCGGTAACTCGATGCGCTTCACCCGAATATCAACGACTTCGATACCAAACTCTTCGCGCGTCTTTTTATTCACTTCGGCGGTTAATTCAACCATCAGCTCTTCACGCTCACCTGATACCACTTCGTGAACGGTACGCTCACCAAATTTGTTACGCAAACCTTCATTAATACGTGGCGCCAACAGGCGTTGTGCCTGGGATTCCAAGCCGCCACCCGTTGCCGTGAAGTATTTTTCGACGTTATCAATACGCCACATCACAAAAGAATCCACGATTAAACGCTTTTTCTCCTGCGTTAAATATTCTGCCGGGCGCATATCAAAACTTTGAATACGACCATCGAACAAGCGGGGCTCATGCACAACGGGCAACTTCCAGGAAATGCCCGGTTTCAGATCAGCTTCGATGATTTCACCAAACTTTAATAACACGCCACGCTGGTATTCTTTTACGGTGTACACAAAACTGGATGCAAAAAAGACGACGGCAAGAATTAATAAGATAGTCAGGTTTCTATTGTTCATTTATCTTCCCTCCCAACGGCGGCTGTCTCGCATTTGACGCAAACGATCAACGCCCTTCAGGTTTTTTTCCTGTTTGCTGGGTTCTTTTTTCACTGGCATGGTAATGGTTTTTGCTATATCCGTTAATTGTTGGGCAGACGCATTCTGCACCAGTCGATCAAGCGGCAGGTACATAATGTTATTGCCGCCTTCCACATCCACCATCACCTTGGTGGTATTGCCGTAAACGGATTCCATGGTTTCCAGGTATAAACGCTGGCGAGTTACTTCGGGCGCTTTCTTATATTCAGACAGCAACTGCTCAAAGCGTTTCGCCTCACCCTTAGCCCGTTCAACCACTTCTGTTTTATAAGCATCGGCTTCCTGCAACATGCGTTTCGCTTTACCGCGAGCCTCTGGAATAATACCGTTGGCATAGGCCTGCGCTTCATTTTGCAAACGTACTTCATCTTCCTGAGCCCGAAGTACATCGTCGAATGCTGCTTTTACTTCCTTGGGCGGATGAGCATCTTCAATATTCACTTTGGTAACAATCAAACCCGATTGATAACGCTCCAGGTAATCCTGCAAGCGGGCCTCTACCTCGATAGCAATGGCTTCACGGCCTTCGGTAATCACCTTATCCATCACACTGCCGCCCACCACATGGCGCAAGGCACTTTCAATACTGTGGGCCAGCGCAAGCTCCGGGTTATTAACATGCAGAAAATAAAGTTTTGGATCATTAACGCGATACTGAACATTCAGATCCACATCAACGATATTCTGATCTTCGGTGAGCATGGTGGCTCGCATAGGTAACGAGAACACCTTGTTAACATCCACTTTATAAATGGTATCTACCAATGCCGGGTTCCAACGCAAACCGGCCGTTTTGATTTCATGGAATTCACCGAAACGCAGCACTACTGCCTGTTCTGCCTGCTCAACCCGATACCAACCGGAAATGAACCACAACAAGGCCACCAGAACCAGTACGCCCACTAATAAAAACGTACCGCCGCCCCCTTGGTTTCCACCTTTTTTACCGTTAAAAAAGCCACCGAATCGTTCTTGTAACTTTTTTACAACTTCATCAATATCCGGTGGCCCCTGATCATTGCGACCACCCCATGGGTCCTGATTGTTGTTTCTACCGCCGCCAGGTTCATTCCAGGCCATAATGTACTCCGTAGGTTTGTTTTTCTTGCCGCTGCTTTTTTAAGCAAAGGTTAACCAATATGGTTGATAAATACCGGCTTCACACAGCGGGGTGCTAAATTAACATTTTTGCAGGCATAGCGGCTAGTTATATGAACACCTATACCAGAATTGCCTGCTCATCTATATTCAGTTTTTTCAGAATCTGATAGTAATCTTTTTTTGGCAATCGAATACTCATCAAAGACACGCCAAGGTCATCCATGGTTTCCTGCTGCACTGCTTTATTGGCGTATAACATTGCCCGCAGCTGCCCCATACGCGGCGGCACTTTAATTCGGTGTGCAACAATATCTTTACCCAGCGTTTCCTGCAATGCCGTATAAAGCTGCTCAATACCGCTGCCATTTTTTGCCGAGAGCCACACCGCTTTCGGCTGGCCTTCCTCGTTCCGGTCAATCCTGGGGGATACCTCTCCCATCAGATCAATTTTGTTATAGACCATCAGGGTGGGGATCTGTTCAGCGCCGATTTCTTTGAGCACTTCATTCACATGAAAAATATTTTCACTGCGCTCTTCACTGGAGGCGTCCACCACATGCAATAACAAGTCTGCTTCGCGGCTTTCTTCCAGGGTGGCGCGGAATGCTTCCACCAGTTTGTGGGGCAAATGACGAATAAAGCCGACGGTATCAGCCAGAATGACATTGCCCACATCGTCCACGTCGATACTGCGCAAGGTGGGGTCGAGTGTCGCGAACAACTGATCTTCGGCGTAAACATCTGCATCGGTAAGGGTATTAAACAGGGTTGATTTTCCGGCATTGGTATAGCCCACCAGGGAAACCGTGGGCACTTCGGCCTTTTGGCGGGAGCGTCGCCCCTGATCGCGCTGTTTGCGTACTTTGTCGAGACGCTTTTGAATCGACTTGATGCGACCTCGCAATAAGCGGCGGTCGGTTTCCAACTGGGTTTCACCCGGCCCGCGTAAGCCAATCCCGCCCTTTTGCCGCTCCAGATGGGTCCAGCCACGAACCAAGCGAGTAGACAGATGCTCAAGCTGTGCCAGCTCCACCTGCAACTTACCTTCAAAGGTTCTTGCCCGCTGTGCAAAAATATCAAGAATCAACCCGGTACGATCCAATACCCGACATTGCAGCTTTTTTTCCAGGTTACGTTCCTGGGAAGGGGAAAGGGAGTGATTGAAGATCACCAGTTGAGTTTCGGCCTGCCTGGCCTCTGTGGCAATTTCTTCTACTTTGCCGGAGCCGACAAAATAACGGGGATCGGGCTGATTACGACTGCCACGCACCAGCCCGCAGATTTCTGCGCCAGCAGAATCCACGAGCATCTCGAATTCGGAAAGGTCTTCCGGCTCGGCATTTTGAAAAAAATCAATATGCACCAGCAAGGCCCGCTCGCCACTTTGGGGGCGATCAAATAACGATTCCATTCAGCAGATTGCAACCCGCTGGTTTGCGCTAAAAACTAACCGGAAAGGGTTCAAGCCGAGCCTGTACAGCACACCTTTTTCAGCACGATATTGAAACGGGCAATTAATGATTGTCGTGTCCGTGTCCATCGTCACCCTGTCCACCACGTTCCTGGCCACGGGGATTACGTGCAGGTACTACGGTAGAAATGGCGTGTTTGTAAACCATTTGGCTAACGGTATTACGCAACAGCACAACGTATTGGTCGAAAGATTCAATCTGACCCTGCAATTTAATGCCATTTACCAAAAAAATTGAAACAGGGATACGCTCTTTTCGAAGCGCGTTTAAAAAAGGGTCTTGTAAGCTGTGCCCCTTGGACATGACTGTCTCCTCAAAAAAAGTATGTGCCCAACTGCCGGGCAAATAGTACAAAAATCAAACAAAATCAAAGTGTGAGACGAAGATTTTATCGGCACTTAAAGGATGGAGTCCGCCGACAAAATTTTCAAGGCTTTTTCCAAGATTTTTGGATCTTCAGTTTCCAGCCAGTGCAACCCTTGCCAGCCCCGAAGCCAGGTTAATTGCCGCTTTGCCAGTTGGCGAGTAGCAATAATCCCCCGCTCGATCATTTCATCATGGCTTAACCGGCCCGCCAGAAAATCCCACATCTGACGATAACCCACCGCCCGCATGGAAGGCATGGAGGGATCAAGATCGCCACGCTGATACAAAGCTTTGACCTCGGCCTGAAAGCCCTGCTCAATCATTTGCTGAAACCTTAAAGCGATACGCTGATGAAGCACACTACGGTTGTCTGGTGCAATCGCCATTTCACACACCCGGTAGGGCAGTTCCTCTGCCGTTTGCTCCTGGTGCCATTGGCTCAGGGGTTTACCAGAAATGCGATAGACCTCTAACGCCCGCTCCAGCCGCTGGGTATCGGTGGGGTGCAGCCGCGCTGCGGTTTTCGGGTCTACCTGCTGCAACCGGGCATGAATGGCTGGCCAGCCTTCTGCGGCGGCTTCTGCTTCTATTTGTGCACGTATTTTGTCATCCGCCGCCGGTAGTTTTGCCATTCCCTCTTTAAGCATTTTGAAATACATCATGGTGCCACCCACCAGCAAGGGGATGTTACCCGCAGCGGTAATATCGGCCATTTCCCTGAGTGCATCTTTGCGAAAATCGCCCACTGAATAGGATTCAGCCGGATCAAGAAAGCTGATTAGACGGTGGGGTGCCTGTTGCAGTTCTGCGGCATCAGGTTTGGCAGTACCAATATCCATTTGCCGATAAATAAGCGCTGAATCCACACTGATAATTTCAAACGGGCCATGCTGCATCAGCTCAATGGCCAGCGCAGTTTTTCCCGAAGCCGTTGGCCCCATAAGGAATACCGCCGGTGGCTTTGTTGCAGAATCATTTATTAAATGTGCATCAGGCACCGTTATCGACCACGCAAAAACAGTTTATCCAGATCTTTCATACTCATTTGCGACCATGTTGGCCGGCCATGATTGCACTGGCCGCTGCGCTCGGTACGCTCCATATCTCGCAACAGGGCGTTCATTTCAGGAATAGTGAGTTTTCGATTGGCTCGCACCGACCCATGACAGGCCATGGTTGCCAACAGCTCATCAATACTGTCTTCAATGCGTTTCGATGCTCCATGAGCGCATAAATCTGAAAGTACGTCCCTTAGCAGTTGCTCAGCGTTTGAATGCTGCAACAACACCGGCACTTCGCGAATCAAAAGGGTTTCCGGGCCCATGCGTTGCAGGTTAAATCCCAAACGGTGAAATACCGCTGCACTGTCTTCCGCCAGCTCGGCTTCCTTCTGGCTGACCGCCATGCTGACGGGCACCAGTAAAGGTTGCGATACCAGGCGATCCTGCGCCCAACTGGTTTTCATTCGTTCGTAGGTAATACGCTCGTGTGCCGCGTGCATATCCACCACCACCAGCCCTTCGTCGTTTTCCGCCAGAATATAAATACCATGCAGTTGTGCCACCGCATAACCCAAGGGTGGCGTTTGCTCACCATTAGCCGGGGCCAGTTGCGGTTGCCCCGCGCCACTGTTGACTGATGGGGTGGACGCCCCAGGCAGTGCCTGCTGTGGCATTGAAACTGCCTCCGCCACTTGTGCGGGCTCTGCTAATGGCTGGTGCAGCCTGGCATAGGCTTCAATTTGCTCTGCAGACGTTGCTGCTGATTGTTCGTTTTGCAGCAAACGTAAACTGCCCTGGGATTTGAATTCACCGCCTGCGATGCCGACCGCCCTGGGCGCGGGTGATGCTGCCAACGCCGAATCAGTCGGGCCTACCGCCTGATCCGGGGTGATTTCAGCAATCGCCCGGTGCAGGCTGCGAAACAGAAAGTCATGCACCTGACGGCTTTCACGAAAACGTACCTCGTGCTTGGTGGGGTGAACATTAACATCAACCCCTTTCGGATCAAGCTCCAGATAAAGCACGTACGCAGGGTGACGGCCATGATAGAGCACGTCTTTATAGGCTTGCCTCACGGCATGAGTAACCACCCGATCGCGCACATGACGGCCATTCACAAAGAAATATTGTAAATCAGCCTGGCTGCGGGAAAAGGTCGGCAGGCCCATCCACCCCCACAGGCGCAACCCGGCCACCTGGGTATCGACACGCACCGCATTTTGAATAAACTGCGAGCCACAAACGGAAGCCACCCGGCGATCCTGTTCCAGTTCTGAATGGGCGGGTTTTAAGTGATGAATAACTTTTTGATTATGTTTTAACTGAAAACCCACCGGGAAGTGCGACAGCGCCAGACGCTTCACCACATCATCCAAATGGTTGAACTCGGTTTTTTCAGTGCGTAAAAATTTACGCCGCGCCGGGGTATTGAAAAATAAATCACGCACTTCGACGGTGGTGCCCTGTGGGTGTGCCACCGGGGAAATTTTTGCGGCCATATCGCGGCCTTCAGTTTGCACCTGCCAACCGGCACCGCTGCCATCATTACTGGATGAAAGTGCCAGACGCGACACCGAACTGATACTGGCCAGCGCTTCCCCGCGAAACCCCAGAGTAGCAACACCTTCAAGGTCGCTCAGATCATGGATTTTACTGGTGGCATGGCGGGCCACCGCCAGGGGTAGATCGTCTTTATCAATTCCAGAGCCATTGTCCCGCAGGCGAATCAATTTGACGCCGCCTTCTTCTGCATCCAGCTCGATTCTTTCAGCCCCTGCATCCAGAGCGTTTTCCAGCAGCTCCTTAACAACAGATGCAGGCCGTTCTACCACCTCGCCAGCGGCAATCTGATTGGCTAAACGCGGTGACAGGCGATTAATATGCCCCATAAATATTTAAACCCGTTAAAACACTATACGAAAGAAAAGTTATGACTGCGGAATTTTCAACACCTGACCTGCCCGAATCGTATCACCTTTAATGGCATTGGCTTTACGCAGGCTGGTCGCACTGACACTGTATTTTGCAGCAATCTGCGACAGTGTTTCCCCCCTTGCGATCTTATGCCGGGTAACTTTACCAATGCCAGACTTTTTCATTGCGATATATGATCCCGGTGGCGGGTGAGCGGCAAAATAACTCACAATACCTTTGGAAATGGAATGCGCCAGTTTTTTACGATAGCTTCGGTTATTTAGATTTTTTTCTTCCGTGGGATTAGAAATAAATCCGGTTTCAATTAATAACGAAGGTATATCAGGGGACTTGAGCACCACAAAACCGGCCTGCTCCACATGTTTTTTATGTAGCCGTGCCACCCGACCCATTTCTTTAAGCACATATTTTCCTGCTCTTAAACTGTGCTCCATGCTGCCTTCCATAGAAAGATCCGCCAGCACTGCTGCCAGGTGATCATCTTTATCATCCAGACTGACACCCCCCACCAGATCAGACTGGTTTTCGTTGGCTGCAAGAAATTTTGCCAGGGTACTTGATGCGCCTTTTCTTGAGAGTGCAAATACCGATGCGCCTTTTGCTTTTTTGTTGCTGAACGCATCGGCATGAATCGATACAAACAAATCTGCTTTATATTTTTTTCGAGCCAGTTCACGGCGGGTTTTCAATTTTAAAAAATAATCGCCTTTGCGGGTAAGCACTGCTTTATAGCCGGGTACATCATTCAATGCCCATTGCAGTTGCTTGGCAATTTTTAATACAACGTGTTTTTCGCGCGTACCTTTAGCGCCAATAGCACCTGGGTCTTCACCACCGTGACCGGCATCAATCACCACCACAATATCTCTGCCGCTGCCTATCGTCGACAGGGTTTTAACGGGTTTAGCCGGTTTTGATGTCGTTGCCACAGCAGTGCCACTGTTGAGATCGACCACAAGGCGATGGCCGTATTGATCATTAGGCTTCAACAAGAAACTTTTGGTTTTCAAAGGCCGGGCAAGATCCAGCACAATGCGCAGATCATTTTTATTACGGGTAGCGCTGCGCATACTTTTAATGGGACCACCCTTTAAATCCACATTAAACAATGCGCGGGTTCGCAGGGTGTTTTTAATATCAATCACCACCCGATCCGGGTTGGTCAGTGTGAAAATATTGTGCGACACCGGGCCGCTCACATCAAACACCAGGCGTATGTTATCAGGGGCTTTCCACACCCGCACCGATGCCACTTTTTCAGCAGCGTTGGCAACGGAAAATCCCGCTGACAACAGCATCAGACTGAAAATGAAAAACGCTCGCAGCATTGTTGTGTACTTCAATGTGGTTGTGTATTTCAATGTGCCCGTCATGCCTGCTTCCTTGAATGATTCTTTGGTTTTCATCGTGTTTTAATCACGTTTGCTATCGCCACCTGTTATGACATCATTGGCTCAAGAAGGTTTTCACCGCGCCGGGTACAGGCATAAAAAATCAGTTTTCGACCATTTTGATAGTAATGGATAACTAATTTTATATCAGGCTCAGGAATAACGCCTGCACCTCGCTCCGGCCATTCCACCAGACAAAGATTGTCGCCACCAAAATATTCACGAATGCCCATGTATTCCAGTTCTTCAGGATCAGCCAGGCGGTAAAGGTCAAAATGATAAATATTCTGACCTCCCAGCTCGTAGGGTTCAACCAATGTATAGGTAGGGCTTTTCACCGCCCCTGCATGACCTGCACCCTGAATAATGCCACGACTGAAGGTGGTTTTGCCGGCTCCCAGATCGCCTTCAAGATAAACAACACCGCCACCTTTCAAGGCCCGGCCAAACACTTGACCAAGCTGCACCATTTCTTTTTCGTTGTTAGCAATTTTTTCGAGCATGAGTATTTGATATTAACGATTAACAAGCTGATGCAGCGGCAACATTAAATCAGTCGCTAACAGGCCCCGCTCATTAGGCTGATCTGCCTGTTTGCCATTTTGTTGCTGTGGCTGCACCGCCATATCCGCCGCAGCGCCATGGAGCCAGGCACCGGCTGCGGCGGCATCAAACAGGCTTAGACCCTGGGCAATTAACGCACCAATAACGCCACTTAGTACATCTCCCATACCACCGGTGGCCATACCAGGATTACCAGTGGTCACAAGGTGCGGCAGTTTAGCATTTTCCTGTACCAAAGTACCGGCCCCTTTTAGCAGTACCGTTGCGCCAAATCCCTGCACCAGTTTTTCCAGGGCCTCGAACCGATTCTGCTGAATATGCTCAACACGGCAACCCAGCAAACGGGAAGCTTCGCCAGGGTGCGGTGTTAGTACCCAGTTGCCCCGTTCGGCGGCATGGGGAGACTGCTCTGCCAGCACGGCCAGATAGTTCAGGCCATCGGCATCCAGCACCACCGGCAGATCCGAGGCCAGCACCTGTTCCAGCAAAAAAGCGCCCCAGCGGCCTCGGCCAATACCGGGGCCGACCACTATTACCGAGGCTCTATCAAGGGCGGCTTGAATGCTGTCGCCTTCCTGCACGCCAAGCACCATACATTCCGGACGCCGGGCAATGATCGGCGCCACATGCTCTGGCCGGGTGATAACAGATACCAGGCCGGCGCCACAACGGCCCGCCGCCTCTGCCGCCATGGCCGCAGCACCACCCATGCCAAGATCGCCACCCACCACCAGAACATGACCGTGCTGCCCCTTGTGGGCATCGCGGGCTCTTGGGGGCAGCTTGGCACGCACCCAGTCAGCCGTAACCCGCTGTGCGTCCATCGACACCTGCTGATATACGGCTTCCGGCACCGCCAAAGCGCCATAGTAAACAGGCCCACAATAATGCGGCCCACGGCCGGTTAACAACCCCCGTTTTACACCAATAAAAGTCACCGTGGCAGCGGCTTTAATCGCTGTTCCCAATACCTGACCGGAATCCGAGCACAGGCCCGAAGGAATATCAATGGCCAGTACCGGCAGCTGCGACTGATTGATTTGCGCTATGGCATCGCTGTAGTTACCACGAACATTTCCCGCCAGGCCAGTACCGAGCAAGGCATCCACCACCACATCCACGGCTGGATCTGAATCCTGCAACTGATACTCTGCAAATGGTTGCATGATCACCTGATCAGCCTGAGCCTGCTGATACGCCGTTAGCGCATCGCCTTTCAGCCTGGCAGGATCACCCACCTGCACCACCGTAGCCGACAAACCCGCCCGCCGTGCTAACGATGCCACGATGTAACCATCTCCGGCATTATTGCCAGCTCCGCAGTACACCACAATATTGACGGCGGCAGGCCAGACATCCTGCAACACATTAAACGCAACCTGCCCTGCGCGGCTCATTAGTTCAAAGCCGGGGACGCCTTCGCCATCGATGGTAAGGCGATCCAGCGTTCGGGTTTTCTCTGCTGTATACAGCGAAGCTGGCAACTGCTTGGTATAATAGTGCGGATGTTTCATGTTACTGGCGTCCATTGGCGTAAACCTTCCCGTAATTAATGACAGATTAATAGTTAGCACCAAGTATACTGAATGACTCAACCAACCACATTATCAAGCCAGGCTATTGCTGACCTGACGCAACAAATCAAGCAATGGGGCTTGCAACTGGGCTTTCAGCATATAGCCATCAGTGATGTGGCATTAGGCGAGCACGAGCAACATTTACAGAACTGGTTAGCAAAAAATTATCACGGCAGTATGGAGTATATGGCCCGCCACGGGGACAAACGATCCCGGCCTGCCGAACTTGAGCCGGGCACCCTTAGGGTTATTTCAGTACGCATTGATTACCTGCCAGCCGACACGCAGATCAGCACCATTTTAAGTGACCCAACTAAAGCCTATATTTCCCGTTATGCACTGGGGCGTGATTATCACAAAATGATGCGTAAGCGCCTGGCAAAACTGGCCAAAAAAATTGAAGCGGCCATTGGCCCGTTTGGTTACCGCGCTTTTGTGGATAGCGCTCCGGTACTGGAAAAAGCCATTGCTGAAAAAAGCGGCCAGGGATGGATCGGCAAGCATACGCTGTTAATCAATCGCAAAGCCGGCTCGTGGTTTTTTCTTGGCGAACTGTTTGTTGATATTCCCTTACCTGTCGATGAACCGGTTAAAAAACATTGTGGCAAATGTACGGCCTGTATTGATATTTGCCCGACTCAGGCCATTGTTGCACCCTATCAGCTGGATGCCCGCCGCTGTGTTTCCTACCTGACCATTGAGCTGAAAGAAAGCATTCCCGAAGCGCTGCGCAAGCCCATGGGCAACCGGGTATTTGGTTGTGATGACTGTCAGCTGGTTTGCCCGTGGAACCGGTTTGCCAAAAACACCCTGGAAGCCGATTTCTGGCCGCGACATGGTTTGGAAAAAAATGATCTGGTGTCGTTGTTTTTATGGGATAAAGAAACCTTTTTAAAAAGAACTGAAGGCTCGGCCATACGCAGAATCGGTTACGAACGCTGGCTAAGAAACCTGGCCATCGGTATCGGTAACGGGCCGTTTTCTGAAGCGGCCGTTAACGCTTTACAAACGCAATTAAACAACAGTAGCGAACTGGTGCGCGAGCATGTGCAGTGGGCATTGGAGCAACAACGGGAAAAACACAACCAGCAAAAACATCACCACCAAGCAGAATAGCAGCAGCATAAAGGCTCACTTGATACGGCTAATACCCAACAACGCTAATTTGCTTGCCGACTAACACTGACTGGCAATTTGCTGCCCCATCCTTACCACTGATGCCTCTTTTAAATCCGGATGCCACTTAACGGTATTCTTAGGGAAAACAACGATCGCCGTGGAACCCAGCCTGAAACGCCCCATTTCTTCGCCGCGCTGCAATACCACCGGTGCTGATTGGTTGTTATATCGAATCGTCGTTAACCGGCGCACGGGTGGAGCTACCAGGCCCGCCCATACAGTTTCAACGCTGGCCACAATCATCGCACCCACTAACACCAGAGCCATGGGGCCGATATCGGTATCGAACATACACACTACCCGCTCGTTACGGGCAAACAAACCGGGCACATGCCGGGCAGTACGGGTATTCACCGAAAACAATTTACCCGGCACATATACCATTTCAGTCAGCTTGCCACCATAGGGCATATGCACACGATGGTAGTCGCGGGGGGAAAGATAAACTGTTGCAAAGGAACCGTTTTTAAACGGCAACGCCCGTTCATGGCTGCCACCGAGTAATTGCGTCAGGCTGTAGTGATGGCCTTTTGCCTGAAAGATCTGGTCGTCTTTAATATGACCCAGTTGACTGACAGCACCGTCGGCGGGCGATGCAATACCCTGATCGGTGATAGTGCGAGCGCCTTCTTTTAGTTCACGGGTAAAAAAGTCGTTAAAGCTGGCGTAGCTGTCTAAATCTGCATTCAGCGCTTCGCCCATGTTCACCCCGTAAACGCGGGCAAAGTTTTTAATAAACGGCCCTTTAATCGCTGGGGAAGAAGAATCAGCCAACAGCCCGGCCAACCGGGATAACCCATGCTGCGGCACCAGGTATTGGGGCAATACCGCCAGGTTTTCTTTACTTAAAAAATCAGACATAGCGTTCGCTCATTGACTGGATTTAAAGTTCAACCGGGGTATCAGGATCATTACCCCACTCAGACCACGACCCCGGATAAGCTTTAATACCGGGAAAACCCAATATCTTACCCAATAAGTAGGTAAACCCGGAGCGGTGATGTGTCTGACAATGGGTAATGACTTCTTTATCTTTACTGATACCACATTCCTGTAATTCGTTAATCAGTGTTTGATGATCACGGATTTTCAACGCCCGGTGGCGATCCATGGCCCGGGTCCACTCGTAGTTTTTAGCACCGGGAATATGCCCGGCTTTAAGTGCATTGACCCGAGTGCCCAGATACTCGCCAGCAGAACGTGCATCCCACACCACCAGATCATCCCGTTGATAATTGTTAATCAGATAATCTTTATCGACACTGCAAGCGTTATTCAGACTGACCGTATACTCACTGGCAACCGGTGATGCGGGTTCAACCTGAGGCTGCTTGCCATCGGCCAGCCAGCCATGAATGCCACCATTCAAATACGCATAACGCTGGTGGCCTACAGAATCTAACAGCCAGATAAACCGACCTGCCCAGCCGCCGCCTTCGTCGTCATACACCACCACGGTTTTTTCCGGCGTTAGCCCGATAGCTGACAGTAATTGCTGCAAATGCGCCACCGGAGGCAACCCACCCGCTACCGGGGGCACACCCGCCATGGTTTGCTGAAAAGGCACAAAAACCGCTCCTGGCACATGGGCACGACGGTATTGGTCGGGGCTGGACAAATCCACCAGCAACAAATCAGGATTGCCTAACAGCTTTTCAAGTTCATCCGGTTCTATAACCAGTGGCAGATTAAGGGATTCAGACATGGCCCAGGCCTTTGTAAAATACTTTTTCAGATAATGTTTAAAATACTCAGGGCCGAGAGTGTAATAAAACCGTACGGAAAAGTCAGGAATTTCGTGCCAGCTTACCGCTTTGAATCAGATATTTTGAGGTGGCATTTGCCAAAGTCCGGGTAATTTTAAATTCGCTCTCTGAAAGGCTTTTGTCGGTGGCAATACCCTGATCCACGTAAAGCACAGCAACGGGCTGGCGCTGATTAAAAATCGAAGCACTAAAAAATTCATCCGCTTGCGCCACCTGCTTAAAAACACCAGGAATCAACGCGGCAATGTCAGATTTTTTTTCCGGGCGTACCCAAACGGCTTGCGGTTTGCGGATCAGCTGGGTGAAAAAATTCGCCGGTGTCAGGGCAATATTCATTTTTTTAAATGCCGGATACTGATCACAGCCCAAGGCTAAATAACCACGCAACTGCTTTTGCTGACGCTCAAACAAAAACAACACGATGCGCTCCAGGGATGTGACATCTCGCAAAACATCTGCAGACTTTCTCAACACTTCATGCTCATTCGAAAAAGCATGGGGCTTTGTTAACAACAAATTAATATGCTCTTTAAAAACACCTTCTTTGGCACTGTCGACAAAACCAATAACGCGATTTACCGGGTGAGACATTACCTGATCGTTCACCGATGGAGCTGCATTTTCCGGTTGTTGCCTGCTGGTTTGCCGCAGCGCTTGACCGTTTGCCAGTTTTGCTACTTCTGTGTTTAACTGTGCGGAATTAATTCTGCGCCGAATAGCCGGTTGTGGCGGCAATAATAATCTGGCAGCGGGCATTTCCACTGCAAGAAATGCCGACTGATTGGATACGCCAACAGCGGCTGTTTGGGCAATATTTCTGGCAGTTTGAATATCTACTTCCAAATAGGCTGCAACAATGGCCAATACCCGGCGTGTTTGCCGCGAATACCAGTCAATCGCTGCTTCCCTTGCCAGCCAGTTAGCCAGCGCCACAATAAAAGAACTGGTTTTTACGATGTTACCCGCTTCATCTTTATTAGGAATTCGCGGCTCTTTTTCCCGATAGCCATCGCGGGCAACATGCGCTAGAAACTGCGCTGAAGGCAATGCCTGCTCATCCAGCGCCTGAAGAATTACCGGCGGGAACTGCCAGCGTTCGGCTAACGCTTTCACAATGGCCGATGTTGTACACCCCAGCACCGCCTTTTCGGCCTCGGTTTTGGCAATTCTTTCCTGTTTTTGCAGGGTATCAATCATGCCCATTTCCTTGTGGGCAAAATACCATAAACACCAGGCTGGCATTCCTGCCAGTTGCGCCGCCAGGCTGTGCTTATCGACCGCTGATTGCTTTTTTACCTGATGCCAGGCATTCACCTGCGCGGCGGCATGGATGCTTTGCATAACCGCTGCCCGGTAGGCGGTTTCCCGGCTGTCAGCAGGATCACCCGGCATGGCTTTGAACTGCTTTATCAGGCCATGTACCCGATCCTGCCCTAACAATGAAACACAATGGTGAACATCGGTTAAGGAGCCAGCCACTTTGTTTTTAAAAACACGATTCGCCTCACGAATCAGATGCAGCGTCATTATCGGGTCTTGAGCAATAATATCGGCGGCATCACTCAACGCCCATTCGCTGGCACTGCCCATCTGATTCTTCAAGGCGACATAGGTGGGTGCCAATACCGGGATTGGGCTTTCATCCAGTAAATAAATCCAGGTATCCAAACCTTTGGGGTGAAATTCTACCGACATGCAATAACCCTGAAGTACCCATGATCGTGAAAGGTTATTGTTAACTATAGCGGTTATTTTCTAATTGCAGTGTATTCAGATCATTGATTGTACGGTGAATATCAATGGACAAATCTGGCGACCTGCTAATTCACCAAATCAGAATTCAGTAGGGCAAAGTAATTGGCGAAACGCCGGGATGTGACTTTTCCTTCATCTACCGCCGCTTTTAAAGCACAACCGGGTTCCTGCTGATGACGACAATCGCGGAATTTGCAATAGCCAATAAATTCCTGAAATTCCCGGTAGCCATTAATAATGTCGGATTTCTCCAGATGCCAAAGGCCAAATTCGCGGATACCGGGGGAATCTATCAAATCGCCTCCGGTGGGAAAGTGGAATAACCGTGCATTGGTGGTGGTATGTCTGCCCAGTTTTGAGCTTTCGGAAAGCTCACCCACTTTGGCATTCACCCCCGGCAGCAGTGCATTAACCAACGAGGATTTACCCACCCCCGACTGCCCGACAAACGCACTCACCTTATGATCCAGATGTTGTTGCAGCGCCACCAGACCTTTGTTTTCGGTGGCCGATGAAGTCAGCACCTGATAGCCAATAGACTGGTAAACCTTGAGCATATCTTCAATAGGTTTTTGGTTTTCTTCCGTCAGCAGATCAGTTTTATTGAGCAGAATTTTAACGTCGATCCCCTGCAATTCAGCGGCCACCAGATACCGATCAATCAACAGGCTCGACGGTGTTGGCCAGGGAGTGACCACCAGCACAATAAAATCAATATTGGAGGCAACCGGCTTTAACTGGCCACGCACATCCGGGCGACTTAATAATGATGATCTGGGCAGCACGGCCTCAATCATGCCCTGGCCGGATTTGCCCTGGCGCCAAACCACCCGATCCCCGGTAACAATAGCGCCCAGATTCGCACGAAAATGGCACTGCATACAGGTGCCGGTTGCTTCACCCTGCGCGTTAAGTTCTTCCACTTCAACCAGCTTACCAAAGTGACTCACCACGCACCCGGACAACTCTGGCCCCAGTTCCGCATCTTCAATAGCCTGGGCTTTACGATGAACACGCCGGGCTTTTTCTTCCTGTATTTTCTGCACCCGCCACATCTGTTTGCGAGTCAGTTTTCTTTTCGACATCTTTTCTTCATCAACATAAAAAACGACTAAATTCGTGTAATTGGTGTCGCTGGTTTATTATTAACAATCAACATTAAAACAAAAGCTTATATTAAAAGATTTGAATTAAAAGGTTTGGATTATGAGCGATCGCAAAAGCAATCTTATTTGGATTGATCTGGAAATGACAGGACTAAATCCTGATACGGATGTCATTATTGAAATTGCCACGCTGGTGACTGATGCCCATTTGAATGTGATCGCCGAAGGCCCCACCCTTGCAGTTCATCAATCCGATGAGCGATTAAATGCCATGGACGAATGGTGTACCCGCCAACATGGCAAATCCGGGCTGACCCAGCGGGTCAAAGACAGCACCGTGAACGAAGCGCAAGCAGAAGCACGCACCATCGAATTTTTAATGCAGCATGTCGACAAAAACACCTCCCCCATGTGCGGCAACAGCATTTGTCAGGATCGACGCTTTCTGTATCGTTATATGCCGACGCTGGAAGCATTCTTTCATTATCGCAATCTGGATGTCAGCACCTTGAAAGAACTGGCTCGCCGCTGGAAACCCAGCGCCATGAGCGGCTTTAAAAAACAGGCAACCCACCTGGCCATGGAAGACATCAAAGATTCCATTGCCGAGCTGCAACACTATCGGGAAACTTTTATTCAATCAGGCGATTAACCTGTCAGGCATCGGGAAACGGAAAGCTGATCACATCGCAGATAGAATCCTTTCCTGATGCCAGCATCAACAGGCGATCCAAACCCAGAGCCACACCGGCACAATCCGGTATCCCCCTGGCCATTGCCTGCAATAGATGCTCCGGCATGGGCAGCTCCGCCAGGCCAAGTGCTTTTCGCTGCTGATTATCCATGTTAAAGCGGTTGCGCTGTTCTACCGGATCGGTTAATTCCTGATACCCATTGGCAAGCTCAATGCCATCCACATAAAGCTCAAAACGCTGCGCCACCCAATTACCCAGATGATCCTGTGCTTTTTGTGCCAACGCCGCCTGTTCAGCCGGAAAATCCACCACCAGGGTTAACCCTTTCGCCATGGCCGGCTCCACCAACTGCGACATCAGCAAATCCAGCCACCCTGAACGATCCAGATCAGGCAGATCCCCTTTAAGGTGTCGGGCAGCAACCGTCGCCAGCTGCTCAGCACTGGCCAAAAACGGGTCAACACCCACCACCTGCAAAAACAGCTCCCGATACGTACAGCTTGCGTTAACCTGCCAGCTGTTACCAAACAACTGCGCCACCTTTATCACCAGCGCCACCACTTCACGCGCCAACTGCTCGCTGCTCCAGCCAACGCGATACCATTCCAACAGGGAAAACTCGGGATTATGGTGCCGGCCCACTTCATCGACACGGAAAGATTTACAGATTTGATAGATAGAACCGGAACCCGATGCCAGCAGCCGCTTCATCGGAAATTCCGGGGATGTTTGCAGATACCGCTGCTCACCAGCAACGGGCACCGTAAAGCTGCCAAGGTGCGGGTCCATTGCCGTTGAAGAACACAGCAGCGGGGTTTCCACCTCCAACACGCCCTGCTCGGCAAAATGCTGGCGAATACACGCCAGCATTTGGGCACGCGCTTTAAGTGCTGCTATGGGGGCTTTGGGATTCAAGTGACTATTACGGCTAAACGACTGCGGCTATAACGACACCGGCTATACGCGGTTCATATACTCGCCTTTGCGGGTATCAATCTTCAGCACATCACCAATATTCACAAACAAAGGCACACGCACCACTGCGCCGGTGCTTAAAGTCGCCGGTTTAACACCACCTGTGGCGGTATCGCCTTTCAAGCCCGGATCTGTTTCGGTTACTTCCAGCTCCACAAAGTTGGGCGGCGTTATCGACAAAGGCTCGCCGTTATAAAGAGTAACGGTGCAAATATCTTCTTCTTTCAACCATTTTTTGTTATCACCCACGGCTTTTTCGTCGGCGGCCTTTTGCTCAAAGGTATCAGGGTCCATAAAATGCCAGAACTCACCGTCGGTATACAGGTACTGCATATCGGTATCCAGCACATCGGCGCCTTCCAGGGATTCGCCCGATTTAAAAGTACGCTCCCAAACCTTGCCACTTTTAAGGTTACGCAGTTTAACCCGGTTAAACGCCTGGCCTTTACCCGGCTTAACGAACTCGTTCTCGATAATGGAGCATGGATCTCCATCTAACATCACTTTAAGACCTGAACGGAATTCGTTGGTAGAATAGTTGCCCATGAAAATTTCCCACTAATTATGACTGATGGCTCAAAAAGGCCCAATGATAACCCGAACCGCACCCACTTGGCACACCCAAGATTGGCAAAATCAGCTTTCCAATGCGATTTCCAGCGTGGCAGAGCTGCTTGAACTGGCTGATTTGAACAGCCAGGATCTGCCCGCGCAGTTAAAAGCCCATCAGGATTTCCCCGTTAAAGTGCCTAGGGCATTTGCCCGCAAAATTGAAAAAGGTAATCCCCGTGATCCGCTACTGCTTCAGGTATTGCCGACACACCAGGAACTTAACACCGTACCCGGATTTGGCAACGACCCGCTACAAGAGGCTCAATTCACCCCGGTGCCCGGCCTGATCCACAAATATCGCGGCCGGGTGCTGCTCACCACCAGCACCACTTGCGCCATTAATTGCCGCTACTGTTTTCGCCGCCATTTTCCCTACAGCGAACACCGCATCAGCCAATCACAAATGGATCGGATTCTGGAATACCTACGGCAAGATCCATCGATCAATGAAATTATCTTCAGTGGTGGCGATCCGCTGGCCACCAGCAATACCCGCTTCGGCCAATGGGTTCAGCAACTGGAAGCCGTGCCGCATATCAAGCGCCTGCGAGTGCATACCCGGCTACCGGTGATGATTCCCGAACGGATCGACAGTCAATTACTGAATATCATTGATAACAGCCGCTGCCAGTGGGTGTTCGTTGTGCACTGCAACCACCACAATGAACTGGATACCGCATTCCACCAGGCCATAAAGCTGCTGCAGGTGCGCAATGTTCAACTGCTGAATCAAAGTGTGTTACTTAAAGGGGTGAACGATAACGCCTGTATCCTGGCGGCGTTATCAGAAACATTATTTCAAATGCAGGTACTGCCCTATTACCTGCACCTGCTTGATCCGGTTGCCGGTGCAGCCCATTTTGATATCAGTGAAACCCGGGCTCAAAGCATTTACCAGGAACTGCTTGGCCTGTTGCCCGGTTATCTGGTGCCAACAATGGTACGGGAAACCCCGCAAGCTCTTTCAAAAACACCGATATGCCCAGAAAAACAGAATGTTAGCTAACCCAATAGAATAATTAGCAACATTCCCTGCCGCTTTTTAAATGTTGCCTATACTATCTAAATAAGGTTCAAAAAGCAGGAGTCGGGTATATTGATGTTAAGTCAGGCGGGACAGTTGCGCTTGAAGATTCCTCCGCATGATCTGGAGATGCTTTCTTTTGCGATCGCCAACCCCAGAAAAATTAAGGAGTGGGCTGATGCTTTGCCACGCATGAACATTGGTGAATGCGCCAGGCAACTGTACACAGCGATTCAGGAAATCAATCGTTTCAAGACGGATTCGGACACTCGTTTTGCAATGCTGGAAGCGCTGCGAGGCCCGATTCATTATGTGTGCGAAAGCCTCAGTAGTCACTATCTGAACAGATCTATTATATTACCCGCCAAAGAAGCAAAAATTGCCAGCCTGGCGCAGGCTCTGCAGAACCATTTATCTATTGGTTACAAGTCGGTGGTGGCACAACAGTTACCGCGACTAAAAATATACGATAAAGATGCACACAAACTAAGTGCCAAAGCGATTCACCGCGCATACACTGAAAAGGCGCACGTGCTGCTGCGCAGCTTGCAGCTATATTATCCGGCACCGATTAACTTTTGGCGCGAAGCGCATTTGCTGTACGCCATTGCCGAACGCTTCAAATTACTGCAAACAATAGAGCAGGACCCGGAGGTAAGCAACCATCCGGCGACAACCTGCCTTGATATGTACAAACGCCTTTTGTTGCTGACCACCGCCAAGCCTAACCAGTTGCGCCAGCACCAGATAAAACAGGTGTACGATGCCACAGCACAATGGGTTAAGTTCACCGAGTTATCAACGGATTCAGAGCCAAACGGGCTGTTCGCTATTGATTTGATCAGCGACACCCCGCCTATTTATAACGCTTTGATGAGACACCCCGATCATACCCCCGATAATGTGAATGTACGCTTTTTTGATGCCGCCACCATATCGGATCACTTGAGGGTGCAATTACAGCTGCCCGAAGATCAACAACACCCTGTTGCCGACTTTGCCATTCCCGAAGACATGGGCAAGGATGTTATCAGGTTATTAATTCAAGCGTGGGGAACATTAACCGAACGCGCCTTTTCCCGCATCAAAGAAGCGGGGCAATTAAAGGTATGTGTAGGACTGAGTGCCACCCATTATTTTGTCTCCGGTAAAGCTGATTTCAACGCCATGATTCACGATGCCGAGAATTCGGGGGTTATGGGCGTTGATTTCGACAATCAGTTTACTCATGTCGGGCCAACTCACCGTAGAGATATCATTGAAAAAGGCGATGTATGGGGGCTGCAGGTAAATGCCGACAACAACGCGCTGGATTCAAAACAACATGCTATTGAAGAGGAAATAGCCAAATTCTCAGGGCAGGCAACACCAGGAAAACCCGACAAATACCCCAGCTACATCTGCAATATTGTCAACACCAGCCCCGGTGGTTATTGCCTTTCCTGGACACAAGACGCACCACCCCAGGTAAAAACCGGTGAGATTATCGGCTTGCAGGAAACACCCAGTGCTCAATGGAGTATTGGTGTTATTCGCTGGGTAAAACAATTCAAAAATGAAGGCGCGAGAATGGGTATAGAACTGCTCGCCCCCAAAGCGCAGGCGTGCGGCTCTCAGGCCATTCACAAAAAAGGTAGCATGAGCGAATATATGCGCACACTGATTCTTCCAGAGTTAAGAGCCACCGGCCAAACCGCCACCCTGATTACGCCCAGCATTACCTTTCATGTCGGCTATAAAGTTAACATGAACCAAAACGGCCATGTAACCAAGGCACAACTGGTTAAACAGGTGGCTTCGACAGCGAGCTTTAACCAGTTTCAATACAAGCCGCTAACGGCAACAGCATCGGGGGCTAGCCAGCAACCCACAGCAACAAACACAGGCAAAAGCAAACCGGATAACAACGACTTCGATTCTGTCTGGTCCAGTCTTTAGGGTTTGAGCCAGCGATAGAAACTAAGGGATTCTAATCTTTTTAGGTTTGCTTATAATGAAATATAAGCAAACCGTTCAGCAGCTAACAAAACGTAGATACCAATGGTAAACGATACGATCCGAATATTAATACTTCACGAGTCCCGTGACACTGCAGAGCAAATACTCAACCGTATTCGCAATTCCGGGCGGGCGACTCGCGCCGAACTATTAGAAAACGATGAATGCCTGAAAAACGCCTTGGCAAAAAACAGCTGGGATTTAATGTTACTGCGCCCCCAAACCGATAATATGCTTGCAGGAAATTGCCTGCACCAGGTGCAAAAGCTGCAACGGGATATCCCCGCAATTTTAATCATTGATGAAATGGACCCTGAAGAAATCGTTGAAGGTTTAAGAGAAGGATACCAAGCGGTGGTGCCAGCTGGTCAGGAAGAATGGCTGCTACAGGTTATTTGTAATGAACTGGATAACCTGAAAGAACGTCGTAAACGTCGCGCCACAGAATTGCAGCTTAAAGAAGTAGAAAAGCGCTGCACCAGCTTACTGGACAGCTCCCGTGATGCCATTACTTATGTGATTGATGGTATGCACACTTATGCCAATGAAACCTATCTGGAGTTATTTGGCTATCAGGATGTAGAAGACCTGGAAGGCATGCCAATCCTGGATATGGTTGCGCCCAAAGATCACGATGATTTCAAGCATTTTCTTAGAAATTACACTGATGGCGACTGTGATAACAATGAATTTCTTTGTCATGGCATATGCACCGATGGCAGCGAAATACAGGTACGCATGCTGTTCAGTGCCGCCACCTACGACAGCGAACCCTGTATGCAGATTCTGATCCGCACCAACCAGGCTGATGCTGAATTACAGGAAAAGCTCAAAGAAATCAGCAGCCAGGATTTGTTAACCGGTCTGTTTAACCGCCAGCACTTTACTCAGGTGCTGGATGAAACCATTGAGTGGGCCATTAACGAAAGTAAAGTCGCTACTTTAATCTACATGCAGGTTGATAATTTTGCAGCGATTCAATCGGATGTAGGAATCGGTGGTGCCGATATCGTGCTGAGTGATATTGCCAGTATGTTGCGGGATCAATTTAAAACCCAGGAACTGGCTCGCTTCAGTGACGATGTATTTACCATCCTGCTGAAAGATTCCAGCCTTGATAAAGGTGTAGAAATCGCTGAACAGCTAAGAGCAAAGGTGGAAGATCACTTATCAGAAGTGAACGACCGCACCGCACAGGCAACGGTGAGCATTGGCGTTACCATTGTCAGTGAAGCAGCCAGCGACCCTCAAGTAGTTGTCACCCGCGCCCATCAGGCCAGTGAAATGGTGCGTGAAGACAACCCGTTAGGTAATGGCGTAAGATCCTTTGATCCTTCTAAAATTCGTAGTGGCGACGATACAGACACCGTAGCACTTTTGCAGGAAGCTATTGATAAAGGCTTGTTTAAAGTCTTATTCCAGCCAGTGATAGACTTGCGTGGCAACAGTGGCGAGCTTTATGAAGTGCTGTTGCGTATGGTTAATGAAAATGGCGAAAGCATTTCCCCGAATGAGTTTTTAGATACCGCTTCGCGCAAAGAGCTGTGTGAAAAAGTAGACCGCTGGGTAATATTGCAATCAATCAAAATGTTATCGGAACATCGCGCCAGAGGAAACGAAACCCGGCTAATGGTTAACATTACCGCTGATTCGTTAAAAGACCATACCTTGCTGCCCTGGTTAAGCGTTGCTTTAAAAGCCGCCCGCATGCCTGGCGATGCGCTTATCTTTCAGTTTGCTGAAAACGATGCCACCACCTACCTGAAACAGGCAAAAGAATTTACCAATGGGCTACATGAGCTTCATTGCCAGGCTGCGATTTCACGATTCGGCTGTTCACTCAACCCTTTTAATAATTTGAAGCATTTGAACGTTGAATATTTAAAGCTGGATGGTTCCTTTATTAAAGAACTGGATAGCCAGGAAAATAAAGAAAACTTTAAAGATATTGTTGAAACCGCTCACGCGCAAGGCAAGCTGACCATTGCCCCGTTTGTTGAAAGTGCCGGCGTGCTGTCATCGTTATGGCAAATCGGTGTGAACTATATTCAAGGCTACTACTTGCAGGAACCCGCCGAAGATATGGATTACGACTTTTCAAACGAAGACTAATCGCAAACCTGCCTGACACATAAACCAAAAAATCCTGAAAGCTAACACTTTCGGGATTTTTTGGTTAACAACTCTTCGCTATCACGATCACGCACACCCAATAAATATAAAATACCATCAAGCCCCAAAGTCGAGATGGCCTGTTCGGCATTTTCTTTTACAACCGGCTTGGCTCTGAAAGCAATACCTAAACCGGCAATGCCCAGCATGGGCAGGTCATTGGCGCCATCTCCAACGGCGATCACCTGCTCCAAATTTAAACGCTCAATATCGGCAATTTCTTTTAGCAGCTCGGCTTTACGCTGACCATCAACCACTCGCCCCACGACTTCACCAGTGACTTTGCCGTTTTCAATAGCCAGTTCATTCGCATGAACATAATCAATGCCCAGTTTATTTTTCAAATACTGCCCGAAATAGGTAAAGCCGCCAGAAAGAATCGCCGTTTTATATCCCAGTGCACGCAACGCATTAATCAGATTTTCAGCACCTTCGGTAATCGGCAAGTGCCTGGCAATATCATCAAGCACCGACTCATCCAAACCTTTCAATAAGGCCACCCGACGCTTGAAACTTTCCGTGAAATCAATGTCGCCGCGCATTGCGGACTCGGTAATCTGTGCCACCTGATCACCCACCCCGGCACGCTTGGCCAGCTCATCAATCACTTCGGCCTCTATTAAGGTAGAATCCATATCAAACGCCACTAAGCGGCGATTGCGCCGGTAGGCATTATCTTTTTGAAACGCAATATCAACGCCCAATTTATTAGCTACCGATAAAAATTCTGCCCGCATCGAAGCAATATCATTGGGCTCACCACGTACTGAAAACTCAACACAGGCTTTTTGATCTGATAGCGTTTCATTCAGAGAAATCCTGCCTGACAGGCGATTGATATTATCAATATTCAAATCATTGCTGGTAATAATATGGGTCACTGCGGCAATTTGCTTGGCACTGATAATACGTGCCAACAATGTCACGATATAACGATCCTTACCCTGATGATCAACCCATTGCTGGTAATCGCTTTCATTGATCGGCGTAAAACGCACCCCCATTTCCATTTCGTGACAACTGAACAGCACATCTTTCAACACCGGGGATGAATCCATATCAGCGGACATTTCCACGACCATCCCTAACGACAGGGTATCGTGAATCACCGACTGGCCAATATCCAGTATATTCACCTGATAACGGGATAGAATGTCAGAAATAGAACTGGTTACCCCTGGTTTATCGTCTCCAGAGATATTAATAAGGATAATTTCGCGCACTGCTGCCCCCTGGCAAATAATTCAAGGGGTCTATTTTACACGGCCCAAAGCAGGGAACAACCAAGACAGCAATCAGAAACCATCAGGCAGCCATTACCTGTTGATCCAGTTCCCGCCGCCGCGCAATGCGCTGTACTGATAAAATAAAACGCTGAATTGCCTGATGCTCTTGATAATCGAGCCCAACAAACCGGGCACCAGCAACAGTGGTTTGCACCTTACCGGTATCAACATTAAGATCATAATGGCAATGGGTTATATCCAAGGTTAACACCATAGGCTCGCACCCTTGAAGATGTAAACACACATCTTCGAGGCAAGCACCCGCATAAACGGTTTCCATCTGATCACCCTCAAAGGCAATACGGATACCCGAAGAAGATAAATCCAGAATAGCATTAGCCTGTTGATCCACCAGGCCACTCAACGATGCCGAATTTTTCCAGTGTTGAGTCATTGGTAAACGATACTGTTTACGACGTTGCTGCTCTTCTATTTTTGGCCATTCCAAGCGGAAATATTTATCACTACCCTCTTCAATGCGCATTTCAACCACGCTACTGATCACCGTTGTGAATCCTTCGCGCTCATATTCCAACACTACATTCTGGCGAAAATCTCCGTTTAAAATGCCATCAAACGGAAACGGCTCATCAATTAACAGATACCCCTCATCAGTATTCACTTCCAACAACATGGTTTGATAGGTATGAGTATCGCCCTGAACCCTGAGTCGCAACATGCGATGATCACGCATTAATTGAAATAACAGCAGATAATCTTTTTGCAGCCGCTCCGAATTCTGTTCAGCAACACCCTTTACTTTGCTGCCAGGAGTGTTGAGACTAAATCGACCATTAAGCGTCAAAAAATCTGTAAGTTTTTTCATCGCCAGCTCTCTTAAAAGTTGAATATCTTGCTATATTTGGGTAGTTATAAAAGTCATCGGCCAAAGCAATTAAAACTTTAACACTAAAAACTTCAGCCACACCCAAACATGCGCCTCTTGAGGCAAGCCTGCAAATGTCAGCAGGTGTTAAAGCATTATTGTTAATTCAAGTCGAACAAATTATGGGCAACTTATGAACCAAAAAAGCAAACTCCTTGCGGTAATCCTGGTGCTAACCAGCTTCTTTGTGTGCCACGCACTGGCAGTAAAATACATTACCGGCTCACCGAAAAACAAAGAACAGACAACATCAACAAAGCCGCAAATCAAGCTGCCAGATTTTGCAAAAATTCAGGATATTCCTACCCGCAAAAATTCTTTTTTTGATTTCCTGAAACCCATGGTAGACAGCGAGAATCAGCGCTTACGCAAGCTTCGCAGTAAGCTTGCAGATATGTCAGCGGCTGATCTACAGGCTATAGCAAAGCAATATAAAGTACCCGAAGGCACCGATATAAAAAAGGGTTTGCTGCTACGTATTGATGAAATACCCGCCTCTCTGGTGCTGGCGCAGGCGGCTACAGAATCAGCCTGGGGAACATCGCGATTTGCCCGGGATGGTAATAATCTGTTCGGGGAATGGTGTTACAGCAAAGGTTGCGGCATAGTGCCACAGCAGCGCTCAAACCATTTAACCCATGAAGTGCGACGTTTTGCTTCACCTGAAATGTCAATACGCAGTTATATGAACAACCTGAACAGCCACAAAGCCTATCAGATGCTGCGCAAACTTCGAGCCGAACAGCGAGTCCGCCAGCAGCCACTTAATGGCTGCTATTTAGCCAATGGCTTGCAATCCTATTCTCAAAAAGGTTCAGCCTATGTCAAAATGATCAAAGCGGTTATTCGTGTCAATAAACTGGAAAAGAACAGGCAGGACTGCACCACCACACTCGCCAGGTCAACATAGCCGTAGCACAACACGGCCGTAACACAAAGGCAAGGAAAGAACACCCTATGCACACATCCATTAGTCCACCACTGCGTTTTTTAATCGGTGCTGCCTGTTTTATTGTGATTGTGGCGGGGCTGAAAGCTTCAGCCGATATGATGGTGCCTTTTTTATTGTCGGCCTTTATTGGCATATTATGCGCACCCCCGCTTTTTTGGCTGCAAGCACGAAAAATTCCCACCGTTATCGCCGTGTTTATTGTGGTCACCGTGTTTGTGCTGGGTGCGCTGATGATTTCTGCGGTGGTCGGCGCATCAGTCAGTGATTTTATTAATCAGATGCCGCAATACCAAAGCAAGCTGCAAAACGAAAAAGCGGCGCTCACCAACTGGTTGCAAACCCACGGCATAGAAGCGCCCGCAACTATTTTGCGAGAACAGATCAACCCCGGCGCGGCCATGGGCATGGTAAAAAATATTTTAACCAGCCTGGGGGGCGTATTAACGGATTCGTTCTTAATTTTCTTAACAGTGTTATTTATTTTGTTTGAAGCCTCCAGCTTTCCCAACAAGCTGCGCCGCGCAATGGACGACCCCAAACACAACGCTCTGGATTCTTTCAAAAACTTCAACGCATCCGTTAAAAAATACCTGATTATCAAATCCTGGGTAAGCCTGGCCACTGGCTGCTGCATTACTCTCTGGCTAATGATTCTGGGTGTTGATTACCCGATTCTATGGGGATTACTGGCCTTTATGCTCAATTTTGTACCCAATATCGGTTCTATTTTTGCCGCCATTCCGGCGGTATTATTGGCGCTGATTCAAGTGGGTACCGGCACCGCTGCATTAACGGCGGCAGGCTACGTGGTGGTAAATATCGTAATGGGCAATGTGGTGGAACCGCGTTATTTAGGGCAAGGATTAGGGTTATCTACCCTGGTGGTCTTTCTATCGTTAATTTTCTGGGGCTGGATTTTAGGGCCTGTGGGTATGCTGCTTTCTATCCCGCTCACCATGATTATCAAAATCGCCCTGGAGAGCAATGAGGAAACCCACTGGCTGGCGGTATTACTCGATAACAAATAGCAGGCTTCCCAGCCGGTTATTTTAAGGGCAGATTTTGGTATCATGCTCTTCTTTCAACCGTTCAGCTCAACTATTCAGGTTTCCGCTATTATGCAAAAGAAAGATAAACAAAAGGTGATTGGTGCCGCTCTACAGGAAGAAAGTGTCGCCGCATTTTTAAACTGTCGGCCCTATGGTGAGGAGAACGTAGATTTTCATATTCTGACCAAAGCCTACCGTGGCCTGCCAGCCAACGAATTCGAGCGCTTTATTACACTTTATAAAGCCGCCGGTCACGATCTGAATCCGCAGGATACCGATGGCAACCACTTTCTGGATACTATTAGCGTCAATACCCGTCAGCAAGCTTATGTGGATATTCTGAAACGGGCAAGCTGTTGATTATCGTTTTAGAGGCAGGAAGCTAATGGTTGGCTTACCGGTTTCCGGCTGAATCATTACTTTGGATTCGACACCATAGACATCTTTAATCATCTGCTGAGTTAATACTTCTTCCGGTGTTCCGTGAGTAACAATCCGACCCTGATCCAGCACCAGCAACTTGTCGCAAAACATCGCCGCAGAATTAAGATCGTGGAGGGCCGCAATGGTAGTAACAGACAGGCTGGCGATACGTGACAACACTTCCAGTTGATGACGCACATCCAGATGGTTGGTGGGTTCATCCAGAATCAGCAACCCGGCCTGCTGGCAAAGGCCACGGGCAATCAGCATACGCTGTTTTTCTCCGCCAGAAAGGGTGCCGACAAAGCGCCCGGCAAGCTTTTCCATATCCACAGCCCGTAAGGCATCCATCGCCAGCTGATAATCTTCATCAGTATCCTGCTCAAAAAACTTTTTATGGGGGGAACGCCCCAGCAGCACCGCATCAAATACCTTGATTTGAAATTCCGTGGTGGATTCCTGAAGCACCGCCGCCGTTTTGCGGGCGGATTCTCTCAAAGCAATGGTCGCCAAATTGGTATCATCCAGATAAATCACACCATCAGACGGCGCATAGTAGCGGTAAATACATCGCAGCAACGAGGATTTGCCACTGCCGTTCGGCCCCACTAACCCCAGCATTTCACCGGGCTCGACGGCAAGCGTTACCCCGGACAATATCTGCTGGTCTGCCGCTCGCCAGCCAACGTTTTCCAGGTTCAGGCGAACAGCGGCCGGGGTTTGCCCGTGATGCGGCGATACCATTACAGGCTCCCCCCTTTTTTCTGCAGCAGCCAGATAAAAAATGGCGCACCGCACATGGAGGTAATAATACCAATGGGCAGCTCCATAGGAGATAGAATCGTGCGGGCAATCACATCCGCCCACACCAGAAACAGCCCCCCGGCCACCAGGCACAACGGCAACAGTTTTTTATGATCATTACCAATAAAAAGCCGGATAAAATGGGGAATCATCAGCCCCACAAAGCCAATGGAACCGCTCAGCGCCACCAAGACACCAACCATGGCGGATGTCACCAGGAAAATCTGTTTGCGGAAACGTGAACTATCCAAACCCAGGGAAACAGAGGTTTCCTCACCCATACTGATGGCGTTCAGCTTTCTGGATTGAAAAAACAGATACACAAATCCTGCGGGCACCACTATTGATGGCAACAAAATGTTATTCCATTTACCACCCGCCACCGACCCCAGCAGCCAGACTGTGACCTCGCGCAGCTCATGCTCTTTCGCCATATAGGTCAGCAAGCCGGTGATTGATGAAAACAGATAGGATATCGCAATCCCCGCAAGGATCAGGTTCCCCGCTGTCATTCTGCCGTTGGCACGGGAAAATAAAAACACCATGAAAAAGGCCAGCAACGCGCCCAGGAATGCCCCCATGGAAAGCGCCCATTCCCCTAACAGGGCAGAAAGCCCCAGCAGAATAACTACTGACGCCCCGGTTGATGCCCCGGAGGTTAGCCCCAACAGATAGGGATCTGCCATGCGGTTGCGCACCACTGCCTGCATCACCGCACCCACCACGGCCAGGCCAGCACCAACCAACACGGTAAAAATAATACGCGGAGCACGGATCATCCACACAATGCGTTCGCTGGCCAGGCTCCATTCACCCACTTGAATACCGGTGAGCTTATACCAAACAATCCGCCAGATGGTATCCAGCTCCAGATACACCGAACCAAACCCCAGGGAAATTAACAGGCTGAGAATCAGCAGGCCGGTTAAGCCAAGCAGGATCAGGTAATAATTGCGCCATTCCCGATAAATGCCGCGCAGAGCAGGTTCCACTATGCGTTCTCCATTATATTGCAATGAGCAGGTATGCGCGGTTTTCAACGATGCCCATCATATATTTTACTTTTCTTGTTGCGCTTTATGCTCTACCTGAAGGTACTGAATAGCTGCTTGCAGTTTCTGGATAGCCTTGGGAATACGAATACCCGGCATGGAAGAACTGAAAAGAATCTCGGCAAACCGCTGGTTCTTTACCGCGTCAAGATCTGCATAAACAGGGTCATTCGCAGTTTTTTGCGCTTTTCGTTGGCCGTGTCCCAGGTGGCTTCAATCAGCACGATCAGATCAACCGGGCGGGAAATCACCTGTTCCTGGCTAACGATTTCCCAGCTGTCGTTAATGTCTGAAAAGGTATTTTCTCCACCTGCCAGCCGGATAATTTCATCGGGCACTCCGGTACCGCCACCAATATAAACGCCATTGGCATTAAAAGAATCCAGCCATAATATTTTCAGCTTTTGTTTTGATGTTTTTTTTGCGCTGATCGCGGCCGCTCGGGATATGGCCGACTTGATATTAGCAATCAGCGCCGCAGCTGTTGCATCTACCCGAAAAATTTTACCGATTTCACGGATTTCCTTATACAACAGATCCATCTGCCAGCGGTCGTAGCGTTTCATTTCCTGGGGGGAAGCAGAAGGACTCAAATAGGAAGCGATACCCATATCGGCAAGTTCTCTGCGGGTCGGCAGGCCCCGCTTGGCCGAGAAGGCACTAAAAAAAGAGGCATAAACAAAATCCGGGTTTGCTGCCAGAATAATCTCTTTCGAAGGATACTTTTTAGCGAGCACCAGAATCCGTTGATAGGCATCGGCCAGCTCAGGGAGGATTTTATCATCAAGGAAAGCGGTACCAACCATCTGTTCCTCCAAGCCCAATGCCAGCATAATCTCCACGGCGGCCTGATTCATGGCAATGGCTCGTTTTGGAGCCGACGCCGATTGAACCGTCAACCCACCATTAGCAACAATAACCGGATCATCTTTGGCGTGGGCGGGAGCAACCAACAATGCGGGCATCATAGCTAATGCCACACACACAAGGAAAAAAGATCGACACCGGCTTGCTGTCATTGGCTATCCTTTTGAAGCAAAAAAATGATTGATGCGAAATAAGAACAGCCGGGTATCAGAGCAACAAGCCCTGATACCCGGCTGTTCGGCGGGGTCACTAGAATTTGTATGAATAACTGGCAGTTACCGTAAATGGCAAGCCAATGGTTTCATAAACAAACTGGTCAGCATTAACGGTCGCCCTATTCACTCCCGAGGCATAGTTCTCATCAAACAGGTTATCCAATCTTAAAGAGATAGAATGGGATAGATCCGCACCAAAGGCGTAAAACCCGGACAGATCTACAACGGTGTAATGGCCATAATCAATTTCATCTTTAAAGGGATCATAGGCTGACAACCCTCGTTGTACCATATCTCCCACATAGCGGGCGGAAATATCCACTCCGTACTGATCTGAAGGGTCGCGGTACATCAGGTTTGCTTTGGCCACAAATTCAGGCGTTCTTGCCAACTGCTGGGAACTGCCACTGCTGCGGGCATCCACGGTGGTGGCACTGAACAACATGGAAAAACCATTAATCGGCTGAGTGCCCAGCTGAAATTCGAAGCCATCAATTCTGGTTTTCCCTTCAGCATTCTCGAAGGTTGACCAGTCAGACGTATAGGAAATAGCATCTTCAATTCGCTGATAGAAATAGCCTAGTTCCCAGGTAAAAGCCGAGAATGACCCTTCCAGGCCCACATCAACATTGGTGCTCTCTTCCGGATTCAAATCAGGATTACCCACTGTGCCGCCATCATTTAGATAAAGCTGTTCAGCAGTTGGCAGCCCAAATGAAGTTCCGGCAACACCTCTGAAGTTTACCCCGGCAACCAAGGGTGTACGAATACTGAAGTTATAAACCGTGATTTCGTTTTCTTCTGTTTCGTTGTATCTGGCGCCAATACTTATTCGGGTTTCGGGTGAAAACGCCAGGTAGGGAAGAAACTGTGCAAATACAGCGCTTGAATTCTCTCTATCTTTATCAATTATCCAAACTTCATCCTTGGCCCAATAATTCTGGTAATCTATCCCGAACAACAGTTCATGCTCACCAAAATATTGGCTGGCCATAATATTAATGCCCCGGTCTTCATAACCCCAAACCGATTCATTATTTCTAAATGTGCCATCAAGTAATTGACGAGTGTAGTCGGTCCACCACCTGTGATTAAATGCCTTTACATAGTACGAGAAAGTGTCAGAAACATCGTGATCCCATTTAATAAACTGCACATCTTCAACCCGGGAATTGACTGCACTATCCTCGTTAGGGCGCATAAAATCGAAGTCACCGGTATTGCGTTGAACATGGGCTTTTAGCGTTGCCCCTTTACCCAGGTCAAAGCGTTTTTCATATTTCAAACCAATGGTGGTTCGATCATAGCCTCTTTCCTTGGGGTGGGTATTGCCACTTCTGGCATAAATTTCGTTTTCAAACAGCTTGTACCCATCCCATTGTTCATGGCTGGCAAATAACCGAAAACCATGCCCATTTTCGGTACTGGAAACACTTCCGCTGACATCGGTATAGTTGCCACTGCCGTAAGACACGCCAATGTCTCCGGTTGTTTTTTCAGTGACGCTCTTGGTAATCACATTGATCACACCTGCCTGGGAATCTGTACCATAAAACAAGCCTTCGCCGCCTTTTAAAATCTCGATACGGTCAATGTCTTTAACACTGATGGTATCCAGATAACCGCTACCATATAAGCGGTTATTCAAGCGAACGCCGTCCAACAGCCAGAGCACTTCGCTGCCACCATGCATTTTAACATTTGCGTAATCGCCTCTGCCGGATTTGATGGAAACAAACAGCCCGGGCGCCAGAGCTTCAAGCGCCTTATTCAGATCGACAAAGCCTTTCTTTTCAAGTTCTTCGCCTTTAATCACTTCTACATGGTGACCAATGCCTTCCAGCTCGGCAGACAGTCGTTCTTCAATCTTTCGTCCGGTGACTGTGGCATCAGGCAGTAATAAAGCATTGGATGCAGCCACTGCCGTTAGCGGTGGAGCCATACAGGTCAGCAGCGCAGCGGTAGATAGCAGAGCTTGAGTTGGTTTTACCTTGGATTTCATTATATTCCTCGTTATTAAGGCTTTGAAATAAATAGAGACATACAGCGCGTAGAATAAAAAGTATCAACGCCTTTTTCAATCTAAAAGGGTAATAATCGTGTGGTTAATATCCGGCAAAGTAAAAAAGCTTCGCCGTTCGCTGATAACTACAGCAAGCGGCGAAGCTTTTAACAGGCTAATCAATTATTAAGTGATTAGTTTTTACGTGATTAGCCGTTGCGTTTTTTATTGCGAGCGCCAGCCATTCCTAACAAGCCAGCACCTAACAATAATAATGTTGCAGGCTCTGGCACAGGGTTGGGATTGTTGGGGTTGGCGACAAAAGCAACATCATTCATCCAGTAATGTGTTTGCGGATAACTGCTCGCAACCGCTTCCCCTGCTACCAACAGGTTATAGGTTCCTGCTGCCAGCCAGTCCCAGCTAAAGGAACTCTCCAGATTACTGCCGTTATAATAAGGGTCAGCTTTCTCCCACGGGGTTACACTGGTAGGTGCCAGGCCACTTTCAAAGCCAACAGAGGTTATATCGACCCATTCGTTAAAAAATCCACCACGACTATCTTTTTCTGAAAGAGTAAAGGATAGCGAGCCTGACTCAGCCAAAGTGAAAACAAAGGTATCGGTGAAGCTTGCCTGGTATTGACCATTCACGTTCACTAACTCTGGAGAGTAAAAAGGTCGATAATAGTCGGCATCATCAAGATCAACATTGATAACTTGAGCGGATGCAGCCCCTGATAAAACAACCAGCGCACAAAAAGCAAAAAGCCTTGTTTTTAGTAAATCCATTAAATTTCTCCTATCGAAAGATCAAAAAACACGAGGCATCCCAGCCCCACATGAAAACAATTCTCATTATCAAGCATAAAAACAAAATTTGTCAATTTTTTAATCAATTTAATGCTATTACTTATGACTTAGGCTCTTTCACCTGCACTTCCAGATAATCCACCTTTTGAAATCCCCGTGGAAGTTTATTGCCCCGGCGGCCACGCTCCCCCCGGTAATGCTCCAGGTCGGCAAACTTCATGGTTAAATGGCGCTTACCGGCATACACGGTCAGGCTGTCGGCTTCGGACAGGCTCACCACATCAATCACATACTCTTCACGCTCAGCCACTCTGGCAGCGGGTATATTAATAATTTTGTTACCTTTTCCTCTGGCCAGTTCGGGCAGCTCATTAAGGGGGAATACCAGCATACGACCTTCATTCGTCACCGCTGCAAGATATTCCGATTGTAAATCCCGAATCAGTTTCGGCTGAATAACATGGGAGCCTTTGGGCAGGTTCAACAGGGCTTTACCGGCTTTGTTTTTGGTAAAGGCATCGGCCAGCTTCATAACAAACCCGTAACCGGCATCGGATGCGATCAGGTAACGGTCTTCGTCAGCACCCATAAAAATGCCATCGAATGTGGCACCGGATGGCGGCGACAGGCGGCCCGATAAAGGCTCGCCCTGGCCCCGTGCCGATGGCAGTGTGTGGGCCGGTAACGCATAACTGCGGCCGCTACTATCAATAAAAATAGCTGACTGATTGCTCTTACCCAATGCCGAGGCTTTGTAGCTGTCGCCGGATTTGTAGTTGAGTTTTTCCGGCTCAATATCATGGCCTTTGGCAGCCCGCACCCAACCTTTGGCTGATACCACCACGGTAACAGGATCAGACGCTACCAGAGCAGCCGCTTCTATGGCTTTTGCTTCCTGCCGGGCAACAATCGGTGAGCGCCGCTCATCACCGTATTTTTCAATATCTTCTTTGATTTCTTTAACAATCAGCTTTTTCAAACGGGCGGCAGAACCCAGGGTTTTTTCTAAATATTCGCGTTCTTTTTCCAGCTCTTCCTGCTCGCCGCGAATTTTCATTTCTTCAAGACGTGCCAGGTGACGCAGCTTCAGGTTAAGCACCGCTTCTGCCTGCACATCACTTAAAGCAAAACGCTCCATCAGTTTTGCTTTGGGGTCATCTTCGGTGCGAATAATATGAATCACTTCGTCGATATTCAGAAAGGCGGTCATAAAACCTTCCAGAATATGCAGGCGATCCAGCACCTTATTCAAGCGGTACTGTAAGCGGCGGGTAACGGTGCTGACCCGAAATTCCAGCCACTCGCTTAGCATGTCGTACAGGCCCTTCACGGCCGGGCGGCCATTGTTGCCAATCACGTTCATGTTAACCCGATAGGTGCGCTCCAGATCGGTGGTCGCAAACAGATTGCTCATCAAGGCTTCGGTATCAACACGGTTCGATTTGGGCACCAC
>PDWJ01003727.1_pt1 | contig 37845 bp, 40 predicted proteins | sample 1430881 | NCBI WGS metagenome assembly PDWJ01 (sample SAMN01162460, study PRJNA174530) | Oral metagenome, whole genome shotgun sequencing project. | biome: Marine environment; feature: Marine mammal; material: Swab sample of the gingival sulcus; isolation source: swab sample of gingival sulcus...
AAAAGGCTTAAATTGCAAGTTTTTTTAGGCATTCACGCATTTTTTATAGGCCTCTAAAAATTAATTATTGTAATCTCTTTGTATTTCAGTATACATATTAAGTGTAGTTTTAAACTTTTGACAATTCAAAAATAAAAAAAGAGGGGGTTTCCAGAACATACAAAGGCTGTGAGGGCTATGCACCAATATTCGGATATATGGGAACTGAAGGAGAATTCATCAATGTAAGGCTTAGAGCCTGTTTGATAACTAGGGAATCAAAGTGAAATCTCATGAAAATGAGAACCAATTTTCACAGATTTTCTGTTAATAGCCGGACTATTGACATAAAATTTGGGGGAATTGGAGCCATTTTCATGGGATTGCGGCCGATTCATCAATTATCAAACAGGCTCTTAGATAAGGAGGTAAACATGCCGGGACCAAGAAAAAGACATCCCAGGGAAAATTGTTGCATGCTCAGGGAGATCAAACCCGGACATCGAGCCAAAATCCGCTGCCATCATGCCAAAGGGGCAGTTCGCCAGCGCCTTCTGGACTTAGGATTTGTGCCGGAAACTGAAGTTGAGGTACTGCGCAAGGCCCCCCTAGGCGACCCCATTGAATGCTATGTGGCTAACTATACGGTCGCATTGAGAAATTCTGAAGCCGACCTCATTGAGGTCGAATGTGACTAATTTACCCATGGATGCAGAGAAATAAATAATGAATGAAACCCCTGAATCCGGTCAGAAAAAACTTTTAGTGGGCCTGGCCGGCCAGCAAAATGCCGGAAAATCAACCATATTTAATATGCTTACCGGGGCTAACCAGCATATTGCCAACTATCCCGGCGTTACCGTCGATAAAAAAACCGGTTTCTACCGCCACCGGGAAATCCGGGTGGAAACCGTGGATCTTCCCGGCACTTACAGCCTGACCTCTTTTTCCCTTGAAGAGCGGGTGGCAAGGGATTTTCTGATTTCAGAAAAGCCTGATGTCATTGTCAATGTAGTGGATGCCTCTTCCCTGAAACGCAGCCTTTATTTCACCTTCCAGGTACTGGAAATGGGTTTTCCCGTTGTCGTGGCCCTGAACATGATGGATGTGGCCAAACGCAACGGAACCCAGGTGGACCTGGCTGCCCTGGAACATCGCCTGGGGGTAAGCGTTATCCCTACAGTGGGCCGCAAACGCCAGGGCAAAACTGAATTAAGAGATGCGATTGTGGATACGGCGAACCGTACAACCCACAATCCCCTTTCCATCGACTATCAAGAACTTGAACCGTCTGTGGAGAGTCTTCAAAAAAGCCTGGATGCAAGCAAACTGGCCCAGGACTACCCTACCCGGTGGCTGGCCGTCAAACTTCTTGAGGGAGACAGCGAAGCCGAACGTATTACCGGTGTATCTCTTGGAAAAGAATGCGAAGTGCTCAAAACAGCCGCCAAAATCCGCCGGGATTTTGAAAAAGACCATTACATGAATGTCCCGGACTACATGGTGGGATGCCGGGATCGCCTGGCCACAGATATCATCGGCACCTGCGTCAAGGAAACCAAAAACGGACGGGACGTGGTCACCGAAACCATTGATAAAATCGTTCTGAACCGGTTTGCCGCGCCTGTTTTCCTTGTTGCCACGGTGTTTGTGATTTACCAGCTTTCCATCGTCAAGGGGTATGAGCTTACGGCGTACTGGTGGCCCATTTTAGCAAAACTGCGGGCCATGACCGCTGGTGTACTTCCGGCTGCAGGCATTCTGGAGGATCCGTATATCCGGTCCATGGGGCTGTGGATGGTGGATTCAGCCAATGCCCTGCTCAACTATATCCCCATTTTTCTGATATTATTTTCCCTTATCGCCATTCTTGAGGACAGCGGATACATGGCCAGGATCGCTTTTATTCTGGACAAGCTGTTTCATTCCTTTGGTCTGCACGGACAGTCCACCCTGCCCTATATCCTGGGTGGTGTGTTTGCAGGGGGGTGTGCCGTCCCCGGGGTTATGTCCACCAAGGGGATACCGGACGAGCAGTCCCGGATGGCCACCATCCTCACAGTGCCCTATATGAATTGTCTGGCAAAAATCCCCTTTTATACCCTGCTGATCAATGTATTTTTTGCCCCGTACAAATCCTGGGCCATGCTGTTTTTATCCACAATGACGATCTTTGTTGCATTGCTGGTGGCCAAACTGTTGACCACTACATTACTCAGATCCATGGAAACCGCGCCCTTTGTCATGGAACTGCCCAAATACCATCCGCCAACACTGTTCGGCGTGGGGCAGCGGGCCATTGAGCGGACGTGGCAGTACATTAAAAAAGTGGGCTCCATTGTCGTGGCTGTCTCTGTGTGTGTTTTTACCCTGCTTCAGTTCCCGGGCATTTCCGATGAACAGCAGGCCCGGTTTGACAGTGAAATGACCCAGGCTGTGTACGCCTTTCATAAAAAGATTGCCAAGACCCAATATGCAGACCGGTTCAAGGATGAAGCCACCCTGGTGTCAATGATTAATCTGTACAACGATTATAAAACCGCACGCCTGACCACAAAAGGAGCTGAAGCGTCCAAAGCCTTGTCCGCTAAATTTAAGGCCGATTACCCGGAAGAATTTAAATTCCTCAAACCCCGAAAGGATAAAGACGCCAAAAAAGTAAATAAAGCCCTGCGCGGCCTGGTCTCCAAGCGTAAATCCCTGCGCCGCCAGATCAAGGAAGCACAGATTGAAACCAGTTTTCTTGGTATGGTGGGCCGCTCCCTGGAACCTGTTACCCAGTGGGCCGGATTCAACTGGAAAATCAATGTGGCCATTCTTTCCTCCTTTGCAGCCCGGGAGTCCTCGGTGGCCACCATCGGTGTTCTCTACCAGCAAGGGGCTGATGAAAACAAAAGCCTTGAAGACCGTATGGAGGCCGAGGTCGGCGAGGGAGGTTTTTCTCCGCTGCATGCCCTGGCCATCATGGTTTTTTTTGCCTTGTACCCGCCCTGTCTGGCGACCACCATCATGATCAAGGTCCAGACCGGTTCATACAAATGGATGGTCTTTTCCATTATTTTTCCCACCACTTTAGGATTTATCACGGCCTGCCTTATCTACACCGGCGGTAACGCCTTAAATCTTTCCGGGATCCAGATGATGGGGGTTTTCTACGCCGCCGTAGTCTTGACAGCCGTGTGTACGGGCCTGTTCAAATCCTGGAAACGAAAACCCGGCCCCCTGCCGGATCTGCGTCAGGAGCTGAAACCGTTGTAGTTTTTAATTTAAACATGTCCGGCAGGCTATTGCCTGAACGGCTTGGCTTGTCCGGGCCAATTTGCACATAAACGAGGAGAAAAACATGAAACTTAAATTGAGTGTATTAATTTTTGGGGCCATGGTACTTGGCTTTTTTGTAACCCCACTGTGCCAGGCACACACCCCCTTGTGTTCCTGCTATGACAATGGCGACGGGACCGTGACCTGCGAAGGGGGATTTTCCGACGGATCATCTGCCTCAGGTGTGGCAATGTACGTTAAAGATGGTTCTGGAAAAGTCCTGTTCAAGGGAAAAATGAATGAAGACAGTGAATATACATTTGATAAGCCCGCAGGCGACTACAAGGTAATGTTTGATGCCGGAGAAGGTCACAAAATCACTGTGGACGGCAAGGAAATTACCGAATAGTTCGGTTTTTGCATATTCACAATTTTAAAAGGAGAAAATCTTGAAAATGAAGCATGTTATCACCACTATCAGCACCCTGGCCATTCTGGCACTTAGCATACCTGCGTTTGCCCACTTTCAGATGATCTATACACCTGAAAGCGCCTTGGGAAAAGGTGGGAAAATTCCTTTGTTTCTTGTCTTCACCCATCCCTTTGAAGCCGGCCACACCATGGATATGGGCAGGCCGGAACAATTTTTTGTTGTCCGTTCAAGGGGCGAAAACATCCCTAAAAAGACTGACCTTCTATCTAAGCTGAAACCCATCACCTGGACCAGTCTGACCAATTCAGGTGCTGCCTATGAAACTGAATATTCCGTCAGGGGTGGAGACCATGTCTTCTGCCTGGTACCTTCCCCTTACTATGAAAGTGAAGAAGATGCATACATCCAGCAATTCACAAAAGTGATTGTCAATGTGGGTGGCGAGCCGGGTGCCTGGATGGAACCTGTGGGCCTTGATTGCGAGATCGTTCCCCTCTGCAAACCCTATGACCGCTGGACCGGCAATGTATTCCAGGGAAAAGTCCTGTTCAAGGGCAAACCTGTGGCCGGCGCAGAAATCGAAATTGAATACATGAACCACAAACCGCTGCTGAACCAAAAAGCCTTTGCCCAGGAAGCTGCCGCAACGGCCCCTCAGGCAGCCTTTGTTTTACAGACCATTTTTGCCGATGATAACGGCGTGTTCACCTTTGGCATTCCCAAGGCTGGATGGTGGGGATTTGCCGCCCTGGGCATTGATCCCGAAGGATCCTTTAAGGGCAAAGAGTGCTCAAAGGATGCTGTGATCTGGATTCAGGCCAAAGATATGAAATAGACCACATATAAACCCCGGTGCCGGCCTTTTCCCTCTTAACAAGATTTCATCTCTTATCCCAATGAGATAATCAACACAGGGGCCGGCACTTTCCCATTTTGGCCTTGATTATTCTTTCGGCCGCATATTGGGTACGGGCATATTCCTTATACGCACCTGAACAGGGCGGATAAGAAATTGTGCCCCATAGAGTTTGCACCAAGCGATGATCAAAACCCCAATTTTTACGTATTACACTGTAAAAAATGGATTCATGTACCCTAGGACAAATCATATGCACCCCGTTATCCATGTTAACCATCTTTGCCACCGTTACGGCAGCCGGTATATATACAAAGACCTGAATTTTTCCATTATGCCGGGCAAAATCTATGGTCTTTTAGGGAAAAACGGGGTGGGTAAAACAACCCTGATTAAGATATTGATGGGATTTCTCAGGCCTGTATCTGGCAGGTGTACCGTATTTGGTGAAGATTCCCATGCCTTGACACCGGCGACCCGGGCCCGCATCGGCCTTTTATTCGAAGGGCATGTGGCCTATGAGTTCATGTCCATCCGCCAGATTGAAAAATTTTATGCCCCCTTTTACCCCAACTGGGATAAACGCATTTACTACCGGATGGTAGACAAGTTAAAACTGTCTCCGGGACACCTGATCCGGCAGATGTCCTGCGGCCAGCGCTCCCAGGTGGTGCTGGGGCTTTTAATGGCCCAGCAGCCTGAACTGCTGCTCCTTGACGATTATTCCATTGGGCTTGATGCCGGATACCGAAGACTTTTTCTGGACGAAATGCGTGAGTATTTAGACCATGGGAACCGCACCGTATTTTTAACCTCCCATGTGATCCAGGATATGGAAGATTTTGTGGATGAGGTGATCTTTCTTGAACGCGGCGGCCGGTTGATGACCACCTCCCTGGCACAGTTTAAAAACGATTTTGCCTGCTTCAGGCTCAAGGTTTGCGACAACAATGGTGCATCCGGTATCCCCCGGGAGATGACCCGGGAACAGATGCAGGCCGCCTGCCCCATGTTGAAAAACATTGAAATCCATCATGATCACTGGGAGCTGTTTACCTTTTCACCGGGCCGGGAACTTGCCGAAGCGCTCACCAATGCAAACCTGCCAGGTCATCTTCTTGAGCCAGTGGGCTTAAGCCTTGAAGACGCATTTATCGGATATACGGGGAGATACTGATGATACAGGCTATTTTCAGAAAAGAGTTTTTTAAAATCAGACTCTTAACGCTGCTTACCCTGGCGGTCCACATCTGCATTCTTCTGTATATCTATATTGCCACGCGCAGGCTGTTTAGTCTGGATCACCCGGAGGTGGTATGGTACCGGGTACTTCATCTGGGCCAGATTCACTATGACCTTTTAAAATATATCCCGCTTTTATCCGGTATTTTAATTGCCTGTTTTCAGTTCCTGCCGGAAATGTGGGGTGAACGGTTCCGCCTTTCCCTTCATCTGCCAGTGCCCCCGTCACTTGTGGCGTTGTCCCATCTGCTGGTGGGCATGATCGTCTATTGCGCTATGGCCCTGACCGACCTTTTCGGGCTTGGCCTGGTTGCCAGCCTGTTCTTTCCCTGGCAGGGCATAAACGTGTGCTTGTTAACCGCCCTGCCCTGGACCATGGCCGGAATCGCAGCGTATCTTGGCATGGCCCTGGCTTTACTTGAACCCGATTTCCGGCTCAAGGCAGTCAATCTTGTCATTACAGCCGGTGTGGCAGGCTTCTACCTGCAGCATGTTGATCCCGGGGCATACGCCCCAAGCCTGATACTGCTCGTTGTGCCCCTGGCATTGATGATGCCGGCAGTGCTTTTACCGGTATTCAGATTTCGCTACAGGAGGGTGGGATAATGAACCGCTATGCACTGGCTGCGTATTCTATTCTGGTTATTCTGGTGTCTGCGGTGTATCTGCCCATACTTTATGACACACTTTTTATGGATGAAGTTGAAAAAACACACCTGTTTTTCAGCCCTGTGAGCCAGGATTTTATTTTAAAGGAAAAACTTGTTGGAAAGGCGCCCCCATCGACTAAGGAATTTGCCGTTGACCACCACAGCAAACTGACCTACCTGAAAGCGGACGGCACTTACGTGCACCGCAGGACCTTTGAACGGCATCTGCCCTTTATTTACTATAAAAATATGGAGATCCTGGGGGTGTTGCCCATCACCTTGAACGGACAGACATTTGATAAAAAAACGATCAAGGCCCAGCGGCGGGTTCTGGAGCTCAAAGCCAGGGAATTGCCTGACAGATATCCTGAAGTGCCCTTTTATCCCCTGCTGGAATCAAATCCTGGACAGGCCAGGCTTGTCTTTCCTGAAAACCGGTTCCGCATGACAGAAACGGCCATGGAATTTATCAATGCCGATGCCAATGTTGTGGATACAAAACTGACCCGCATGTACACCCATGCCCTTGAAAAAAAAGGGTTTGTATTTCCTGCCCGGTCGGTGAACGGAAAATTTACCGTGCTCAAACCCTTTGACGAAGGTATATTTCTTGTGGATCACAATTTTCATGTGTTTCATCTCAAACGGGTAGATGGCAAGCCGTTAATTGTTAAAACGCCCATTTCCCCTGACTTGAAGGTCCGGGCCATCAAGGTATCGGAAAACAAACAGAAAAAATACTATGGTCTGCTCCTTTCAGGCGATGGACGGATATTTCTTCTGGGGTATGACAACTATGACTTGACCCAAATCCCCTTGACAGATTATGACCCGGACCGCATGGATTTAAAGTTGATTTTCAATCCATTATACTGCACGGCAATCTATTCCGATGACACCACCATCCGGGCCGTGGCCATGGATAAGCATCTATGCAAAAATTGTATGCCCATCAAAACCTTTGTCCACACCATGTCCCGGGCAACCATGACGGGGGCAGGAAAGATCAGGCATCTGCTCTTTCCCTTCAGCGTTGAACTTGGCACACCCCCTAGCAGCGGATATGTCACAGCCCGGGCCGTGCCCGGCACCATCTGGTCCCTTGCCGGCATGGGCATCTGTGTGTTACTCTTTACGGGTGGTACAAAAATAGTGACCAGGCAATGGCCTGGCAGGTGGCGAATCATCACGGTGGCTTTTACAGGCCTTTACGGGCTGATTGCCATGGTGATCGCCGCAGTCAGTGAATAGGAGAACGATGTGATGGTTGGAAATATTATTGTCATTTTAGTTGTATGCGGTGCAGTATTTTACCTGTACCGGCAATTCAGAAAAATGGGTAACCCTGATTCCCACTCATGCGGCGGATGCGGTGGCGGATGCCAGGGCAATGAAAACACCAGCCGGAACACCATTGTCGAAACCATGAATGACGTTGAAGAAAAGAGGAATAAATGAGAACACATACCAACACCCATTTTCGTTTATCGCACAGATTTTTACTTTTTATGATCCCTGCACTGATCTGTTCGATGGCGGCCAGTGCACTGGCCCACTCCCTTTATATCCAGCCCACCCGTTTTATGGCTGATGAAGGCAAATCCATCCCCTTCTTTTTCTGTTACGGCCATTTCATTCCCGTGGCTGACGGTCTGCGGGGAAAAAAACTGAAAACGGTTCAGGTCATCGCCCCTGACGGCAGGGTCCAGACGGTTGAGATCATGAATACCAAGGGGCTTCACTCACACATGGTGGAATACAATGTGCCGGGTATCTGGGGGCTGACCGCTGAAACAACACCAGGGTACTACACCTTTTTCAGGGATAAACAGGGCAAAGAGCGGCATGCCATCAAATCCATCGCCAAAATCAAAAACCGGCTTGGTGAAGTGATTAAAAGCTATTATTCCAAACAATACGCCAAAACCTATGTGAAATGCGGCACCCCCACAGGGCCGTTCCCGGCCAACCTGGGCCTGCCCCTGGAACTGGTACCGGAACAAGATCTGTTTGCACTGAAACCGGGAACCACCCTGAACCTTGGGGTGTACCTGGACGGAAAACCCTATACCGGTAAAGGGATCTGGGATGCCACTTACATGGGATTCTCCACCCAGGCAGAGGACAATTTTTACCCGCACACGGAAAGCTTCGGCCCAAGGATCTCCATTGCCCTGCCCAACCCCGGCAGATGGTTTATCCGTTATTTCATTAAAGTGGATGCCCCTGAACAGGATAAAGACAAATATCTCCAGATGAAACTGACCGCCACGTTGACATTACAAATTGACAATGAGCGTAAAACGCCCAAAGCCGAATCCCATTGATGTAGCAGCATAGATCATTTTCATGAGATTTCGCTTCGATCCCCTAATTATCAAATACGCTCTGAGGGGGGTGGCGAACACGGATCATCCAAAAACCAGAACGGCAAACTTCTAAAGAAAAGGAAAGGAAAACCGCATGCGAAAAGAACTTCCAAAACCTGAATTTGACACGGGAAACCTCTTCATGCTGCAGTACGAGGCACTCAAGTGGGAACTTCTGAAGACGGCAATTGAACTGGGGGTGTTCGACCACACCACCGCGCCTGTCACCGCAAAGGTTGTCAGCGACACGCTTTCCCTTCACCCGGAGAATACGGAACATATGCTCAATGCCCTTGTGGCGATGGGCTGCCTGAAAAAGGAGAATGGTCAGTATCGGAATACGCGACAGACCGGACAGTTCCTGACATCGGGAAAGGATACCTCGATTGGGGCGTCTCTGCTCTTCATGTCCAATTGGGTGCTGCCGGTTTTGAACGGCGGACTCAAGGAGATGGTCAGGAAGGGGCCTCCTCCCAGGAAGGATCTTTCCGATCCTGGAATCTGGGAAAGCGCTGCGCGGGCAAGTGTGAATCATTCCCGTTGTGGACGGGCGCAATTGGTCGCGCACCACGTATCGGCGTTGCCTGAGTTCCCGGCATTTGGCAAGATTCTTGATCTCGGTGCCGGTCCGGGAATTATCGGAATCGCGGTTTCGGCGGCGCATCCGTCGTTGCAATGTGTCGTCTTCGACCAGCCCACCGTGAGCAAAGTGGCCAGAGAGGTCGTCGAAGAGTACGGCATGGGCGACCGCGTTACGGTGAAGGAAGGCGATTACATGAAGGACGACTTCGGAATGGGCTACGATTTTGTCATGGCTAATTTTACGCTTAATTTCTTCCGTGACCGCCTTGACGAGATCGTGCCCAAGGTGCTTGAAGCCCTTGTCCCGGGCGGAATTTTCATGGTCACCTCAGATGGCTTGAACCATGACAAGACTGGTCCGGCCGAAAGCGTTATCAGCTGGTTGCCGACTACGCTGCAGGGCAACGACATGTCGTTTGAGTCCGGGGTGATTGCCCGCGCCATGCGTGACGCGGGGTTTGTCTCCACGGAAATGAAGACCATCACTGATATTGACCTGGCCGCGCATGGCCCCATAGAAATGACCATCGGAAGGAAGAAAAAATAGAGATGGAAAAAGAAACGTACTGGTCACGATTTGCCGAGGATTTTGAGGAGCGCAACAACTATGTCGCCGGCATCGAAAGCATTGACGCGATTCGCGAAACTCTCAGACAATACGCTGTCAAAGGGGATGTTCTGGAGCTTGGTTGCGGGAATGGAACCTATTCAAAGGTGTTGGCTGAAACCGCTTCCCGGGTGTGGGCGACGGATTTTTCCGAAGAGATGGTCGCCACGTCGAAAGAACGCCTCAATGAGTACGAGAACATTCGGATTGAACAGGAAAATTGTCTGGATCTTTCCTGTGGGGATGAGCAATTCGACGCGGTGGTCATGATCAATTTGCTGCACGTGATTCCCGATCCGGAGCAGGCGCTTCGAGAGAGCTGCCGTGTTCTGAAATCCAGCGGCACCCTGATAGTGGTTAGTTTTACCGCCGAAGGCGCCGCACCCGATGAGTTGCGAAAGATGGTTCAGCGGTATCTGGAAAAATATGGACAACCGCCGGAATGCGGACGGTCGCTGACCGTGGATGCGTCCAGGGCGTTGGTTGAAACAGCGGGATTCCGCATAGAGGACGCGTACCTGATCGGCACGGCCTGCAAAGCCGTTTTCGTCCATGCAAGGCGCGGATAATGTATGAAGAGAGAATCGGTCATGACAATTTTTGGAATCGGGATAAAATGTTTGGGATGGAGCGTGCTTGCGTCCGCTCCCGTTGTCGCCTGCGCGTGTGTTTTCAGTGAATCACTGCGAGTGACGGCTGTTTCACCGTGGTGGTTTTATGGCCCGGGGATTCTACTGCTGGTGGTGGGAGCCCCCTTTTGGCTGCTCTCGGCGTTTACGTTGAAACACGCGTTCACGTCGGAAAAACTGTGTACCAGTGGTGTGTTCGCCCTATGCCGTAATCCGATTTACGCGTCGTGGATTTTCTTTCTGGTGCCTGGCGGTCTTTTGTTCACCCGTATCCCGCTGCTGCTTGTGATTCCCCTGCTCATGTACGGCGTTCTGCGGTGGCTGCTTCATCAGGAAGAGCAGTGGCTGGAAGAGACGTTTGGCGATGCCTATCGGGATTACAAAAAACGGGTGGGCAGGATTCTGCCGTCGTTGTCCGGTATCTCTCCTGCGGAATCAGGAGCCAACGAACGGCCCATGGGCCGACCTGGTCTTTCACCGAGGTCTGCCCACAACAAACAATGAAAGAAACAAAAAATGAACGAGAAGCTAACAGGCATCCCTGAAACATTGTTGATTGCGTTGTGGGCCCGCGCCAATGCAACGCGACAACAACATCCTATTATCAATGACACCAAAGCGGTTGAGATGGTCAGGGAGATCGACTACGATTTTTCCCGCTTTGAAAACTCTGGACGACTTACCACACTCGGTGTTGCCATTCGTACCATGATTTTGGATCGAGAATTATCCAACCTGCTTGAAAAACATCCAGATGCTGTGGTGATTAATTTGGGGGCAGGATTGGATACTCGGCACACACGCATGGGCTGTGATTCGGTCGATTGGCACGAGATCGACTTGCCCGAATCCATCGAATTGAGAGCCCGCTTTTTCAGCGAAACCGACCACTATCATTTTATCGCGCAATCCATGTTGGATATGTCGTGGATAGAAAAAATACAGACAGCGGAAAGACCAGTCATTTTTCTCGCTGAAGGTCTGTTTATGTATTTCGACGAGACAGAGCTCAAACCTTTCTTCAGCACATTGGCAGAAACTTTTTCCGGAGCAGAGATGCTGTTTGAAATGCTTTGTCCAATCATGGTGGGCAGAGCTAAGCACCACGAAACGCTGAAGAAAATTGATAGTGCCCCAGCGTTTAAGTGGGGGCTTAAGAATACACGTGATATGGAGGCGTGGCATCCCGGCATCCACATTGTCGATGAGTGGAATTACTATGATGAGCACAAGGGCGCTGGGGGCTCTTCGGTGTGCTTGGGCGCCTGCCGTTTTTACGACCCCGTCTGGCGTGCCGGATCGTACACTTGCGTTTTGATGACAAACGGCAAGCGGAGACATGACACATTTTTCATGGAGCACGTCCATAGCGCGAACCGCCATGAGAGCCTGTTTGATAATTGATGAATCGGCTGCAATCCCATGAAAATGGCTCCAATTTCCCCAAATTTTATGTCAATAGTCCGGCTATTAACAACAAAATTTGTGATGACTGACCCTCATGGTCTGAAAACCCATTATCATACATGGATACGATCTGTCTACACCTGGTTCTGAAGCGATCCAGCCGGGAAAGTTAAGAAATGTCCAGGGCACACTAATATTCATTGCCGAGCTGAGCGGAACCGCTCAAGCGCTTGGGTCAGCGCTCCACTTCGCCGCGCCAACCCAAACACTTGAGCGGACAATTTCACCGTGATAATCCGGCCGCAAGCGGCCAATTATAACGGCGAAATTGCCGCTCAGCTCGGCAATACAATTGGCAGAAGCCAGAAAAGATATGGGCGAGGTCAGGCCGATGTCGCCTTTGCCCACCCCTAGGGCCATGCATGCCAGATACAGTGCGGCAGTATCGTTGACGCAGACAAATGCAGTGCGCAGCCCCTGTCATCTCACACAGCATGGTTTCAAAGGCCTCCACCCGGGGGGCCTGTGGTCAGACAGTCTGTCTCCAATACGGCAGCTGCCACCGAAATATCTCTGTCATTCGTGCTCTGGCGGCCATACCCCAAGGTTTTGGGCAAATGATCTTTGGCGGGTCTTTTCAAAACAAATTCCCAGTTCTATATGTCAGTTTTTTTTGCAAATTGAAAAATTCATGGACAAACCTAAACGTAAAATTTCATCGGCCGCCTGGCAACCCCATAAACATCATATTTAATTTCAATATATTATTTTTTTTACACCTGTTTTTTTTATCCGGCACCATAGTTGCTCTATGTAGTCTCAGACAAAAGGACCTTTTTTAAAACAAATAACAAAGGGGGAATCTTGGACAAATTAAAACAAAACAGGCAATGGCTGAAAAGAGCAATTTTTCTTAATATGACTTTTTTTCCCATGATCCCTTTTATTATTGTTGTGGGGATCAGCTTCTACTTCTTTTCTTCAACCCTGGAAAAATCCACCCAGGCCAGCCTTGAAAGAATTCTGACCGACCATCGCAAAATGATTGAATCATTCCTGATTGAAAGAAAATCAGACCTTGAACTGATCACCCGGGCATATACCTTTGAAGAGATCATGGCCGAGGGCGCCATCACCACCATTTGCCAGAGTCTGCAAAAACGGTCTGCGGCCTTTGTTGATCTGGGGCTGTTTGACGCCCAAGGCAATCACGTAAGATATTCCGGTTCCTTTGCATTGGCAGGAAAGAGTTATACCCAGGAGCCCTGGTTCCAAAAAACCATGCTCCGGGGATTTTATATCAGTGATATTTTTTTAGGATACCGCAATATCCCCCATTTTGTTGTGGCCGTGCGCAGAACTGAAAGCAACCAAACCTGGGTGCTGCGTGCCACCATTGATACCGTGTTCTTTGACTCCATGGTATCCGGGGTGCGCATAGGCAAAACAGGTGAAGCCTACATTCTGAACCACGAGGGTATTGCCCAGACAGCCAGACGTTCCGGGGACATCGCCCTTCTTGATCAAGATCCGGCCTTTGAATGGATGAGCAAAGAATTTTCCGCCAGCCGCCAGACTTTCAAATTGTCACCCAAGGGCCAGCCTTTTTTGTATGCGATATCCAAACTGGCCAATAAATCCTGGTATCTGGTGGTGCGCCAGGAAAAACGCGACGCTTACGCAGCGCTTTACTCTGCGGTCCTGATCTGTGTGGTCATTGCCATTTTAGGACTGACAGTCCTGGTGGTCCTGGCCTATTTCACCGCCGAAGCCATCTGCCGGCGCATGGACCGTCTGGACGAAGAAAAGGAACAGCTGGGCAGTCAGCTGATCCGGGCTGTGCAGCTGGCGGAAATCGGGGAAATGGCAGCGGGGTTTGCCCACGAAATCAACAATCCTTTACAGATCATCAAAAGTGAATATGCCCTGATCAAAATTCTTATGGAAGAACTGTACCCGGGCAAAGCAGACAAGGATAAATCTCCTGATCCCCAAACCTTCAATGATCTCCAGGAAAGTGTGGATCAGATCCATAAACAGGTCGAACGCTGTCATGAGATCACCTCTGCCATCTTAAAATTTGGCAGAAAAAAAGAGGTCAAGCACACCCCACTGGACCCGGGGACGGTTATTCCCGAAATTCTCAAACTTGTTGAAAACTCCGCCCGTACCAGCGGTGTGGAGATCACCACCCGGATTGAAACGGACACACCAAGTTTCATGGGCGACCCCGGAAGGTTCCAGCAGGTCATGCTGAACCTGGTCAACAATGCCATCCATGCGGTTACCAGTCAGCACGGTGCCAAAGGCGGTGCAATTGAAATAAATGCATCCCGAGGCCAAAATGATGAAGGACAGGTCACGGCCGATATTCAGGTTAAAGACAATGGCTGCGGGATAGCGCCTGAGCATATGGATAAAATTTTTTCACCCTTTTTCACCACAAAAGCCGTTGGCAAGGGAACGGGCCTGGGGCTTTCAGTATGTTTCGGCATCATCGAAAGTTTTGGTGGGACCATGGCTGTGGACAGCCGTCCCGGGGAAGGTACCGTATTTTCCATTCAGCTTGCGGCACATGAAAATCAATCGTCTTAAAGGAGGAAAACCTATGGAGAAGATGAAACTATTACTGGTCGATGATGAAACCCGCTATCTTGAGACCACCAAAAAACTCATTGAACGAAAGGGCTATGACGTCTGGACAGCTCCAAGCGGAGAAAAAGCGCTTGAAACCATGGCGACCCAGAGAATCCATGTGGTGGTCATGGATGTGAAAATGCCTGGAATGGACGGCAATGAGACCCTTAAACATATCAAGGAGCTGTACCCCTTAACCGAAGTGATCATGCTCACCGGCCATGCCACAGTGGATTCAGCCATAGACGGCCTGAAATCAGGTGCCTGGGATTATCTGATGAAGCCTGCAGATGTTGAAGAGATCATTGAAAAAGCAGAGCTGGCGTTCCAGAAACGTATGAACCAGGAAGAGAAAATCCGGTCCGCCCAGGCCAGGCAATATCTGAAATCCCCCCGGGAAATTCTCAAAGAGGAGAAAGAGTAAACCTGAACATAAGGAGCCAATTGCATGAAACAAGAGAAGAAAAAAGTCACCGGGTACGACAAATATATAGACTGGAAGATCTTTATCATTCCTGTGGTCCTGTTCTTTGCTGTGCTTTTTATGCCCACCCCTTACGGCATGAAGGATGTGGGCATGGAATATACCATTGCCCCCAAAAAAGTGGTCTCTTATATTACAAGTGAACTTTTTTCCGTCAAAAGCGAAGACGCAGCCCAATGGCAGTTGCTCACGGCCCAGATCATGGAACAGAACATGCGCATCGGCGCGCTGAGCAAGGAAAGATTCCTGAAACGGGATGCCAAATGGTGCAAAAAATATAAAATCCCCACCCGGAAGGCCAACCTTGAAACGGCACAGGCGTATGTAAAAACCAGTGTCAATGATGCGGATTTCAGGGTCTTGATGGACAAAGCCCTGGAACTGAGGAAAACCGGGCTTAAATATGAAAACCTCAAGGACAAGGATAAGACCGCTGCAGACAGAGGTGCCTGGAAAATCAAGGTCTCCGTTGCCATGGGTATTTTTGTGGTTCTGTGTTTCTTAACCGAATGTATCCCCTTGCCCGCGGTTGCCTTCTGTATCGGCCTGATTCTGGTGTTCACCGGCGTGGTCACCCGTCAGCAGGTGGCCATGCTCTACTGGTCCGATGCCTGCTGGTTCATCATGGGTTCGCTGATGTTTGCGGCCGCCTTTGTAAAGACCGGGGTGGACAAACGGGTGTGCATGATGATGTTCAAGCGCCTGGCCGTGCCCAATACCAAATGGATCACCCTGATCTTCTTTTTGATCATCACGCCGTTGGCGGCCTTTATATCTGACCATGCCCTGGCGGCCATGTTCCTGCCCATTGGTATGCTGCTCTATCAGAACAGTCTGACCGACGATGTACCCGAAGACAAAGAGCTTGCCAAACTGTTGATGATCTCCATTGCCATGGCCTGTAATATCGGCGGACCAGGCGCACCTTCCGGCGGTGCCAGAAACGTGATCATGATGACCTATCTCACGGATATGTTTGGCATTGATATCGGTTACTTTCAGTGGGTCACCTACTGTTTCCCCTTTCTTTTCATCATGATTCCAGTTTCCTGGTTTATCATCAATATCCGTTTCAGGCCTAAAACCGTTACACTGGCTCCGGCAATGGATCATCTGCGCCGGGAGATCGACCGTATGGGCAGCTGGAACAAGCATCAGATCTGGGCCCTGATCATCTTCCTTATCATGGTGTTTGGCTGGTTTACGGAAAAAGCCTTTTACCAGATGGGGATCTATCCGGTTCGGCTGGGTATCGGCGTGATTGCCGTGGCCGGCGCCATCGCCTACATCATGGCCGGCGTGGTCAACTGGCGCGACTACCAGGAAAGAGTGGACTGGGGCGTTGTCTGGCTCTATGCCGGTGCCATCATCTTTGGCCGGACCCTGGATTCAACCGGCGCTGCATACTGGCTGGCCCGTTCCGCCATTGAATTCCTGGCCAATTTCGGCATGGATTCAGGCCTGCCGTTGATGGCCGTCTCCAACGGCCTGACCGCTATCCTGACCAACCTCATGGCGGACGGCCCCGCAGCGGCATCCGTAGGACCGATCACCCTGAACATGGCAGGGATGGTTCATCCGGGCAGCAGCTATCTGCCCTTCATGGCCATGGCCACCGCAATTGCCTCATCCTTTGCGTACTGCCTGATCATTGGCACGCCGCCCAATGCCATTGTATATGCCAGTGGTTACCTGGAACCCAAAGATTACCTGAGAGCCGGTGTTCCCCTGTTTTTTGGTGCCAACATCGTATTGCTGCTGCTCACCGGTGTTTACTGGACCGTTAGAGGATTCGGCAACTTGCCCGGATTCTGACAGAAAATTTGAAAGGATCCTAATATGAGACAGATATCAAAAAAAACAAATGCCAGAAACAGAATCTACTTTTCCAAAGAGACAGAACGACGGGTGTTTTTTTACATGACGCTGATCATGCTTGCCGCAGGGGTGATAAGCAAGTTGTTTTAAACAACGGGTTCAGGAGGACAGTGAAACGTCTTTCAGACCATACTTTTTCACCTGAGGAGGATGACATGACTAGACCAGGGACACTTTCGGCATTGAAATTTTACAGCCAGGGTGTGATCCGGCTGCTCATCGAACCGGTCCTGTTTTTTGCGGATCTGCCTGAGGCCCACACCCTGGGCCGGGCCTTGGGATTTACAGCCCTGTGTGCCGGATTTTATGCCGGTGCTGGACTGCTTACCGGTCCAGGCCCCCAATCTCCGCCGGTCATGGCATTGATCTACTTTATCAATGCGGCAGGCATGGTACTCATCAGTGCCATTACAGGATTTTGCACCATGGTGATGATCAACGGCAAAAGCCGGGGCTTTTCCCTGGTGTTCGGGCTTTATGCCTATGCGTCGGGAATCACCATGCTCATCTCATGGCTGCCCTTCATGCTCTGGTTTACGGAGCCGTGGAAATACTGGCTGGTTTATACCGGATTTCGGCAAAGTTGCAGCCTGCCCAAATCCCGGGCGATTACCGTTCTTTTGATATCTGTACCTGTCCAGTGGTGCCTGATGTATTCCGCCATAACAGCGGTTACCGGCCGTATGTAAAAAAATTTTAAATAGGAGCAATATAAAATGAAACAACCCATAAAGGTCTTAATGGTTGATGATGAAAAACGGTTCAGGGAAACCACGCGCAAAATTCTGGAACGTAACGGTTTTCAGACCATTCTTGCGGAAAACGGCGAACAAGCCTTGAAATGTCTGGACCAGTCGCCGGATGTGGCCGTTCTGGACATCCGCATGCCCGGCATGGACGGGCACGAAGTTCTCGAAAACATACTTCAGTTAAAGCCTGATTTTCCGGTTATCATGCTCACGGGCCATGGAGATAAGGATTCAGCAGAGCAGGCCCTGGTCGTCGGCGCCTTTGACTACCTGTCAAAGCCTTGTGATATTGACCTTTTGTCCGATAAGATCCGGGAAGCATGCCGGAGTAAACAGCAGGCCGGCAAAGAGGAAGAGGACCTGGTAAGTTCGGCGATGATCCCCTTAAGCGCCTATACCACCATTGACGAAAATGCCACCATTGCCGAATCTATCCGGGAACTTAAAGCCTCCTTTGTAACGCTTCCCACCTCGGATCTGATCATGGAAACCGGCCACAGGTCCATACTGGTCATGGACAAAAACGATCAGATTCAAGGCATTCTCACGATCCGTGACCTGTTGGAAGGGATTCTGCCCGGCTACCTGACCTCAAGCAAACCCGCCACGGCGGATTCCATCCAATACTCCCCCATGTTCTGGCAGGGGATGTTCACAAGTGCCGTAGAACAGATCCGCAATTTGACCATCAGTGAGATGATGTCCCCGGTACCCGAATCCATTGATGCGGAATCCACTCTGATGGAAGCGGTCTGGATCATGGTGGACCAAAACCAGCGCCGTTTGATTGTCACCGAGAACGGCAAACCCGCAGGGGTGATCCGGGAGCAGGATCTGTTTTTTCAAATGGGAAAACACTTGATTCCCCCAAAATCAGGGCGCAGCCGATGACTGACACCAGAACCATTATGGCCTGCATTGACCTGTCCGATTATTCGCCCATGACCCTGGGCCATGGCCATGGCCTTGAGCTTGGCACAACAAGGAGATATCAAGGTCACCGTTTGCTCCGTTTAGGCCCGGATATTATCCATTTTAAAAAGCCCAGCCTCGGATTTTTATATGAACGTTTATGTAACATACTCAGATTTTTTAACTTTCGTTGTGGGCTGAAGTCTGGCAGCTGATATGTCAGGTCGGCCCATGGCCGTTATATAGGGAGGGACAATGGGTACGCAAAATTTATCCAGAATATTCAACCCCGGAGCCATTGCCGTGATCGGTGCCGGTGACCAACAGCACCGGGCGGGTCATATCCTGATACGCAACCTGGTTCAGAGCGGGTTTAAGGGGGCGGTCTATCCTGTCAATCCGGACCATACCGCAATTATGAATCTGCCTGCCATAAAAAATATCCGTGACATTGAGGGGACTGTGGACCTGGCTGTTGTGACAGCGCCCATCAGTCAGGTTCCCCAGATCATTGAAGCGTGTGCAGACAAAGATGTGGCAGGGGCTGTCATCATCAGTGGCGGAGGCAGAGAGACAGGGGACCAGGGGTCTCGAATCGAACAGCAGATCAAGGCCGCTGCCGGGCAAAGCGGCATGCGCATCATCGGCCCCAACTGCATCGGCATTGCCCACCCGCCGTTGAACCTGAACGCATCTCATTTGCCAGGCTCCCCGGTCAAGGGCCGCATTGCCTTTTTATCCCAATCCGGATCCGTGTGCGCTTCGGTCATGGATCTGGCTGAAAAGGAAAATCTGGGGTTCAGCCACATTGTCAGTTTAGGATCCATGCTCGACGTTAATTTTGCAGACATGATTGATTATTTAGCTGAACAATGCGGCGTGGACAGCATCATCATGTACATGGAAAACATGACCCGGATCCGAAACTTTATGAGCGCAGCCCGGGCAACGTCCCGGATAAAGCCGATTATCTGCCTGAAATCCGGACGGTCAGCGCCCGGTGCCCGGGCAGCCTCGTTTCATACAGGGGCACTTGCCGGAGAAGATGCGGTCTATGACATTGCCTTTGAACGTGCAGGCATCCTGCGGGTGGATACGTTTGAACAACTATTCGACTTTGCCCGGATTCTGGCCAGATACCAGCGCGCCACAGGCCGACGGCTGGCCATTGTCACCAATGCCGGCGGTCCGGGGGTAATGGCGGTGGATGCCCTGTCATCCTTTGGCATTGAGCCGGCAGAGCTGAGCATTCAAACGGTTGAAACCCTGGATGCCGCCCTTGAAAACCCATGGAGTAAAACCAATCCTGTGGATCTTCCGGCAGAGGTCTCATGTGCCCAGATTGCCCGGGCCGTTACCATTACAGCCCAGGCACCGGAGGTGGACGGCACCCTCATGATCCATTCGCCGGTGAACCATTTTTCCCCGGATGATCTTGCCCGGCTCCTGGCAAGCCAGGTCCCTTCCCTGCCCGGCCCTGTGTTTACGGTCTGGCTGGGCGGCGCAAGCATGAGCAACGCCCGGCAGATTCTCAATGAAAAAGAGATCCTGACCTATGACACCCCGGAAAAAGCGGTCAGCGCATTTCTGGGATTGTACAGACACAGCCGGAATATTGATATGCGCAACGAAATACCGGTCAGACGGGACATCAGGCTGAAGATCAACCATGACCAGGTCAGATCAGTTGTTGAATCCCATCTAAAAGCGGACCGTTCAAAATTAAGTGACGCAGATGCCAAAACAGTTCTGGAAGCCTATGGTATCCCCGTAAGCCGGACAGAATCTGGCCGGACTGCGGCACCAGACTTTGCGCTTTATGCCGGTGCCAGGCTTGATGCCCAGTTCGGGCCGGTCATTCAATTTGGCATGGGAGGCGTGCTGTCCCATATCTATCAGGATATTGCCCTGGCCCTGCCGCCTTTAAATTCAGCCCTTGCGGCCCGGGCCATCGGCGCCACGAAAATATCCCACGCCTTAACAGGCCGGGGTCAGTTCAAAGCCGTGGACCAGGGTCTTGTGGAAACCCTTTTAATACGCCTAAGCCGCCTGGTCACCGATTTTCCCCAGATCTGTGATCTGGAGATCAATCCTTTAGCGGTAACCCATGGACAGCTTATGGCGCTTAATGCCTGCATCCACCTGGCGCCTTCCCCAGTCCCGGCGCCTGACCACCTGATCATCAGCCCATATCCTTCCTGGCAGGCACAGCTGTATACCACCCAGGAGAACGAACAGGTGCTGATCCGTCCGGTGAAGCCTGAAGATGCTGAACCCATGCAGGCTTTTTTTGAAGAACTGTCGAGCCAAACCGTATATTTACGTTTTTTCACACCGCTGAAACACTTGTCCAAACGCATGCTGATCCAGCTTACCCAGATTGACTATGACCGGGAAGTTGCCCTGGTGGCCTTGTTTCCGGTTCAGCCCGGCGGAAAAATTATTGGAAGCGCCAGAATTATATTCACCGCCAACGGCACGGAGGGAGAATTTGCCATCATGCTGGCCGATTCCTGGCAGGGCAAGGGGATCGGGGCGGTGCTTCTGAAATCCTGCCTGGCCTTTTCCAAACGATACGGGTTGAAACGGGTGTTTGGTTTGGTGCTGCGTGAAAACAGGCAGATGCTTCGCCTTGCAGACAAATTGGGATTCAAAAAGGCCGGCAGCCCGGCCGCAAACGAAATTGAACTTCATGTTGATATTGAAAAACTTGATCTTTATACACTGTAAAAAACGTGACAGGTGACAGCTTTTTGACCACATGTCACGTTTTTTGTATTCTTGCCTTGCCGCATAAACGATGGTGTAGCCAGACCATCAATGGCCAGTATGGGCTGGATAAGGGTTCCCACCAGCCATTTTCCCGCATTCGGGATCGCTGTATATGGAGATCCACACAACGTCCGCCGTTTTACCAGCCCCTTTTATTCACAATGGAATTTATTTCCGCTTTTCTGATACGCTCTTCATGACCATTTTTAACCCGCCAGGCTTCATTCAATTTATTGATCAGAATTTCTATATCCACGGGCTTCATTAAAAAATCATGGGCTCCGTTTTTCATTCCTTCAATGGCCCGTTCAACGGTTGCATGACCGGTCATAATAATGACCTGAATCAGTGGTTTCAGTTCCTTTATGCGTTTAAGGGTTTCCATACCTGAAAGTCCTGGCATCTCTATGTCAAGAAGAACTACGTCAACGGCTTCCTCTTTAATTTTTTTCAGGGCATCCTCTCCGTTGTTTTCTTCCAGCAAGCTGAAACCCCTCAGTGTTAACCGATCACTGAGTGCCTTGGTAAATTCGGGCTCATCATCAACAAGCAATACTTTTATTTTCATGACTTTCTCCCGTGATTGTTAGTTGTTATTCCGTTGAATATTTTTTTACGGGTCATGGCGACTTACTCCTTTAGCTTAAAATGATTACTGAGTTTTTTCTGCGCCTTCTTCAATGCTGTGACAGCATCGTAAAGACTTCCCTCTAAGGTGAAGCTAATTATTTATAAGCTAATTTAATAAAACCGGCATACCCATCATTGGCCAAAGTAAAAACACAAAAACCCCTACAACCACCATCAACACAAGACTTGCCGGCAGACCCCACATAAAAAACTCACCGGCTGTAAACTGTTTTGAATCATAGGCAATTGCATTGGGAGCGGCTCCCACAAGTAAAAGAAAAGGCATCCCTGCTGTAACCAGGGAAGCAAAAAGGATAACTTCAGGCGCCACGCCTAAATAAGGGGCAATCACTAAAGCTACAGGTAAAGAAATTGCAATGGCGGCAACATTCATGATAAAATTTGTCATTAACAGAACAAAGAATGCAATCCCCATAACAAAAACAAACCAATGTGATTTTTCAAATAAAACCAGCCAGTTAATGGCAAGCCATTCGGCAGCACCTGTTTCCCACAAACAAAAACCGATACTCATTGCGCCGCCAAAAAGCAGAATAATGTTCCATGGAACAGACTCAAGATCCTTTAACTCCAGAATACCGAAAATAAAAAATAAAATCGTTGAAATCAGAATCACTGCTGTTTTATCCAGAGGTTTCAGAGCCGGAATAAAAGACCTTAGAGACAACACCAGAATACAGGAAAAAATAATCAATGCGGAGATCACCTCTTTTCGTGTAAGCCCCCCCATTTCTGCGCTGAGTTTTTTTGCTTTTTCCCTTAAACCGGGAATTGATTTTTTTTCAGGTTTAAAAAAGATCATAAAAAATGCCCATAAAATAAAAACCATGACCCAGCCTACGGGAAACATATAAAAGGTCAGATCAAAAAAAGTGACCTCCTGACCAATAATATCTTTAAAAAAGCCTATGGCAACCGCTCCTCTGGCTGCACCGAGAAGCGTAATAATACTTCCGGCACCGGCAACATAGGCCATACCGATAAAAAGGCCTTTTCCGAACTTCGTCGGATTGTCATCATCTGCATACATACTGTAAATGGTGATAAGCAGGGGGTACATTGTTGCCGCCACAGCTGTATGTGCCATGATGTGTGATAACGCGGCTGTGACAATAAAACAGCCCAGATAAATCATACTCGTTTTTTCGCCGACAACCGCCAGCATTTTGTAGGCCAGGCGTTTCGTCAGACCGGTTTTTGTAAACACCATCCCGATGATCAGCGATGCAAAAATAAACAACACGGATGGCGCCATAAAATCCTTAAAAGCCGAATTTGCCGGCCGGATAAGAAACAGCACCTGCAACACGCCGATTGTAAGGCTGGTCACACCAATGGGAACAACTTCAAAAACCCACCAGATACCGGCAAGAAGAAAAACACCCAGTGCCCCTTTGGCCTCTTGGGTCAAAGGAAAATGTTTACCTGATGGATCCACTGCATCCGGCCAGGGTGACCAAAAATAAATAACATTAAAAATCAGAAATCCCAAACTCATAACAATTATCCGTTTCCAGTCAATCTCTTTTTTTATCAGTACGTCACTTGTCGTCATGATTCATCTCTCCTGATTACCGCTCGTGCATGAATAGTTGCCCGCCTGTTGATCCTTAGTCAATGCGGGCACTTCTTTACTGTGTTAATTGTTTCTGCTGTTTATTTTTTCATAAGCCCTTTTCATGGTGGATGTTAGGAGCTCTATGTCTGCAGGCTTCTGAAGATAGGCAAAGGCCCCTAATTCCATGCAGATTTTTCTATCATCTTCTGTACCGTGACCGGTAAGGATAATAACTTCAATCTCCGGGTTGGTGGCCTTAACCTTTTTAAGTACTTCAAACCCATCAATTCCCGGCATTTTAAGATCTAAAACCATCACATCAGTGTCGTTAGCCTCTGAAAACTCAATTGCATCCTGACCGTTGAAAACCACATCACTTTTAACATGGCGCATTTTCAGCCGTTCTGACAGTGTCTGAACAAACTCTTTTTCATCATCAACCAGAAGTACATTCAAAGGTGTGTCAAACTCATAATTATGTATAATGTTGGCTTTATAGAAATTTTTGCCGATTTTGGTCTCAACCTTTTTTACACCGCTGATTTCCGATACTGTTTTGATTATTTTTTCTTTAAACCTGTTCAGCATCAACACATTTTTATTTATCGTCACCGTAATATTACCTTCATCAGCAATGACGGAAAGATCCCCTCCCATGGCTGCAAGTTTCATTTCAGCTTCTGCCGCAAGTGCAAAATCAGAAGGAGATTTCTCTTTCATGATGTTGTCTGTTTTGTTTTGAGAAATCATTTCAAGATTTTCAATAATCAGTTTTGGTGTCGCCTCTTCATCCAGCTGGTCCGAAGGAATCACAAGATCGTACAAGGATTCATCCCATGGTTTTTTCCCTGTCAGTGAATTAATCCAGAGTGCAGCAATTTTATCAGAAACTGAAACCCTTGATGAAGACTCTTTTTCACTAAGGTCAAACCGTTTGATTCCGTTCTGAATTCTTGAATGCTTATCTGAAATAATGAGCACATGAAGGACACCTTCCAGATACCTTGGGATAAGATGGCTCGTTATTCCGTAAAAAATACAGTTGCCGTTTAATGTGTGATCGGCCACCGTTTTTTTCAGGCAGGCGATACACTTTTCACGTTCATGGGTAAAATCATTGAATGCAATATTTTTGCTTTCAAGCACCTTGTTAAGCACTGACGGCTTTATATTAAATTCTGTTGACGTGGCTTCAATAATCTCGTTGTCCCGGATAATCGTGTAATTTAATTTTTTTGCGATTTCTGATACAATTTCTTCGGACTGACAAAATTCTCCGCTTGTTATAGTGATCATTGACATATTGGCTCCCTTTATATTGATGATTAATACTGGGTTTTTATTTACGATAAAACAATCTAGCAAGGCGCATGCCAATTAAATTTAATGCGATAATACCAATAAGTTATATATTAAAAAAGATTTTGAATATATTTTTTGATACATTTTAAAACAGATACAATCACCCTAAATAAACATATCAAAACAAAATAAAACATACAAAGAAAGATAGAACCGTCAAAAGCGTAATGCTTTTTAGGGGAAAACGAAGGGGGGGCAACAGTGTGACTCACGGGGATAAATTTAATGAAAAAAAGAACGGATTCTTTCATTGACAAATCGTTCTGATAACAAAAAAGGTAAAAAATTTTAAAAAAGCTTTTACCAGAAGAGCCGTTGCGTTTGATTCGCAGGCTTCCAATAAATATGTGTCCCTTGGCGTAACGTCAAGTGCGGCTTAAAAGACAAGAAGATGGGTGGCTCTAAGGTTAGGATCCAACGTGATTTATCTTAAAGCCTGATTCAGTGTTGCTGATTGACAGACCGGAATCCAAGAATTCTGACTCAGCTTCTTTAAAAACAAACTCATCTGGGTTGCCCTCTTTTGAAAATACAGGAATAGCTGTGTTATCCTTGATGCACTCGGCCAAAAGAAAAGATTCATGTTGAGAGGCACCCAGGGTGATTGAAATGTCTGTTCCATCTGGAATAAGTTCGGAAAGAATTTCTAAACAACGAAAAGTCAGATGACTGAACTCCATAGGCACGACATCGAAAAAAACAGTATCATCACCTGAAAAAGAAAGGGTAATTCCTTTTCGTTCAAAAATTCTGCCCGAAATAACAATTAGCGTTTCAATTGACTGATAAACATTAACCCCCTTTTTTTTATGACCGTATGAATGTGCAAATTGGTTCAGGCAGGAAGAAAGAGTTGACCCCCTTTTAATCTGTTGTTCTATGCTTTCTATACTTCTTTCAAGAATGCCACCGGTATCGCCACCGGCGATGTTTCCAAATCTGAAACAATCACCAATGAGACCTGTATTTTCTTTTATTATTGCAAGGACATTTTGAAACTCATGGGTCACAGAAGCTGTCATACGCTCAACGTAATCTATTTTACTGTCTGGTGAATTCATTGTTCTTCCTTTTGAACAAATGTAAATATTAAAAGTTTCGGATCTTTCGGGTATCAGAGAGTCATTTATCTCTTATCCTTTTTGGGCCAGGGCTATTTTATCAATCAGTTCATTAATATCCAAAGGTTTCATCAGATAATCAAAGGCGCCCAGCTTCATTCCCTCGACACCCTCTTTTGCTGAGCCGTGGCCGGTAAGAAGAATCACCGGAAGGTCATTGTTGATGGCTTTCATCTGCTTGAGCGTTTCAAGACCCGAGAGCCCCGGCATCATTAAATCAAGAATCACAACATCAAAGCCCTCGTTTTGAACCATACTGATTCCAACCTCACCATCCTCTGCTATTTTGGCAATAAATCCTCTTATTTCAAGACGTTCCGCCAGTGTGGAGGTGAACTCCACCTCATCATCCACAAGGAGTATTTTAATCATTGTGTTCATTATTATCCTCCTTTGAAACAGTATCATGTTTGCCGGGAATAAACACTGTAAATTCTGTTCCCTTTCCTTCACTACTTCTGACTGTGATATCCCCTCCCATTTTTTTGATGATGCCATATGTTATTGAAAGCCCCAGTCCGGTGCCTTTTCCCTTTTTGGTGGAAAAGAAGGGGTCAAATATTTTTTCAATTACAGAATCTGACATGCCGCAGCCATTATCACTGACAATTACCTTTACACCGTTTTCATCCGCATTTGAGCTTGTGACGGTGACAACGCCACCATCGTCAACGGCTGCAAAGGCATTGGTGAGTAAGTTGAGAAACACCTGCTGAATCTGACCCCGGTCAGTGAGAATATATCGAACCGATTCCGGTAGATTGAGTCTTAAATCGATTTTCCGGTACACTGCTTCCCGCTCAAGAAACCCCACAACTTCTTTGATCACTGAATTGATATTAATCGTTTCAATCTGCACTTCAACCCGTCTTGCAAAACCAAGGAGTCTGTGGGTTATGGCCCTGCAACGGTCAACAGAACTAATCACCGACCCTGTAAGTGTCGTAAATTTTTCCTTTTGTTTAAAATCGTCTGAATATTGGATCAGGTCATTCATCAAACCTGCTTTTTCATTAATGATCGCAAGGGGGTTGTTGATTTCATGGGCCACCCCTGCTGCCAGCCGTCCAATGGATGAAAGCTTCTGGTTGTGCTGCAGCTCGGCCATGGCGTTTTTTCTGTTTTCATCAGACTCTTTTAAACGCCTTACCAGAATACCGGTGATTTTAATAACAGCAAAAACAATGACAAGGGTACTTATGGCAAAAACAATGAAGAGGTCCGTTTTCAGGGCATACCACGACTTAAGAATCACTGACGGCGGTTTAACAATGACAAGGGTAAAGTTTGAGTTTGTAAACCCTGAGCTTGCAATAAAGACCTCTTTTCCATCTGGATCCTTGCTCTGAATCAAGGTTGATTCAAAAGTTCCCCTGGGAATCTTTAAAGGGCATTTATCCAGCACCTTACCGTAAAATTTTGAATTTGTCTGAAGAATCCCGTCGCTGTTTACCAGAAAAGCGTCGCTTCCCGGGGAAAGCCCCATACTTTTGATCAGATTATCAAACTGACTGGTATCAATTGTAGCCCTTAAAATCCAACTTTTACCTTCGTATGTCAGCCGATGAACCGCAAGAACGATGTGGGGATACGCCCTGTGCCCCATAAACACATCACTGATATAATTTCCTTTGATAAGGGTCTCCCGAAACGAGGGTTGTGCCGAATAATTTTTTCCAAGAAGCTCATAGGGTCCAGCATAGCTGACCAGCGTACCCTCTTTGTCAATCAGACCAATGTCAACAAACCCCCCAAACTCTTTTTTAAGCACCGTAAACACTTTATTGATGTTTTTTTCACGGGCAAGTTCTTCATAGGAATAAGCCGTTGAAATAAATCTTACGGTTGAAAGTCTCTCCTTGAGAAACAGTTCAAAAGAGTGCCGGGTTTTATTGCCAAGGGAAAGAATCTTTGCGGTAAGCTCGTCCCGAATGTGCATCCTGTATTGAAAATGATTAATCATTGTCATCGCTGCAAGGGGTAACAGGGTAATCAACAGCATGACAACCACAAAATTTCTTTTCAGCATCAGATAATATTCAGGGGTGTCTTTATTCTCCCCAAAAATTTTTTCTAAAACAGTATGGAAAAATTTTTTTTTATACATTTTCACCCTCTACCATTCTTGTGCAAAGAATTTCACCGGCAGACAGAGAGCCGCCGGTAAATTTCTTAAAGACCTCTTTCCAGTCTCCAAAAACCATATCAATAACTTTAATCTTCTTCCATTTTAAAAACTGGTAATACTCATCTTCTATGGCACCACAGATCACGGTATTTATATTTTCGGCAAGAATAAAGTGGCAAAGCTTTTCAGCAGAAGCTTCAGTCAGCACAACGCCTCTTTCTTCTTCAACATGCCCCCCACGGGAAATCATAATAATCACAACCTCTCCTGAAAGGTCAAAACGGGGGGCAACCTCATTTAAATTTAATGGTATCAGAATTTTTTTGATCATGTCCGCACATCCCCAATTGATTGCGCCTCAAAAATCCCCGCAGCCATCATGTTTATTTTTTCGAATCGTACCACAATATTTAATAGATGTATATTAATAAACTAGGGCTAACGCATGTAGTTGCGGCATGGATTCAGATTTCATGCTGCTTCATTTTTCTCCATAATTTACCTCTGCCCCAACCGAGCAGTTGTGCTGCATCTTTTTTTATACCTTTAGCCCTGACAAGCGCCTCAAGTATCATTGCGCGTTCAGTTGAATGCCAGTTCGCACTCTTTTTGTGTGCATATACTCCAACAGATTCCCCGGCGGTATCCGGAGCAGCAAAAGAGCCTTTTTCCTTCCCAGGGTCTTCCCAGGGTCTAAAATCATGAATATATGCAGGTAGATGCTCAGGCAGCACAACATCCCCTGAAGAGATATTCATTGCATATTCTACAATATTCTTAAGTTCACGGACATTTCCCTCGTAGCCATAATTGACAAGGAGATCCAATGCCCTTTTTGAAAACCCGCGGGCAGGCCTGTTGAACTGTTCAGCATACCGGTTGATAAAGTGGTCAAGAAGAAGCCTTATATCCCCTGTTCTTTCCCGAAGGGGGGGCATATGAACCCGGGCAACATTCAACCTGAATAAAAGATCTTTCCGAAACAGTCCTTCCGTTACCATCTTTTCAAGATTTCTGTGGGTCGCAGCAACCATTCTTACATTTGCCCTGAACCCTTTTGTACTTCCCAGGGGATAAATCATCTTGTCATCAAGGAACGTCAGCAGCTTGACCTGAAGGGAAAGCGGAAGATCCCCTATCTCTGTTAAAAAAATAGTACCGTTGTGTGCAAGCTTAAACCGTCCGGGTTTATTTTCGACCGCACCGGTAAAAGCGCCCTTCTGATGGCCGAATATTTCAGATTCCAGAAGGGTTTCGGGCAATGCACCGCAGTTAATTTTAATAAACGGCCCCGAGGCTCTGGCAGATATCTGGTGAACCGCTTCTGCAACAAGATCTTTACCGGTTCCTGTTTCCCCGGTAATCAGGATAGATGCATCACTTTGAGCCAGCACCGGAAGTGTCTGAAAAATGGACTCCATCTGGGGGCTTCTTCCAACAATGTCTTCAAAACTGTAAGCAGCGCTTTTCTTTACAGACAGTTTCTCTACAGTTCGCAGATCCTCAACAGTCTCAATATATCCTGCAACGCCATTTTTACTATTATGAATTGTTGAAAGGGTAATACGAACCGGCAGCTTTTGCCTGTCACTGTTTATAATCTCGCTTTCACAGGAGCGTGACTTTTCTTCAGGCATAAACCCTTCCGCCGGGCAGGATGAGGTGCAGTGTCTGCTTCGAAGAATGAAACGGCATGGTACACCATAGGATGTTGAAAGAGATGTTCCGGTGAGTGCTTCAAATGCTCTGTTAAAATAAACAACCCTTAGCTCTGTGTCCAGCACACAGACCCCCACAGGGATTTCATCAATCATGTTTGAAAAGTCCAGTGGGCTGGATAATAAACCCTGAATGAGAGGCTCCGGTAATTTAACCATTTTGAGTATACTCCGGATAGATAAGCTTTTTTGGTTCTGGTGCCTGCGTCTTTTTTTCATTATAAGATTAAGTCATCATTATTTTTTTTTACGAATGGGTCAACATTAAATATTTGCGGAATGTTTTTTTGTTTTATCATTATATGATGCCCTTTTTAGATAGGAAGGGGCTCTTTTGGCATAAATGAAGACTACGATCAATAAAGGAATCCAGGGGCTTACCAGTCTTGTTTGTATATCCATTTGTGCACCTGTATCTTTGCTTTCAAAACCCAAGAGGGGTGTGATAAGACCAAAGGCGGGTTCTGTTGGGACATTGAAAAGATTGCAGCCAAGATCTCCCAGGCCTCGGGCCTGGTCTGCACTTTAGGAACAACCTACCTGCCCAAGGATTATACTCCGATAACTTTTGAATAACAGCCATGGAAGGAAATAGATGAGAATTTGGGATGTGAGTCCGGGGTATCTCAACAGGCAAAGTTTGCTTGGTGAGCACAGGGAGTTGCACGGAATAGTTTCGATAATTACCAATAACAGGAAAGGTTACTCGAAACATCCTGAAACGCTTAGGTGGTCAGGCTATGGCTGGGCATTAACAGCCCGCCATAAATTATTGGCAGCAGAGATGGCGCTTCGAAAATTTAACGAAAGATCTCCTGTGAGCATGAATGGTAATGAAGGTTTATGGCCGCCGGTCTGTATTGATGACCCCGTAAAACAATTTGATATTTTGGCAAAAAAATATATAGAAAAGGAAAAAGGGCGTATTCTTCTGCCGCAAACGGCTCAACAACTCTGGAGTCATCACAAGTATTCTATTTTAGCCAGAGATGTTGTTCTATATAAGGAAATTGGCAGAACTGTAGCAGGGATGTCCCCAGGTGATGACTTTTCATCGCTTTTTAATCTATTAACAAAAAAATTACAGTGTGCCCCTTCTGCCGGGGGAATAAGAAATGCCATTCAACATATGTGGGGGCATGTTGCAGAACATTACCCTGATTCCAGAGGACTTGTTTCCACATTGTCTCTTCATGAACTTTTTGATAACATGCAAAAACTTGCAGTCAAAATAAATGAGCCATATTTGATGAACTCCACAGCATTAAGTGAATTGAAAATATGGTTGTAAATACCAAACCTGAGTTAGCGGAATAAAGAGTGCTATTTCAATATAACATCATGAAATCCATAGAAAAAATTGCGATTTTTGGAGCTGGGGCCATGGGTGCGGCATATGCCGCCTTATTTACCGATAACTCAAATATCCGTGTCTGCTTTGCAGTCCGAGGGGAGCGTTTTGCCCGCCTTGATGGTTCCACCATCAATGTTAACGGCAAAGATTATACGATTCCGGCGGTGCACCCCGACCGGGTGGACCGCCCCTTTGACATGGTGCTGGTTGCTCTGAAACACCACCACCTGACAGAACCGGTGCTCAAAGATATCAACGCACTGACAGGTCCGGACACCCTGGTTCTTTCCGTGATGAACGGGCTTGAAAGTGAAAAACTGCTCGGTCATGCCTGCGGTCACGCGAAAATCGTTCCCGCCATTGCCGTTGGCATTGATGCACTGCATGCAGACAATTATTTTACCTTTGCCAATCCAGGAAAAATTATATTCGGTAATGATCCATCGCTGCCCAATGCTGATGATACCCAACGGCTGGAACGGGTAAAAAACGCCCTGGACCGGGGGGGCATTCCCAACGAAATTTCACCGGATATCCTTAAAACCATGTGGTGGAAATTTATGATTAATGTCGGTGTCAACCAGGCATCTGCCGTGCTTGGTGCGCCCTATGGGGTGTTCCAGAAATTACCCGGGGCCCGGTCACTGATGCTCTCACTGATGCAGGAGGTGGTAGCACTGGCCCGGCACAGGGGGATCAATCTTCAATCATCCGACATTGACCAGTGGATGGAGATGCTCAAGTCCTTATCCCCGGACGGAAGGCCATCCATGCTCCAGGATATGGAGGCCAAAAGAAAAACAGAAGTGGAAATTTTTGGGGGTGCTGTTGAGATGATGGGCAAAGAGGATGCAATCCCCACACCTGTGAACAGTATTTTTTTCAATCTAATACGGGTTAAAGAATGTATGTTGGGTTGATGAACGAAACCCAGCAAAAACAAAAGGATATCCGGCTGGTCATCCATTCCGATATCCCGGGTTCCCCAGAAAATTATCTCCAGGAAGCGGGCAGGGCAGGGCGGGACCAGTACCTTGCCGACTGTATCCTGCTTTATGAACAGGATGACATTGACAGCCAGTTCTCATTAAAAATTTTGAACCGGAACTTCAACCCGGGCAAAAAGAGAGCCTGGCGTATTTTTTCCTCTCGGACATCATCCAGGCCATGAGCGAAGACATTTTTCTGCCCGGGTTCAAGGGAAACCCAAGCAGGCTGGTAGAAAAAAGCCTGCTGTTTCTCCACGACACAAAAGTCATCACCCTTCAAAACGGCCTGGGGGTCTTCCGCCAGGCATTTAGCTTGTCCATGGAAGATCTTTATATCTCTTTTCCCCAAGGAGTTGCCCGGGATCATCCCACCCATGAACACCTGGCTGCCCTTAAAACCGGAGACCGTATCATCAACCCGGACAGGCATTGACCAATGGTACCTGCCCATTGTGGAAATCCTTCACAGAAATTGACTGGCGTAAAAACTGAATCATTGAGTTTAAGGCCCATGGTCAGAATTAAATCTGACACAACTGCCTGTCTTTCATTGCTTTTGTTAGAGCGTGTTTGATAATTGATGAATCGGCTGCAATCCCATGAAAATGGCTCCAATTCCCCCAAATTTTATGTCAATAGTCCCGCTATTAACAGAAAAAAAATCTGAAAAAAAATTAATGACCTGGTTAAAAAAAATTGTTGTCGAACTGGTTATTGCCGTGGTGGCAGCCACCTTTCTCCAGGTCGTTGCTTTCAAATTTTTCAATCCGCCCTTCACGGTCAATATGGTTTATGAAAAGGCGATTGCAGCTTACAAAAAGATGCCGTTCAAGCCCAGATCCTATGAATGGAAGGATATGGCGCAGATATCCGTGTATCTGCAGCAGGCGGTGCTGGCCTCCGAAGACCAACGCTTCATGCACCACCATGGATTTGATTTCAAAGAGATAAAAAATGCTCTGGTGGACATCATTACCCGCAAAGGCGTCCGTGGGGCATCCACGATCACCATGCAGACGGCCCGCTCCCTTTATCTGCCATCAAGCCGTACACTGGCCAGAAAACTTGCCGAAGCCTGGTACACGGTCCTGATTGAACTGGTTTGGGATAAAAAAAGAATTCTGGAGATGTATCTGAATGCCGTGGACTGGGGAGGGACCAATGTGGGTGCCCAGGCCGCAGCCCGGGCTTATTTCTCCTGCGATGCTAAATCATTAACCGCGCATCAGGCAGCCCTTCTGGTGGCCATACTGCCAAGCCCTCACAAATGGTCTGCGGTCACCCCCGGCCCCCATGTCCTGCAGCGTCAAACCCGCATCTTAGAACAAATGCCAAACATGCCGATACTTAAATAACATATTATGATTATTGGAAATCGACCAATTCTACATCAAAGATCAGGTTGGACTTGGGAGGAATCTCCCCTGGGTAACCCCGCTCCCCATATGCCAGGGGATAAGGAATCAGCAGTTTCCGGGCTTCGCCTTTTTTCATGCCTTCAATCCCGATATCCCAGCCTTTGATCACCTGCCCCTTGCCCAGGGCGAATTTAATGGGGGTGCCCCGGTCTCTGGAGGAATCAAACTTTTTTCCGTCGTTGAACAGCCCGGTATAATGTACCTGCACTGTGGACCCGGACGCAACGGCTGGGCCGTTGCCTTCCTGCACCGGGACATACATTAAACCGGATTCGGTTTCCACGGCATCGGGATATTTTTCATGCATCTGTTTTTTAAACGCGTCCATATCTATGGCTCTCCTGTTTGCAATAATGGTATCAAATCCGGCCTGGTCTGTTCTGAAGGTCTTTGCCTCATCCCCGATTGCCAGAATCTCAACGGTTTTAATTTTATCCCCTTTTTCAATGGCATGGACCACTGCCATGCCCTTGATCACCTTGCCGAACACCGTGTGTTTGCCGTCCAGCCAGGGGGTGGCTTTGTGGGTAATAAAAAACTGGCTGCCATTGGTGCCGGGACCGGCATTCGCCATGGATAAAATGCCTGGGCCGTCATGTTTTAACTCAGGGGTGAATTCGTCCTGGAACCGGTATCCTGGACCACCCCGGCCCGTGCCTTCAGGGTCTCCACCTTGGATCATGAAATCGGGGATTACCCGGTGGAATGTCAGGCCATCGTAAAAATTCTTGCCCTTTTTAACATCTGTATCCATTTTTCCCTGGGCAAGTCCGGCAAAATTGGTCACAGTCAACGGAACCTGTTTGTAAAAAAGCTGGAGAAGAATCCCCCCTTTATCTGTATCGATTTTTGCATACAGGCCGTCTCTAAGGTCGGCCTGGTTTTGGGCAACGGCACCGGAAGAAATCATGGTCAAAGAAAGAAGACTTCCCCAGAGCAGTGTAGATCTTACTATTTTCAAACAAATGGTTTCGCAAATGCAAAAGAAGGTACCATGGCCTCTTCGGCCCGTTTCATTCGTGTATTTCATTGTGCTGTATCCTGAATTTGACCTTTTATGTTGCCAGACCACTGGAACAGTTGGAATTTGCAGTTCTGATTCCCGGTATCTGAATCCCAATTAAAGAGTTGGATATTAACATGTTTTTTTTAAAACACAAATGCCATTTGTTGATAAAATGGTTGAGGTTTATAAGTTTTGTCGGGCTTATTTTTGTATTTCTTGCGATATAGTTACAATTATAGATTAGTAATTGAGCAATATCGTTGAAAAAATAAATGTAGAATTTAAAAACGAAATATATTGTGATTTCATATAATTGACTTTCATGTATAGCCTTTTAAAATTAAATAATTTAAAGATAATCAAATTTAGAATTTGCACAATTGCTTATTTTATCTTAATGTTTAAGCTCAGGCATAAAGATAGTATTTTGAGGAACTGTTACGGAATAGATAATTTTTTCAGGTTCAAGGCGGAAAATCAATTTGACCCCAGGCATACATGCCGTATTCCGAAGGAGTAAATTTATGTTCCAACTAACGACCATGGGCCGACCTGGTCTTTCACCGCGGGTTGTCCACAACAAATCATGAAAGAAACGAATCGGTTAACTTAAGTTCTTTCATAGTAAAGAAAGTGGAAAAACTAGTATGCCGGAACAGTCTGTCAAGAACCAGTTTAATTTTCCAATGGATAATTGTGGAAATCAGCATTCTGGAGCAGCCTGTCGTGCATTGTGCACAATAAATTTTAGGATTAAAGAAAATGATTAAAACAGCAATAGCAGGCGCATCAGGCTATACCGGCCTGGAACTGGTCAGATTAATTTCCAATCATCCTGATGCCAGCCTTGAAGTCGTCACATCAAATTCATACCAGGGAAAATCATTTACCGAAATTTTTCCTTCCATGCGCGGCTTTGAATCCCTGATATTCACGCCGTTTGATGGCAAAAAGCTGGCGGGTAAAGTGGATGTTGTATTTCTGGCCTTGCCCCATAAGGTATCCATGGCCTTTGCGCCGAAACTCATAGCGCATGATATAAAAGTCATTGATCTTTCAGCGGATTTCAGATTTGATGATCCCAAGGCATATGAAGCGGCATATCAGCCCCACACCGCTCTGAATCTTTTGGAAGAAAGTGTTTACGGTTTGTGTGAACTTAACCGGGACCGCATCAAAAGGGCAAGGATCATCGGAAATCCCGGGTGCTACCCAACATCCATCCTTCTGCCTCTGGTTCCCCTGCTCAAAGAAAAGCTGATCTCCTCCCAGGGCCTGATTTCAGATTCAAAATCCGGGGTCAGCGGTGCAGGCCGCTCTCTTTCCCTGACCACTCATTTCTGTGAGGTCAACGAAGCCTTTGGCCCGTATAAAGTGGGCAATCACCGGCATACCCCTGAAATCAACGAAGTGTTGGGCAAAGCAGCCGGGGAACCCGTATCCCTGACCTTTGTTCCCCACCTGGTACCCGTAACCCGGGGCATGGTATCAACCATCTATGCCCAAGCTTTCGAAGGTGTCAGTGGAGAACAAATTCGTGCCGGCCTTAACAAATGGTATGAAAATGAACCCTTTGTCAGGATTCTGCCCCCGGATAAATTCCCGAACATGTCCCACATAAAAGGAACAAATTGCTGTGACATCGGCTTTCACCTGGAACCTGAATCGGGCCGGCTGGTCTTGATTTCCGCCATTGACAATCTGCTCAAAGGTGCTGCCGGACAAGCCGTTCAGAATATGAATATAATGTTCGCCATTGACGAAAAATCAGGGTTGGATTGGGTGCAAACCCCGCTGTAAGCGCATGTTTACTTGAAAGTGGTATTATAATAATGTTGGTATCATGTAACTTTGGATGACTATTAAGATGAAAAGTCGAATTAAAATATGGGTTCATTCAGGCAATAGTTCAAAAATCAGAGAAATTTCGGTTAGAAAATCGTTTTTACTTAGTTCTATAATTCTGTGTTTAGCTTGCGCCGGCACATTATCCTACGTTGGGTATGACTACTATTTACTTAAACAAGCTGACCGTCATAATGCAACGCTGCTTGAAACCATTGCAAGCCAAAAAACTGAACTTGGAGAGCAGAGACGCCAGATTCAGATGTTTGCCGGAGAAATTCAGGGGCTAAAGGAGCAGATCACAAAACTTGTAGAATTAGAGAATCAGGTACGTCTCATTGCCGATATTGATAAATCAGGACGATCATCAGGGCTTTGGGGCATTGGTGGCGTATCAAAAAACGATTTGGATCAAGAGATTTCTCTGGACGCCCACCATAACGCTCTGATTCGGGAGATGCATGATCAGGTAAAACAGATCAAATCTGTTGCGGATCAAGAAAAACTAGATTTCAATGAATTGATCGACAAATTGACGAAAAAGAAAAATCTGCTGGCGTCCTCCCCATCCATCAGGCCGGTCTCAGGTATTATCACCTCGTCCTTTGGTTACCGTAAATCTCCTTTCACCGGAAGGAAAACCTTTCATTCAGGCCTTGACATTTCCAATCGAATGGGCACTGAAATTGTTTCAACTGCAGCCGGTAAAGTCGTTTTTGCCGGAAGAAAAACTGGCTACGGAAAAGTTGTCATTATTGACCATGGATATGGAAAAGCAACCAAATATGCCCATTTAAAGGATATCCTCGTTCATAGAAATCAGCAGGTCAAACGCGGGGAGAAAATTGCCACCCTAGGCAATACCGGCCGAAGTACCGGCCCCCATCTCCACTATGAGGTTCTTGTCAACGGTACCCCTGTTAATCCTTTAAAATATATTTTCAACTAATGTCTGACAGGCTGTTACAGAATGCTAATTTCCCCAATTTTTTTATATGAAAGAACTAATTTCCCCGGTTAGCAGTGAAACAACCGATATAAAGAATAAAGATCGAAATGGTAAAACTAGGAACAAAAAAAAGGCCAATAGTGGCTCGTGTACAATCCGATGAAACAGCAAAATACGTTGCTGAAACATGTACAGAAAATGGTTGGCATTATATCATTGGACTTGAACCTGATAAGCCAGAGGATCTATCAGACTTGGAAAAGATGTTGAACCCGCCTAAACAAGCAATATCTAAGAAA
>PDWJ01000988.1_pt1 | contig 37838 bp, 31 predicted proteins | sample 1430881 | NCBI WGS metagenome assembly PDWJ01 (sample SAMN01162460, study PRJNA174530) | Oral metagenome, whole genome shotgun sequencing project. | biome: Marine environment; feature: Marine mammal; material: Swab sample of the gingival sulcus; isolation source: swab sample of gingival sulcus...
TGAGGGCTGCATATACAATAAAATAAGTGAAAAGGTGATTGAGGCATATCCTTTGATATGGTGAATGAGCCTTTTCAAACAAAGTGTCTTATTTTGAAGCAGATGCTGACCGGAATAGAACTACTTGGTGAATGCGGGTTAAAACAGGTAGTCTAAACCGATATACAAACCGGAAGTACCGTCTTGTTTGTTTGCGGCAAGCCCGTAATCTACGGCAACAATAAAATTGTTGTTAATCACAAAGCGAATACCTCCGCCATAACCGACATGCAGGCTTTCATCTCCGGCATTAAAACTTGCTCTATATTTTTGTTGCTCCGGAGTTAAATTTGTCATGTTATCAAAAATCGAAGAAAATTTATAGGGCATGGTTACCACTCCCAAATCGGCAAAAAGGTTTACGCCCAAATAAAAATTTTGATTAAAAATCACGGTTTTAAAAAACTTAGAACGAAACTCAAAATTTCCAAATGCAACACCGTCGCCCACGACACGGTTTCTTAAAATGCCCCGCAGGTTTTTGGCACCGCCCAAGCCGTTTTGCGTACTTTTTGAATCAATCATATAAGGCAACATATAAAAAGGAATTTCTCCGGCAAGTTTTGTCTGATAGCTCAATCTGTAAGCAAAAGTCAAATAATCCGGGACAAGTGTAAAATATTGCCTGTGCGACAATAATAATTTCATATAGGCATAATCATTTCCCAAGAAACCGGGTGCGGCAATAAGCAAAGCTTCCGACCACAAACCTTTATTGGGGTTTGCCTCATTATCGCGACTGTCAAAAACGGCACCAATTTTAAATGTAGTAACATTACCGCCCTCAGCCTGTTCGGCGGGAATAATTCCCCAATCCACATATTTATCATACAAAAGAGCCGTGTCGGGCAAAAAATCATCTTTCTTCCCTTTATTTAATCGGTTTATATCAACACTCGCAATTTGGTTTCTGTAATGAGCCACACCGGCTAACCAACGTAATTTTTTATCGGATTTTTTATAAAAAACACCCTGAAAATCAGCTTTAATCCGAAATAATTTCCGAGAATGCCGATAATACATTCTGGATATATATTCGGAACCTCCCGTAATTTCAAAACCGGGATTATAATCCACTTGATAGCCGTTAAATCCGTAAAAATTCAAAGCCTGCTCGGTAAGATATGACAAATCAAAAGTAAGCCGAGTCTTCGGAATTAAAGTTAAAGCATCATAAATCAATTGATTAATTCCGCTTCCTTTTGTTGTACGCGACCACTCCAAATACAAGGAATGATTATAATTCGGATAATTACTTCCGTCGCCGTAATGATACAGATTAACAAGTGCTCCGTATTTAAAACCAACATCGGCATCATAAGCTACAACAGGAACACCGCCCATACTAAAACCTTTCTTTGCCTTTTCTTTCTTCGAAACTACTTTTTGTCCGAAAACAAAACCGCCAAAAGAACATATAATAAGAAAAAGAACTATTTTTTTCATGAATTTTCATTTAATGCTATCTACAAATGTAAAAAAATATTTATTTTTTTATCTATTTACATAATAAAAACTTACATTTGACACTATAAAAACAACAAGCATCATGAAAAAATTTTTGAAAATCCTCTTTTATTTGCTTATTATTATTATCGTATCATTTGCCGTCTTTTTGATTTATGCAAGCATTGACAACTACAAACCGGAAGATAAAATACAGGTTTTTAAATCTAAAAAATCTACTTTATTAAATAAAGAAAATGATTACTCCTTGCTGATATGGAATATCGGTTACTGTGGTTTAAACAAAGAAATGGACTTTTTTTATGACGGAGGCAAGAATGTCAGACCACCTTATAATAGAGTCTTAGAAAATTTAAAAGGCGTTCGGTCTTTTTTAAAAAAGCATCAAAATACCGATTTTATACTCTTGCAAGAAGTTGATAAAAATTCTAAAAGAAGTTACTCCATGAATGAGTTTGACAGCATTGCGAGCCTGTTTCCGGAAAGAACTTCGAGCTACGGCAAAAACTATGATGTATTTTTTGTCCCTACCCCCATAACAGAACCTATGGGAAAAGTTGAGGGCGGATTAATGACCATCAGTAAATATAAGCCCGAAACATCGGTGCGTTATTCATTTCCGGGAAATTACTCTTGGCCAATGGAGTTATTTATGTTGGATCGCTGTTTTTTGGTAAACAGATATACAATGGAAGAAGATAAAGAATTGCTAATCATAAATACGCATAATTCCGCCTATGACAACGGTTCTTTAAAAGCACAACAAATGCGCTATTTAAAAGACTTTTTGAAAGATGAATACAACAAAGGGAATTACATAATTGTTGCCGGCGATTGGAACCAATGCCCGCCGAATTTCAAACCGAGTTTCACGCAAAACATTATGGATAATGTTCAAAGAACGGACATATCGCCGAAGTATCTGCCAAAATGGAAATGGTTGTTTGACAACACGCTTCCTACAAACAGAAGAGTTGGCACGCCCTATGAAAAAGGAAAAACCTTAACGACTGTTATTGATTTTCTCTTGCTGTCGCCCAATATCGAAAGCATATCAGTAAAAAACATTAATTTGGATTTTGAATATTCAGACCATCAACCGGTTATGGCTACATTTAAACTGCGATAAAGAATTTCAGATGTTTTCCGTATAGAGAACGTTGCATGCAACGTCTTTACACACGACGATTTATGTATTTACACAATGATTATGTGTTATTTATTATAAAATTGATCACCTTTCCAATTTTTAGGATTATCAATAATATATTCTGAAATTTTTGCAAATGAATTATTGTCGCGAATAATATGATCATAAAAACGTGATTGCCATGCAAATTCATAGCCCAAACGACGGGCATGTTTGGTAACCGCTGATTTGTATGACCCTATTATCGAGGATATGGTATTTTTACCCTGATTTTGAAATCGTTTTTGTCCTATTGTTTGTTGTTGTTTTGGTGGTGGTTGCGTTGGTGGTTGCCACCGTAGAGACAAGGCATGCCTTGTCTCTACGGTGGCGTGGTCGGTGGTGTGGTCGGTGTCATCGTTGTTGGCATGGTCGTTGACGGTTGGTAATTCCGTTAATATCAATATGCCGTGAATATGGTTAGGCATTACCACAAATGAATCGAATTTCACCGGATACCACAAAAAATAACAAAATACAACATCACCATTAAAAAATTTAATCGACAAAAAATAATCCACGAAATAAATAACCGTATATACCTTGCATGCAAGGCATATACGGTTATTAAAAAATCATCCTAAAAAAATCTACTCAACGATCCAAGTCCTTCCGCTATGTAATAGGTCGTCCACGTTTTTAATTTTTGCACTTGCTTGCGCTTGTTTTATTTGCTCTTCCAGCAATACTTCGTAAGTAGGTGCTTCCACCGAGCGAATAACACCGAATGCCAAAGGCAAACCATCTTTCGGGCTCATATTTATTAAAGCCAAATGCAGATAAGGCAATTTTTCATGTGCATCATGCACCAGAATATCATCTTTTGTAATTCCGTTTTCGCCAACAGTAACTGCTTTTAAATTAAAACCGTCTAAAATCAAGCCTTTATTTTTGTCTTTTCCGAAGAGCATGGGTTCGCCGTGCTTCAGCCAAATTTGATTATCATCTCGGCTTTCTTTTCCCGTAATGGCATTATGCGCTCCGTTATTAAAAATAATACAATTTTGCAACACTTCAACTACGGAAGCGCCTTTATGTTTTTCGGCTTCAACCAATACATCCACCGTTTCGGCAACTTTAACATCAATGGTGCGGGCAAAGAATTTTCCGCTTGCACCTATGACCAGTTCGCCGGGGCGAAAGGGTTCCTCAATGGTTCCGTAAGGCGATGATTTGGTTTTTTGACCGAATAAAGAAGTCGGGGAATATTGTCCCTTAGTCAAACCGTAAATTTGGTTATTGAAAAGAATAACATTCAAATCAATATTACGCCTGATTTCATGAATAAAATGATTTCCGCCGATTGCCAAAGCATCGCCGTCGCCGGTAATTTGCCAAACACTTAATTTCGGATTTGCCGATTTAACGCCGGAAGCCAACACACCGGCTCTGCCGTGAATACCATGGAAACCATAAGTGTTCATATAATAAGGAAAGCGAGAAGAGCATCCAATTCCGGAAACGACTACATAGTCTTCTTTTTTGTGTCCTATCTTTGCCATTGCTTTTTGAACAGCCATTAAAATAGGAATATCACCGCAACCCGGGCACCATCTGACTTCTTGATCACTTTTAAAATCTTTAAATGTATATTGTGTATCAGCCATGACTATAATTCTTGTAAAATTTGATTAACTTTATTTTTAATTTCGGAAACCGTTAAAGGCAATCCTTGTATTTTATCATAATATTCATAATGATTGTTGGGGTGCATCATTCTTAAATATTTGGCAAATTGTCCGAGGTTTAATTCAAATACAATAATTTCTTTGTATTTTGATAAAACCTCTCCGGTATTTTTGGGCAAAGGATTAATGTAATTAAAATGTGCAAGAGCAATTTTTTTACCCTCATCGGTTAATTCTCTCATGGCAGTTACTAAATGTCCGTAGGTACTTCCCCACCCTACAATTAGAACATCCGCATCTTTATCTCCTTCCACAACTAAATCCGGAATTTCATTTTGAATGAGGCGTACTTTTTCTTCTCGCTCAATACTCATTACTTCATGATTTAGCGGCACGTAGGAAACATTTCCGGTATCTTTCATTTTTTCCAAGCCGCCTATTCGGTGTTCAAAATTCTTCATTCCGGGTATCGCCCATTTTCTGACCATCCTTTCATCTCGACCGTAGGGCATATATTTTTCATCATTTTTACCGATAAATTGCGTCTTAATTTCCGGCATATCTTTCATGGACGGAATTTTCCAAGGTTCGGTACCGTTTGCAATAAAAGCATCTGTTAAAAGTATGACCGGCGTCATGTGCTCTAAGGCAATTTTTGATGCTTCATAGGCATATTTGAAACAATTGGAGGGCGTACTTGCCGCAATAACCGGCATCGGGCTTTCTCCGTTTCGACCGAAAAGTGCCTGAAACAAATCGGATTGTTCGGTTTTGGTGGGCAAACCGGTAGAGGGTCCGCCTCTTTGCACATCCACGATAACCAAAGGTAATTCGGTAATAACCGCCAAGCCAAGCGCCTCCGATTTAAGTGCCAAACCCGGCCCCGATGTAGAAGTTGCGGCTAAATTTCCGGCAAATGCCGCACCTATAGAAGTAACAATACCACCTATTTCATCTTCTGCTTGAAAGGCTTTTGCCCCCAAATCTCTGCGATTTTCTATTTCTATAAGTATGTCCGATGCCGGAGTTATGGGATAAGAACCCAAGAAAAACGGCAAACCGGCTTTTTCGGCAGCAGCCAGAAATCCCCATGCCGTTGCCGTATTGCCATTTATATTTCTGTAAATACCTTTTTCAACAGTTGAAGAATGTACCCTGAACGACGGCATGGCATGAATAGTCTCAGCATAATTAAAACCGTCTTTTAGAACTTTTTTGTTAGCCTCAACAATTAAAGGTTTTTTAGCAAATTTATTTTCAAAATATTTATTTGTGTAATCTAAAGGGTTTTGAAATATTGAATATACCATACCCAAAGCAAACATATTTTTACTTCGTGTTATGCTTTTCGCATCCAAATCGGAATCTTTTAAGCTCTCTTTTGTCAAAGATGTTATAGGAGCCTCAATTACGTTATAAGATTCGTAGATTGCTTTTAACTCTTCGGCACCCAAGCCTGCTTTTTTAAAGTTTTTTTCGGTAAAAGCATCTGTATCAACAATAATTGTTGCACCGGCTTTAATCATCGACCGATTTGCTTTTAGGGCTGCCGGATTCATCGCGACCAATACATCGGCAAAATCTCCGGGCGTATTTATTATTTTTCCAAAATGTAACTGAAAACCGGATACACCGCCAACAGTTCCCTGAGGAGCTCTAATTTCTGCAGGATAATCCGGAAAGGTTGAAACATCATTCCCGATAAGTGCCGAAGTATTAGAAAATTGAGTTCCGGTAAGCTGCATTCCGTCTCCGGAATCTCCGGCAAATTTCACAACAACTTGGTCAACTTCAAGAATCTTTTTATCCATGATCTATATTTTGTTTAACATTTTATCTTACAAATTTAAAAATCATACTGATATAAACAACAAAAATACTTCTATAAAATCAAACCGAGTTATGCTCCGGGAGCTTACCACACACACAAATCGCACAGGAACAAAACATTACATCAATAGCACAAGTTTGAATACTCACAAAATTCACAGTTCTTTGTATTTTCCGTCATTTCAAAATTTAGCGCATCATCAAAAATTTCGTCCATAAGTGCGATAAGTTTGTCTTTAAATTCCTGCAAAATTATTTTTGTAAAATTTTCATCAATTTCGGCTTTTCCAAAACTTCCGGTCAAAGAAAAGCTGTCGGAATATGTATTTCGATTCATGGAACGGGCATAATACAAAGACGGTCTGAGCAAGCAGCCGGAAAAATCACTTAGTCGGCTCACAATATATGTATAAAACAAGGCTTGGAATATATGCGTATTCCGCTTGTCGGTTTTCTTGTCGAACAACTTATCCAAAGAACCGCCTACCGCAAGTTCATTGCCGGATTTATAATCCAATATCCTGTACACACCGTTTTTTTTGTCTATTCTGTCAATTATACCGAACAACTTCACTTTTTCGTCCTTGCCTCTAAATTTAACATCCAGCTCTGTATGATACATATCCTCATTTTCCAATGATACGATTTTAAAAGGCGCATACTTCATATCATATTTTAATATTGTTTGCGCATAATCTTTCAAAACTTCCTTTTCAATTATTCGTATGCCCTGCGGCTTATAATTTTTCTCGCTTTTATCGATTTCTTTAAATGCTTCTGCAACAAAATCGTCTATATCCGGCAGCAAGGCAGCAATATCTTTTTCCTCAATTTCAGCCCCCTTAATACTTAGCTTGTCGTAAATCAATTCCATGATTTTATGCAACAATATCCCGAACTCGGCATAGGACGGCATAGCATCAACATTGTCCGGTTCTTTAATGTCGGCTATGTATTTAAAATAAAATTTTAAGCTGCAACTGATGTAAGTATTCAGTGCCGAAGCCGAAAACATTTTGATATTTTCGCTCTGCTCATCTTTGAGAATATATCTGTCAAGTTTTTTTAGTACTGCCTCATCTTTGCTTATGCTTAGGGGGTTTCGATTGCGAATAAACACGTCATCATTAAAGCGTTGATGCAAAATATTAAAATTGCTTTCGTACAGAAGTTGCAAAATAAATCGGCTCATTTCGCCGGAATTGCTGTCGCTGACCAAATCATTGTAAACGAGGGTAATATCTTCCGCTTTTTGCAAAATGCGATAAAAAAAGTAGGCATACACCGAGTCTAAATGCTTTATTAAAGGCATGCCAAAAGCATAGCGCAAACTTTGCGAAATAAAAGTAGGTGCGCGATTTATTTTAGGAATAACACCTTCATTCAAACCCAAAATAATAACATGTTCAAAATCGAGGTTCCGGCTCTCCATTAAACCCATAATTTGCAATCCCTTTTCAAAATTGCTTTCAAAAGGAATCGTATCTGCCTTTAATAATTGAATGAGTATTTTCGTACTAAGTTTCAAACTTAATCTTTCATCATTTTCATTCAAAATTTCCCGAAATCTTTTAATATTTTTATAGGCTCTAAAAATATATTCGTTTTTTAGGCTGTTTTCCTCTTCATTTTCATTTGTTTTTTTATCGAAAAACAGAAACAAGATATTCAGCAAGTTTGCCAAAATTGCTTGTGCATTAAGATCATCTTTTTGAAAATCAAAAAGCAAGTTCATTAATTTATTATTGCCAAAAGACAATTGCTGCGGACTGACATAGATTATTTTTTGTTCATTTATTTGCTTTATCAGATACTCGGCAAGCTCCGCATTATATTCTTTCACATAAGGATGTGCCAAAATCGCCGCCACATTTTTATAATAAAAAACATTTTGCTTATGTTTTTCGGCATAAAGATGCAGTTGCAGAAATTTATAGATAAAATTATACAAAGGCGTCAATTTAAACGGATAGCCCATGGTAACATTTACATTATCAACCGTTTCAGGCAATGCACTTAATACCGGAAAAAGCATAGACTCATCCGCCGTGATTATGGCTGTTTTTTTAAGCGTTTCAACATCAAGATTTTTTAATAAAGTATGAATTAGTTTTGCTTGATTAAGATTTAAGGAAGTACCCACTAACTTAATTGACTTGGCTTTGCTTAAATTATTTGGAAAATCTTTATCTTTTATGCCTAAATCATGTAAATTTTTCCGAATAAAATCACCGGCTTCCTGTTTTTTATCCGCAATATAATAGGCATCTGCATCCCAATAGAACGTTGTTCTGCCTTGTTTTTGAAAATAATTAAAAAATTTAAGTTCGGCTTTATTTAAAGCATTAAAACCGATAAAAATAATTTTTTCATATTCGGACAAAAGGCTTTCGCCCGCACCCACTTTATCAGACAGTACCCTATATATCAAACCCTTATATCCAATTTCTTTTTTCCTTAAACGAGCAGTATAAGCCTTATAAACTTGCGGCAACAAGTTCCATAAAGCAATAAACATTTCTTTTTCCTTACTCGATTGCTCAGAAATAAATACTTTCCAGAAATTTGACAAAAGCTGTTTTTGTTCTTCCGTCAGCCACATAAAACGGCTGTCCAGGTCTTTAATGTCTTTAATATTTTGATATAACTGCTCTGGGTTTGCCAACCACGCATCAATCTCGTTAAAATCGGAAAGAATTATTTCGCCTAATCGGTAAAAATTATCAAATGAATAAGAACTGTTAAATTCTTTAAAAACCTTAAACAGCTCAAAAATCAAAGTGAGTTTTTCCGCATCCGTATAGCCCGTAACCGCAAGCACCAACTCGTTCATTTCTTTCATGCGGGGCGGCTTGGATGTTTTGCCGATGATTTCGGCATAATATCTTCTGAAATAATACTTTGTTCTTTTATTTGGAAAAACCAAACAAAAATCGTTTGTATTTTGCTTTTCATTAATAATCTTTTGGGCAATTTCGTACAGGAAAGGCTTCATCTTTTTTTGTTTTCTATGTTGATGAAATTTAAACGTCTTAGATATAAAAAAAATGTTGAATGACAAATTTTTAATTACTTACATAAGTGCTGCGCCATTCTTCATTTTTAATCCATTCATAATTTATCATTTTCATAATTGAAAAATATCCCATGCTTTTTCGGCTTGCAAATGCAGCATTTCCAGACCGTTTTGCACCCTTGCCCGCACCTGTTTTCCGGCTTGCAAAAACAACGTTTCCGGAGGGTTATAAATCAAATCGAACAAATGATGTTTTTCGCTTATATATTCATAAGGGATGTCCGGTTTTTGATGCACATCAGGAAACATGCCCACAGGCGTTGCATTTACAATCAATAAATTGCCCTGCATATCTTTTTTCGTAACATCTTTATATAATAGTGCATCTTTTTTGCTTCCGGAAACATAACGATAAATTATTCCCAAATTTTTCAAGGCAAAGGCAACGGCTTTTGCCGCACCGCCGGTTCCCAATATCAATGCCGACTTTATTTCGGGTGCTATTTGTTTTTGCAAAGATGCTTGAAAGCCGAAAAAATCCGTATTGTAACCGATTAGTTTTGCTTTGCCCCGACTGCGGTCAATTTTAACAACATTCACGGCACCGATTTGTTCTGCCGATGCTTCAACAGCATCAAGATAAGGGATAATTACTTCTTTGTAGGGAGCCGTAACATTCAATCCGCACAAATTTTCATGCGCCTGAACCAGCTCGTCTATATCCTGAATACTTCGTATCGGAAAGTTTTGATATACGGCATCCGTAATATTCTCTTTTTTAAATTTTTCCTCAAAAAATTTTTGAGAAAAGGAATGCGATAAAGGATAGCCTATTAACCCAAAAAGACGCATAAAACTTTTATTTTTTTGCCAAACGTTCAACCGACCAAACCGAAATTATGCCCAGTATAAGAAAAGCCACCGCCAAAACAACTTCTAAATTTACGATTTCGGGAATATATCTGATATATCCGCTGATAACGGGATCGCCGTTTGCTTTAAGCACTTCTTGCCCGTCGCTTCCCAGCAAATATTGTTCGTGTTTCCAGGGCCATAAAATAATCAGCGAGCCTAAAATGAAGCCGGTTAAAGACGAGATTGTTTGATTTTTGTATTTCTTATAAATCCAAGACAAGACATTGGAAAAAGCCGGCAAACCGATAAGCACCCCCAAAGCCACAGGCAACAAAACCTCAAAATTTAAACTGTTGACAGAGTCAATCATTACAAGTTGATAATTGCCCAGCAGCACCAAAATAAAAGAACCGGACAGTCCGGGCAAAATCATACTGATAATGGCAACCACACCGCACAAAACCAGATAAAAGAATGATGTATTTTCGGTAGCGGGGTTTAGCAATGAAATCCATACGGCTATTGCAGTACCTACAATAAAAGATATAATCACGGAGGGCGAAAATTTCTCGATTGTTTTTCCGACAAAATAAGCAGATGCCAAGATTAGTCCGAAGAAATATGCCCAAATATGCACCGGATAGTTCTCAAAAAGAAATGCCAAGAGCCTTGCAAAAGTAAAGACACTGAACAATGCACCGCCGAAAACGGCAAGTAAAAATACCAAATCCGTATGTTTGGCAAACTCTTTAAATTTTAATTTAAACAAAAGTTTAAAGGCGGTTAAATTAAACGACTTTAAGGTATCTATTAAACGCTCGAAAATACCGGTAACCAAGGCAATGGTTCCGCCGGATACACCGGGTATAACATTTGCAGCCCCAATGCCGAAACCTTTCAAAAACCAAACAAACAATTCTTTCATAATTTATTTTTATAGTGAACTCGCCGCAAAATTAAACTCATTTTTGCGTTTTTCAAAGATATTCCGGGTTTCAGCGAAAGTCCGGATACCTTATTTCCGTCAGGAAAAGCCCGTGTGCCGGTGCCGAAGCCCCTGCATCCGAGCGGTTTTTATTTTCTATAATTTGCCGAAATTGCGCATTTCCGATTTTTGCCCGTCCCACATCAAACAAGGTGCCGGTTATTGCCCTTACCATATTTCGCAAAAATCGGTCTGCCTGAATAATAAAAACATACTGTTCACCTCTCTGCACCCATTCGGCTCTGCCGATTTTGCAAAAATTTGTTTTGGTATCCGTATGCAGCTTTGAGAAACTCGTAAAGTCTTTATAGTCAAACAAAATTTTTGCGGCATCGTTCATCGCATCAAAATCGAGTTTATCGTACACATAAAAAGACGTTTCTTTCAAAAAAGGGTTCTTTTTTTGATGTATGCGATACTCATAGGTTCTTGAAATTGCCGAAAACCTTGCATGCAAATCCGTAGAAACAGGGAAGATATTGTGTATGGCAATATCTGCACTTAAAAAACTGTTTAAGCGAAAAATCAATTTTTCTCTATCATCAATTTTCCGAGCACAGTCGAAATGTGCCATATAATTTATTGCATGCACTCCGGTATCGGTTCTGCCGGCACCCACAAGCACAATATCTTCCCTCAACAAAAGCGAAAAAGCCTTTTGCAAAACTTCTTGGATACTCAGGGCATTAGGCTGAATTTGCCACCCGTGAAAAGAAGTTCCTTTATAACTTAATTGTACAAAATATCGGTTCAATTGCCGGCAGCTCTTTCATTAACAATATCAAATGTATCTTGCGCAATAACCAATTCCTCATTTGTAGGAATCACCATCACTTTCACGCGTGAATTATCCGAAGAGATGAAAGATTCTTGTCCTCTTACTTTATTTTTTTCTTCGTCTAATTCTACGCCGAGGAATCCCAAATCTGCACAAACATTTTTTCGCACATCTGTATCATTTTCGCCAATACCTCCGGTAAAAATAATAATATCCACACCGCCGAGTGCCGCCGCATAGGCTCCGATATATTTTTTAACGCGATACGCATACATTTCCAAACCGAGTACTGCTCTTTCATGTCCTTCGGCAGCTTTTTCACCGATTTCTCGCATATCGGAAGAAACTCCGGTTATGCCCAACATACCACTGAATTTATTGATTAAAACAGAGGTGGGATCCAAACCGATTTCTTCTTTACGCATAATATAAGTCAATGCTCCGATATCCAAATCGCCCGAGCGCGTTCCCATAATAAGCCCTTCAACGGGGGTAAATCCCATAGACGTATCAACAGATTTACCGTCCTTAACAGCGGCTATGGATGCACCGTTGCCGAGATGACAAGATATAATTTTTAAACCGTCATTTTTAACTTTCAATATTTCGGGTGCTCTTGCCGATACATATCGGTGTGAAGTTCCGTGGAAACCATAGCGTCTTATCTTATATTTTTTATACAAAGCATAAGGAATGCCGTACATAAAAGCAGCCGGTTTCATCGATTGGTGAAATGCCGTATCAAAAACGGCAACTTGCGGAACCTCCGGCAATAGTTCTTTCAATGCGTATATGCCTTTTAAGTTTGCCGGGTTGTGCAAAGGAGCCAACTCAATATTATCTTCCAAAACTTTAACCACCTCGTCGCTGAGAAAAACACTTCCGCTGAAATCTTCACCGCCATGCACCACTCTGTGTCCTACTGCCTCTATCTCGCTTAAAGATTTTACGACACCATGCTTTTCACTGCTTAAAACACCGAGAATATATTCAACCCCTATTTTATGGTCTAATACATCTCCGCTTAACATAACTTGTGCTCCGTTCTGTTTCTTTAATTTAAGAAAAGAGCCTTTCATCCCAACTTTTTCTACCCCGCCTTTTAAAAGAACCGTTTTTTCTTTCATGCAGAAAAATTCAAACTTAATGGATGAACTTCCGCAATTTAAAACTAATATTTTCATCTGTGTTTATATTTTTTATTGATGTAAAACAGTTTGCTGTGTTTCACATTAAAGATTCTAATGATTATTTAATACCTAAGCTGTGTGTTCTGCTTTTATGTGGATTTATTCCCGACTTCATCATATTTATAAAAACCTTCGCCGGTTTTTCGTCCGTAATGCTTAGCTCTTACCAACTTTTTAATAACCGGAGACGGTTTATATTTTTTATCACCGAACTCATTATATAAATTATCCATCCAGCGCACCACTTTTTCAAGCCCTATTTTGTCAGCCATCTCAAAAGGACCTAAGGGCAAGCCCAAACCTTTTTTGGTAACAAAATCAATGTCTTCTTTTGATGCAACGCCTTCCATCAACAAATCACATGCTTCCGAAATTAAACTTACACCTAAGCGCACACTAACCAAGCCGGTTGACTCTTCAACAGGAATAGGAATTCGGTTAATCAGTTTTGCAAATTGGTTCACATCTTCACACAAACTTTCATCGGTATATAAACCTCTCACAATTTCAATTATTTGCGCATCGGGCGCTGTTATTGAAAAATGCAAACTCACACATCTTTCCGGATGTTTTAATTCCGCAGACAGTTCCGTAATAGACACAGAGGTAGAATTGGTCGCAATGATTGCTTTTGGGCTGACATGCTCTTCAATATTTCTAAAAATAGATTGACGCACATCTTTGCCCAATTCTTTTTTTTCTGAAAAAATAGCTTCCACAACTAAATCACAATCTTTGAAATCTGCATAATTCAAAGTCCCCGTAAGGCGAGAAAGTATTAATTTTTTCTCGCTGCCGGTAAGCCCCCAATGATTTATTTTATCATCAAGATGTCCTTCAATTTCATGCAAAGCTTGTGCTATTTTTTCATCTGAAACTTCCAAAAAAACAACTTCAATTCCTCGTGATGCAATCATAAGAGCAATTTTTTGCCCGGTGGTTCCGCATCCGACAATTCCTACTTTTGAAAAATCCATATGCTTCTTTACTGTCTTACTTAAAGCATAATTTTCAATAGATTCTTTTATTATTTCCGACATAATTGTATTTATATATTTAAGATAAATTATTTAATTGCTGCTTGATTGGCAGTAATAGCTACCAAATTAACAATATCAGACACAGAACATCCTCTTGACAGGTCGTTTATGGGTGCTGCCATTCCTTGCAAGATAGGACCTACCGCTTCTGCACCGGCTAAACGCTGCACCAATTTATAACCGATGTTTCCTGCCTGTAAGTCAGGGAATACAAGAACATTTGCCTTGCCCGCAATTTTACTGCCCGGTGCTTTTTTCTGTCCCACCGCCTCAACAATGGAAGCATCTGCCTGCAATTCGCCGTCAATGAGCATATCGGGTGCCGCAGCCTGAGCAAGTTTCGTTGCTTCTTGGACTTTGTCAACCAAATCATGTGATGCGCTTCCTTTTGTAGAAAAACTCAACAGGGCAATTTTCGGTTCAATTCCGGCAATTACTTTTGCCGTTTTTCCGGAAGCAACGGCAATTTCAGCCAACTCTTCAGCCGAGGGATTCGGATTTACGGCACAATCGGCAAAAAGCATTAAACCGTCTTCACCAAAGGTTTTGTCTTTCATAAACATTAAAAATACGCCGGATACAACTTTCATTCCGGGCAAAGTTTTCACATATTGAAAAGCAGGAAGCAACACATCACCCGTTGCATTGGCGGCTCCGGCAACCTCACCGTCGGCATCCCCGTTTTTTATCATCATCACCGAAAAATATAAAGGATCTTGCAACAATTCCAATGCTTTTTCTTTGGTCATGCCTTTATGTTTACGCAACTCAACCATTAAATCGGCGTAGGTCTCTGTTTTGTCGGAAGAAGCATAATCCGTAATGCAAATATTTTTAATGTTTTGCAAGCCCAAACGCTCGGCATCGGAAAGAACCCGTTTTTTATCTCCGAGAAGCACGATTTTTGCCAGACCTTGTGCTTCTATTTCGTCCGCTGCTCTCAAAGTTCGCTCATCAAAACTTTCGGGCAGCACAATTGTTTTCTGCAAAGCAATTGCATTTTTTTTAATCTTATCAAGAAGTTCCATTTTTACTGTTTTTTTATTTTTTATGTTTATTCGCACAAAAATAAAATATCATGTATAAAAAAGGCATTTTTTCTAAAAAATTATACATTAAAAGTATGATTCAGCACATTTTTTTTATTTTTGCTCGAAATATATAAAAGTATGATACAAAGAATACAAAGTTTTTGGCTTTTTATGGCTTCTGCAATGGCGGTGCTTATGTACTTTTTTCCGGTAATTGAATTGGATGCAAGCAATGCTGTTATGGTTTATTCATTTCAATCCATTAAATTTGTCGGAATTGAAGATTTTATTCAATCGGGCTATGTTATTGCCGGCTTGCTGGGGCTGATTGCATTTTTAAGTTTTTTCACGATTTTTCTGTTTAAAAGGCGTATCCTCCAAATGCGCATTTGTTCGCTAATCAGCATTCTGGATATATTTTTGCTTATCCTCATCGTGCTGTTTTCTTTCAACGAATCAAAAAATCCCGGCATCACCATAGGCTTATCAGCCATATTACCCCTAATTATTTTCATTTTGGTATTAATGGCACGAAGAGCTGTTCTAAAAGATGAAATTCTGGTGAAAGCAGCCGACAGAATACGTTAGCCCAAAAAAGGTTTTAAATTTTTACATCGAGAAGATTTTTGGAGTTTTCGCAATGCTCGCTCTTTAAGTTGGCGTACGCGTTCTCTTGTTAAGCCCAGCTTATCTCCTATTTCCCTTAAAGAGAGTTCTTCTCCGTTAATCCCGAAAAAATACCGTATAATAACTGCTTCACGTTCAGGCAAAGTAGTCAAAGCACGCTCGATTTCATTTAACAAAGACTCTTTAATCAGCGTATCGTCGGACGGGTCAATACCGTCATTTACCATAACATCCATCAAAGTATTGCTGTCGGAATCGGTCGTTAAAGGTGCATCCATAGAAACATGCTTGCCGGCAGCTTTCAAAACTTGCTCGATTTTTTTTATGCTGATATCTAAATCTTCGGAAATTTCTAAATTTGTAGGTTCTCTGTTATATTTTTGCTGAAACTCGGCAAAATATCGATAGATTTTATTTACCGCACCAACTTGATTTAAAGGCAACCTGACAATTCGGGATTGTTCGGCTAATGCCTGCAAAATAGATTGACGTATCCACCAAACGGCATACGAAATAAATTTGAAACCGCGCGTTTCATCAAATTTCTTTGCCGCTTTTATCAAGCCTAAATTCCCCTCATTAATTAAATCCGGCAAACTTAAACCCTGATGCTGATATTGTTTTGCAACGGAAACAACAAAACGCAAATTTGCTTCCGTCAATTTTTTCAGAGCCTCCTGATCCCCTTTCTTAATACGCTGAGCCAAAGCCACTTCCTCATCAACCGTTAATAAATCAACCCGCCCTATATCCTGCAAATATTTATCCAGCGATTCGCTGTCTCTGTTGGTAATTGACTTACTTATTTTTAATTGCCTCATAATTACTCCGATTTAAGATTAAGCTTCAATCGTGAAATATACAAATTTTTTCTTAAAAAATCATTGGAAATAAAAAAAAATTCTTAAAAATTAAATTATGTTTGCTAAAATATCAACACCAAACACCCCGCTTCTCCTTAAAATACGGGACATTTTGCCCCTTTTGGTAAAATATCAAAATTATTGAAATCAAAAATTAAAAATAAAAAAATATTTTTTTTTGTTTTTTTTCTTAAATTTGCGTAATTATTTACTAAAAAGTTCGTTTAGAGAAAGAACTTTTTAATTTACAAACTAAATTTTTAATAATTATGAAAAGATTAAATGTATTATTAATTGCTGTAATAGCATTAACAACATTGTTTACCACAAGCTGTAAAGATGACAATAAAGATTTAGCAGCTCCATCAGTAACGTTTTCAGCAACAAACGGTAATCAAACTGTTGCACCCGGAACATCGGTAGTCATAGAAGGAACAGTAAAAGCAGAAGGCTCTATCAAAGAAATTTCATTTTTTAAACAAAATGCTTCTTTCGGAGACCCGATTACAAAAAAGTTTGACACTGATACTACACACGCTTTTACCGTAACTATTCCTGCAGCTCAAGTTACTGAAACTTTTTCTTTTGAAGTACAAGTTAAAGACAAACAAGATAAAATGGGTAAAGGAAGTGTTACCATTACAGTTACTCAACCAAACGAAGCTAAACCCGTAGTAAAAAATGCCGGATTAAAAATGTATTGTGCACAAGCCGGCCCATACGGAGATGGAGACTATGCTTCATTAACGACTTTTGAAACATGGAATCACAGTCAAGCCGGAAGCCACGTTGATCTTATAGATGTATGGTATTACAACGGTAATTACACAAAAGACTTAGGCGGACATCCGCATTTGGTTTCACCGGATACCAAAACAAATGATGTTTCTACACATAACGGAGAAGTTTTACCGAATGCAAAAGAAAGCATGTTTAGAACATTATCAACCGAAGAAGCAGCAAACTTCTCAGACTGGGCAAATATTAATGACGATGCTAATATAGCAAGTCTTGACATGGCAAATGCCGTTAAAAACCTTGCAGGATTTGTTCAAGGCGACATCATTGCTTTTAAATTGCAAGACGGTAAAATGGGTGTTATGAAAGTAGTTGACGGAACAGACGGTTATAATGCTAATGACTATATAGTTGTTGATGTTATTGTACAAGAAAACACACCTATAACAAAATAGTTTTATTATATAAAACATTTTAAAAGAGAGGTTTTTTGCCTCTCTTTTTTTTATTTTTGGGCTTTTAAAAACTCACTGTCATGCCAAATATTGCTATTGAATATTCAAAAGACTTATTCAAAAAGACATTTAAAGAAGAAATTCAATCCATAGCCCCCTTGCCGCCGTCCGGCTCTGCCCGAAAATATTTTCGTATAAAAAGTGCCGAGCATTCAATAATTGCCGCATTTAATTCGGATATAAAAGAAAACAAAGCCTTTTTATATTTTTCGGAACTCTTTAAGCAAAAACAAGCCAATGTTCCGGAAGTATATGCCATAAACTCCGAACAAAACTGCTACTTGCTTGAAGATATCGGCAATGAGACCTTATATGACCGGCTTATAAAACGCAGAAAATCCAAAAGTTTTCCGGATGATTTGCTTGCCCTTTACAAAAATACGGTAGAACAGTTAGCCGACATTCAAATTAAAGCCGGCGGTTCTGCTGATTACAGTCGGTGCTATCCGCGCGAAGCTTTTGACGAGCAATCGGTTATTTGGGACTTAAATTATTTTAAATACAATTTCTTAAAACTTGCCGACATACTTTTTGACGAGCAAAATTTAGAAAATGATTTTAATGCTTTTACGGCATATCTTATGCAAGCCGAACGCAACTATTTTTTATACCGCGATTTTCAGTCAAGAAATATTATGCTGCATAAAGACAAGATATACTTTATTGATTTTCAGGGAGGACGAAAAGGTGCTTTGCACTATGACTTAGCCTCCTTACTCTATGATGCCAAAGCAAATATTCCGGAAGACAAGAGGGAGGAAATTAAAATGCATTATTTGAATTATATACAAAAAAACTATCAAATTGATACTTCCGACTTCGACACTTATTATTATGCTTATGTACTTATACGAATTATGCAAGCTATGGGTGCCTATGGTTTCAGAGGTCTTTATGAAAAAAAAACGCATTTTATAGAAAGCATTCCTTTTGGACTGAAAAATTTAAAACAGGTTTTGGATAAAATTAATATACCCATAGAATTGCCCGAACTAATGCGTGTTTTAACAGAACTTGCAAATACGAAAAAATTTGAATCCGGCTCGATCGGGAAGTTGAATGTGCGTATAAAAAGTTTTTCCTACAAAAGAGGCATTCCTTATGATAAAAGCGGCAACGGAGGCGGCTTTGTTTTTGACTGCCGATTTATTGAGAACCCGGGCAGACTTCCGGAATACAAAGAGCTTTGCGGCAAAGACCAAGCAGTCATAAACTTTTTAGAGAACCGCTCGCAAACGCAGGAGTTTTTAGATTCGATTTTTAGGATTACATCAAGTGCCGTAAGCAACTATCAAGCAAGAAATTTTTCGGAGCTTGCCATCAATTTCGGTTGTACCGGCGGACAACATCGCTCGGTATTTTTTGCGGAAAAAACAGCCGAATTTCTAAAAAAATCATTTCAAATAAATGTAGAACTCAAACACACGGAAGGCTTCTGAAAAAACAAAGAAAAAAACATTCCGGAAAGTACAGACAAAAACACAAAATAAGATTATAACGCATGATTTTCAACACATTATATAACTATTTCAAAAATAAAAAATTACTGTTTATCGGTCTGATAATCCTTTTTACCGGTGCAGCATTATACACGGCATTAAAGATACGCACAACAGAAGACATCTCAAAAATGATTCCCATTGATGATGAACTACGCCGTTTTAATTATGCAAATCAACACATTAAACTTAATGATAAAATCATTTTGCATCTGTCTTTAAAAGCCGGCAATTCTGTTGCAAACACAAACAGCCTGATAAGTTTTGCCGACAGTCTGGAATATCGTTTAGCAAAAAATTATTCCGAGCATATTTCGGCAATTCAAAACACAATTGACGATACAAAAACAGCCGAATTATATGATATTTTTTATCAAAACCTGCCCCTGTTTTTAGATGAAGAAGATTATTTAAAAATTGATACGCTGCTGCAAGATGAAGAAATAAAGAAAACTTTGGCAGCGGATTTCAGATTTTTAATCTCTCCGGCAAGTTTGGTCAGCAAAAAATTTATACAAAAAGACCCTTTAAACCTTACTCCCATTGCCTTAAAGAAACTGCAAAAATTGCAATTCGACGACAGTTACCAACTGCATGAAAATCACATTTTCACAAAAGACAAAAAGCATTTATTCTTATTTATTATTTCAAATTACTCAAACAACGAAACAGGCAAAAACAAGCAATTGGTCGAGGGCATCCGGCAAACGCTTGCTACCTTGAAAGCGGAAATGCCCGATATTAAAGCCGAGATGTTCGGAGCACCGGTGATTTCAGTCGGCAATGCCGAACGCATAAAAAAAGACGTCATTCTAACGGTCAGCATTGCACTCAGTTTATTGCTCCTCTTTTTGTCTTTATTTTACAGGCGTTTTATCGTTTTTTTCATCATCTTTTTGCCGGCAGCATTCGGTGCGCTTGTTTCCCTTGCCCTGCTATACCTTTTCAAAGGCGAAATATCGGCAATTTCTTTGGGTATTGGCTCTGTATTAGTGGGGATATCCATTGATTACTCGCTGCATATTTTTACCCATCATCGCAGCACGCCCAAAATTTCGGAAATGTTTTCCGATATAAGCATCCCGATTTTAATGAGCAGCCTTACAACGGCTGCGGCGTTTTTTTGCTTGCTTTTTGTAAGTTCCGAAGCGCTGAACGATTTGGGACTATATGCCGGCATAAGCGTCATATCGGCAGCACTTTTTGCCCTTATTGTATTGCCGCATTTTCTTAAAAATAAGCAGGAAAAACACAGACAAAGCGAGCGTAAAAATTGGATAGAACAGTTTACGGCTTATCCGTTTCACAAAAATAAATTTGCTCTGCTATTGCTTTTTTCCTTTACGCTTTTGGTTCTTTTTACTTATCGCAATGCCGAGTTTGAAAGCGATATGGATAAGATGAATTATATGTCGCCTGAATTAAAACAGGCAGAAAAAAATCTTGAAGAAATCTCAAACGATGCCTTACGCAAAATGTTTTTTGTGGTAACCGGAACTACGCTGAATGAAGCCCTGAGCACCAATGACCGCTTATCTGAAAAAATCGAAGTTCTTTGCAAGTCAGGCATTATAAGCAACTACAGCTCGGCGGCTTACTTTCTGGCATCCGACAGTTTGCAAAAAATAAAAATCCGGCGCTGGAATGCTTTTTTCAAAGAAAAAAATACAGACAGCTTAAGCCGGAAATTAATAGAATACGGAAAAATATACGGCTTTAAAGAAAATGCCTTTGCGGATTTCTACAAACTTTTGCACAAAGATTTCAGCCCCTTAGACCAAGCAACACAGCAAAAATTAATTTCGGTCTTAGGCAATGATTTAATCAGCGAAAGCAATGGTATTACAAGCATTGTAACTTTGTTAAAATTAAAACAGGAAAACAAAGAACAAGTATATCAAAATATTCATTCGGGAAAGAATATCTATATTGTTGACAAAAAATATATTACCGACAAAATTGTTCATATCCTAAAAAGCGATTTCAACGGCTTGGTTTTTATATCCTTGCTTGCCGTATTTGTAATTCTGTTGCTCTATTTCGGACGTATCGAGCTTAGCCTCATAACTTTTATACCCATGATAATAAGCTGGTTGTGGACACTCGGTTTTATGTCCTTGTTCAACATAAAATTTACGATTTTCAGCATCATTATTTCAAGCTTTATTTTTGGTTTGGGCATTGATTACAGTATTTTTATTTCGCGCGGCTTATTGCAAAAATACCGCTACGGCACAAACAATTTGCCGTCTTACAAAACATCCGTGCTGCTGTCGGCAATAACCACCGTTACGGCAATCGGCGTGCTGATTTTTGCCAAACATCCTGCCATGCGCTCCATTGCATTTCTTTCGGTTATAGGCATTATTTCCGTAGTATTTGTAAGCTATACTTTACAACCGATATTATTCAATTTTTTGATAAAACAACAAGGAAAAATGCGTTCTGCCCCCGTAACGGCAAAAGATTTATTCTTTGCTTTATCGGTCTTTGTGTTTTTTCTGCTCGGCTCCATTGTCAGCATTTTGCTGTGGTTGCTCTTATCGGTTCTGCCTTTTAAAAGAAATTTTAAAAAGCATATTTTTCACTATTGGCTGTTTCTTCTTTCCAAAATCATAAACTACATCCCCTTAAACATAAAAAAAATCATCAATAATCCTTTTAAGGAACAATTTAAAAAGCCGGCTGTTATCATAGCAAATCATCAGGCACATATTGACATTACGCTACTGTTAATGCTGCATCCGAAAATACTTATTCTGACAAACGACTGGGTGCAAAAAAATATTTTTTACGGCAAGATTGTACGCTTTGCCGACTATTATCCCACTTCAAACGGTTTTGAAAAAAATCTTGCTCTGCTGAAAGAAAAAGTAAAGCAGGGCTATTCCGTTTTGATTTTTCCCGAAGGCAGTCGCTCCGACAATTTAGAAATAAAACGTTTTCATAAAGGCGCTTTTGAATATGCCGAAGCCTTGAACATTGATATTCTTCCGATTATTATTCAAGGAGCCGGTGATTGCATTCCAAAAGGCGAGCCTTTTTTGCAAAGCGGGCAAATATCCGTAAATATTCTGCAAAGAATAAAACATAGAGATTTTGGAGACACAAGCCGGGAGCAGGCAAAAAATATTCGCAAATATATGGCAAGCGAGTATAAAAAAATCAGGGAAAAATACGAAACACCGGATTATTTCAGAAAAAAACTGATTGCGAATTATATTTACAAAACACCGATTTTGGAGCATTATACTCGAATAAAAACCGGCATTGAAAAAAATTACGCATTCTTTAACCACATTTTACCGAAAACGGGACAGATTACGGATATCGGCACCGGATACGGATATTTGCCCTATATGTTGCATTTTTGCGTTCCGGGACGAAGGCTTACCGGCATTGATTATGATTGTCAAAAAATTAATACGGCAAAAAATAATATCTCGAAAAATGACAAGACGGAATTTATTTGCTCGGACGTGCTTCATGCGGCGTTTCCAAAAAGCGATGCCTTTCTTATCAATGATGTCTTGCACTACATGCCGAAAGATAAACAAAAAGAACTGATTATTAAATGTATAAATAATCTGAATAAAGGCGGAAAAATAATTATCCGAGACGGGAATTCGGAGATGAAACAAAAGCATAAAGGCACAAAGTTGAGTGAGTTTTTTTCGACAAAACTTCTGAAGTTCAATAAAACACAGTTTGAAAGACTGCATTTTACATCAAAAAATGAAATACTGGAAATAATCTCAAATTATAATTTTGAGGTCAATATCATTGACGAAACAAAATTCACCTCAAACATTATTTTTGTATTATCCGAGAAAACCTGACTATCAACTATTGATTAGACTATAACTTATTTATCATTTGCGCTGCTCTTTGCGCTTAACGAAGCACAAACTCTCGAACAAACTTATAAGTTCAATAAAGAATTGTAAATTGCATAATTTTCATCATCAAATACGGCAAAAATAACTTTTTCGATAGATGTATTTTTCGATAAAAAATCTTGAACCGCAGCAATGGCAATTTCCCCCGCTTCTTGTTTCGGAAAACGATACACGCCGGTGCTGATATTCGGAAAAGCAATGCTTTTCAAATTATTCTCAAGCGCAAGTTCCAAGCTTCGCTTATAACAACTTCGAAGCAGTTCCGCATCTTCCTTACTCCCCGACCATATCGGTCCAACCGTATGAATAACATATTTTGCCGGCAAATTATAGCCTTTGCTTATTTTTGCATCTCCGGTTGCACAACCGTTCAGCAAACGACATGCGGCAAGCAACTCTTTTCCCGCAGCCCGATGTATGGCTCCGTCCACGCCCCCGCCGCCGAGTAAACTCTTATTTGCGGCATTAACCACCGCATCTACTTTCAATTTCGTAATATCACCTTTATACAGCTCAATTCTTTCCGACATCATAAGCATTTATTTTTTAATCTCAATTTTTACCGGAGCAACTCCGTCATGTATCAAATTAATTGCTTCGGCAGCTTTTTTCGAGAGGTCTATAACGCGCCCTTTTTTAAAAGGTCCCCTGTCATTAATGCGCACAAGCACACTTTTTCCGTTTTTTAAATTCGTAACCCGCACTTGCGTACCAAAAGGCAACTTTCGATGTGCCGCCGTAAGTTTGTTCATATTAAAAGTTTCGCCGCTTGCCGTAGGCTTTCCGTTAAAACCGGGACCGTACCAACTTGCGTCCCCTTTCTGATAATAAGTATATTTGCTTTTAGCCGGTGTTTCCTTTGTTACCGAACAAGAAACAACCGACAGTAAAAAGATAAATAATATACATCCGTTTTTATACATATCCGAATAATTTTATTCAGACAAAGTTATTAAAAAATAAGCATCAAATAAATTCTTTCTTTATTTTTGCAAAAAATAAATGATGACAAAGATTTGCCAAGCCGCAGACTTTTTTGCTCCGCGAAAAGATAATAATATATGTGTAATTGCCGGTCCGTGCAGTGCCGAAACCGAACAGCAAGTCTTGGAAACCGCATTGAATATTGCACAATACAAAAAAGTAAAAATTTTCAGAGCCGGCATTTGGAAACCGCGTACCTCGCCCGACAGTTTTGAGGGTGTCGGCGAGCCGGCTTTTAATTGGCTGCGAAAAGTAAAAAAACAAACAGGCTTGCTCACGGCAACCGAAGTAGCCACCCCCGAACATATTGAGCTTTGTCTTAAAAACAAAGATGCAATTGACCTTGTTTGGACCGGCGCCAGAACTGCCGCAAACCCGTTCTCCATACAGGCACTTGCCGATGCGCTGCGAGGAACTGACTTTCCCGTTTTGGTAAAAAATCCGCTAAACCCGGACATAAAACTTTGGGCAGGCGCAATAGAACGCTTTCAAAAAGTCGGCATAAAAAACATCGGTGCCATACATCGCGGTTTTTACCCTTTTGAAAAAATAAATCTGCGCAATGTTCCCAAATGGGAATTGGCACTTGAAATAAAAAGTTTGTTCCCCGAGCTGCCCCTCATCAACGACCCCAGCCACATTGCCGGAAAACGAGAATATATTTTTGATATTGCCCAAAAAGCCCTCAACCTTAATTTTGACGGCTTAATGATTGAAACACATATCAAACCCGACAATGCGCTAAGCGATGCAAAGCAACAACTTACCCCCGATGCCTTAATCAGTTTGCTGAAAAAATTAAAATTCAGAAAACAAAACTTTGAACATAAAAAATATTTCGATTTATTGGAACAATACAGGCATCAAATAGATTCGATAGACTTCCAACTCATAGAACTGCTAAACAAACGATTAAACATCAGCAAAGAAATCGGCAAATACAAAACCGATAAAAATGTAAGTATTTTTCAGCTCAAACGCTGGCTCGATATTACCAAAACAAGACACGAGTTTGGAGAGGCAATCGGCATGGATAAAGAATTTATTAAGCAGTTGTTGCAACTTGTTCATAAAGAATCAATTCGCTTACAGTCCGAAATAATGAACCAAAATAAAACAAATTGATTTTTACCTTTCGGATTTAAAATTATCTTTGCAAAAATTTTTCAAGCAAAAGAATGTTAAACAGGAGAGTATTAAGAATAAAAGTTCTTCAAATTGTTTATGCTCAATTAAAAAAGCAGACAAATTCAATTCAACAAGCTGATAACGAATTGCTTTTCAGCATAAAAAAAACGGATGATTTATTCTGGTTATTACTATTGTTGCTTGAAGACCTCACAGCCTATTCTGCCAAGGTTGCAGATGTCAGAAAACACAAAAGATTTGCCACAGAAGAAGAAAAAAATCCGAATCTGAAATTCATCAACAACCGAATTACCGCCTTAATCTCAAACAACGAAACCTACAAGAAAAAAGTTAATGAAAAAAAACTCAGTTGGAGCAAATATCCCGAGCTGATAAAAAAAATACATACCACTTTTGAGAACTCCGAGATTTACAAAAAATATTTATACGAAAAAGACGATAATTTCAGAAACGACAAAAGAATTATAAAATTCATCTTTTCCGAATTGTTTTTTAATTGCCCCGATTTATATGCGGTTTTGGAAGAAGAAAGTATTTTCTGGATAAATGACATCGACTACATTCTCACAAAACTGACACACACTATTGACAATATAAAAAGGCATCAGTCCGAAAACATTATTTTTCCGGATACATTTAAGCAACCGGAAGATAAGGAATTTGCACTTAACTTGTTACGAAACACATTGGTGCATTCAAAAGAATATACCGATATTATTGAAAAAAATGTAATTAATTGGGATATTGAAAGAATAGGCAACTTTGAAATCATTGTGTTGATGACTGCCATTTCGGAAATTGTAAAGTTCCCCTCAATTCCGATTAAAGTAACTTATAATGAATACATTGAATTATCAAAAATTTTCGGAACCAACAAAACGGGAAGTTTTATAAACGGGATTCTCGAAAACATTATAAAATATATGGAGCAAAACAAACTCTATTTTAAATCAGGAAGAGGATTGGCATAAATGAATATATCAAAAAACATATCTGCATTATTTTTTATACTTATGCCCTTTGTATTTTTGTTTTCATGCACCGGAAATGACAATAAACCGGCACAAGCCTACACGGGTATGGCAGAAATCAGTTTTCAAGACAGTATTTTCCATCTCGGAGACCTATATGAAGGCGAAATAACTGAGCATACTTTCACTTTTAGCAACACCGGAACAGCACCCCTGAAAATAACAAATATTGAAACAGATTGCGGCTGCACTGCCGCAAAATATGAAAAAAGAACAATTTTGCCCGGAGAAAAATCCAAGATAAAAGTCCGTTTTGACAGCAAAGGCTTTCGGAACAATATTTATAAAACAATTAGCGTTGAAACAAACACAAATACAAAAAAAACATTAATTTTGACTGCTTTTATAAAAAATAACAATACACTAAATTAACACACATGACACATTTAAATTTTATATTATTAATGCAAGGTCAAGGACAAGAACAAAGTCCTATGCAAATGCTTATATTTATGGGAATTATCATCGTAATATTCTATTTATTTATGATAAGACCACAAGTGAAAAGAAGAAAAGAACTGACAAAATTCAGAAATGAAATAAAACAAGGCGACAAAATCATGACCATCGGCGGCATACAAGGAAAAGTAAATGCCGTAAAAGAAGAGTCTATTATTATTGAAACCGAAGGCACTCTATTAAAAATTGACAAAAATGCCGTAATAAAAGATGCTTCCGGATTAATGATGCAACGATAATTCAATTTAAATTATGAAAACAAAGTAATGTGAAAAATAGTTTACAATTTACAACTCACAATTACTTGTGTGAGGGCTGCGCCGTTCATAATTAAATAAATTGACCTTTGAAAATTATAAACATATGAAACGCCCATGATTAAGGTTTAATCACACAACGGGATGATTATTTTTCCGCTCTAATAAAATTAGCTCATTCGGGCGTTCCTATATGACCTTTGAAAATTATAAACATAAACATATGAAACGTACAATCTTTTTATTAACAATTTTTTCAGCCTCATTACTTATTACAAGTTCATGTAAAAAAGGCGAAAACGACCCATCTTTACCGTTCACCTCAAGAGATGCAAGAATTACGGCAAAATGGATACTGAAATCTTCAAATACGGAGATAGAAACAACAGATTTTGTTGGCGGAACAAACTACAAAATCAAGACGAAGAAAGTTTTTGACGGAACCACAATGAAAGAAACCGTTGAAAACGGAGTGGATGTAGAACAATTCAACTACCCCTACTCTTTTGACTTAGAGATAAAAAAGAACGGAATTTATGAACTTAGCGTAACAAATGACGGAGTAAAAACAAATAAAACAAATTATTGGTTTTGGCAAAATTCCGATAAAAACAAAACCGGCATCAATTTAGCGGGTCAAGGAATATATATGATTGACCGTTTGGCAAACAAAGAGCTGACTTTGATAAAACACGAGATAACTTCCGTTACACAAGAAAACGGCAATATTTCAACCACGGAGACAAATATCCAAATGTTTTTTGAAAAAGAATAGTTTACCTGCTCAAATAAAACAATGAATACAAAAAAACTGAAAATATCACGCAAAAGTATTGTGACATTTTCAGTTTTTATTATCATAGCAATCATATTCTGGTTCCTGAATGCAATGGATTTGGAATATACCACAAAAATTAACTATAAAGTCGAATTTATTGATTTTCCCGAAGACGCACGCCCCGCATCTGAAATGCCTGAAGAACTCAAAGTAACCGTAAAAGCATACGGCTACAATTTAATCGGGAAAACAAAATCCAAACACCCTATAAAAATAAGCGTAAAACAATATGCCCAAAAAGACAAAAACGATAAAAGTAAATTAATTTTATCGACAAATCTTTTATCCGACCATTTTTTTGCCGACGAAGAAGACATCAGTATTATTTCAATTACACCGGAGACCGTAGTTTTTACAGTTGAAGAACTCTTCACAAAAAAAGTCCCGATAAAAGGCAACTTCAAGTACACTTGCAAGCCGCTTTATATGAAATCGGATAACATTATACTTTCGCCGGACAGTGTAATAGTATCGGGAACAGAAGAAGCCCTGAAAAAAATATCTTATGCAGAAACAAACCACTTGCAATTTAAGGATCTTTACGACACCTTAAAAACAAACTGCAAATTAAAAACAATCAAAGGGGTTCGTTTTTCTGTCGAGACAACAAAACTGACTATTCCCATAGAAAAATACACAGAAAATTCAGAAAACATTCATCTGAAAATAAAAAACTGCCCGGACAGTCTCAATCTCATAACATTCCCCGATGAAATTAAAGTAACCTACAAAGTTGCTTTAAGCAAATATAACTTAATACGCAAAAAAGACTTTTCTTTATCGGTAGATTATAATGATGTTATTAGAAATCACCCCGACCGATTAAATGTTACCGTTGAAACCTGCCCCGAATTTATAGAATCCTTACAGCTTTCACCGGAAGTTGTAGAGTATATACCGGAAAAAAAACAATAATATTTCTTAAAAACCTTGCAAGTTAATAAATTTTATTAATTTTGCAGCTCGAAAATGGTCTCGTAGCTCAGTTGGATAGAGCAACAGCCTTCTAAGCTGTGGGTCGCAGGTTCGAATCCTGCCGGGATCACATAAAAAATTAGCCCTGTTTTATATGGGGCTTTTTTTTTCGATAATATCTTAAACCGGATTATTATCTGCAATTTTAATATATAAGTTTTCTTTAAAAAAATAAACAATTTGCATTTTAACTAAACTTATAATGTAAATTTGCAGCATAGAATTGATGAACTCAATAAAATAGATATAAAAATTATGGCAAAAAAAAAGTTTATTACCTGTGAAGGGAACCAAGCAGCAGCACATGTCGCATATTTGTTCAGCGAAGTAGCTGCAATTTATCCGATTACGCCCTCTTCGGATATGGCAGAATACGTCGATAAATGGTCGGCTCACGGCAGAAAAAATTTATTCGGGCAAACCGTTGACGTAACCGAGATGCAATCGGAAGCCGGAGCTGCCGGTGCAGTACACGGCGCTTTACAAGGCGGTGCACTAACATCTACCTTTACGGCATCACAAGGCTTGCTCTTAATGATACCGAATATGTATAAAATAGCCGGAGAATTATTACCCGGTGTATTTCACGTAGCGGCAAGAACAATTGCCGCCCAAGCATTGTCCATATTTGGAGACCACAGCGACGTAATGTCGGTAAGACAAACAGGTTTTGCCTTGCTATCAACAAGCAGCGCACAACAAGTAATGGATATTGCTCCCGTAGCACATCTCACCGCTATAAAAACAAAAATACCTTTCATCCACTTTTTTGACGGCTTCAGAACTTCACACGAAATTTCAAAAGTTGAAATTCCGGACGAAGATGCTCTCAGAAGTCTTATCGACTATGACGCATTGCAAGATTTCAGAGAAAACGGATTAACTTCAACCGCACCGGTTACAAGAGGCTCTGCTCAAAACCCGGATATTTTCTTCCAAGCAAGAGAAGCATCAAATATATTCTATGACCCCATTGCCGATACGGTCGCCGAATATATGAAAGAAATTACAAAAATAACCGGCAGACCTTATGCTCCTTTTAACTATTTCGGAGCCAAAGATGCCGAACACATAATTGTTGCAATGGGTTCCGTAACCGAAACTATTCAAGAGGTTGTGGACTTCCTAAACAACAAAGGTAAAAAAGTAGGTTTAATGGTTGTACACTTATACAGACCTTTCTCCGCAAAATACTTTATGGATGCCTTGCCCGAAACAGTGAAAAAAATCACGGTTCTTGACAGAACAAAAGAACCCGGCGCAAATGGAGAACCGCTTTACCTTGATGTAGTAGAACTTTTTAAAGACGACAAAAACGCACCGAAAATCTATGCGGGACGATACGGATTAAGTTCTAAAGACACAACTCCGGCCATGATGCTTTCCGTTTACGAAAATATGGAAAGAAAAGAACCCAAAGACCACTTCACCGTAGGTATTGTAGACGATATTAAATTTACAAACCTGCCCATTCTGCCCGAAATAAGTACCGTACCCAAAGGAACTTTTGAAGGAAAATTTTACGGTCTTGGTGCAGACGGAACAGTAGGTGCCAACAAAAACTCCATTAAAATTATCGGAGACTCCACTGATAAATACGTACAAGGATACTTTGCATACGACTCTAAAAAATCAGGCGGTATCACCATTTCTCACTTGCGTTTCGGCGATAAAATTATTCGTTCGACTTATTTGGTAAAACAACCCGACTTTGTAGCATGTTCAAATCCGGCATATTTGTATAAATACGATATGCTCGAAGGCATAAAAGAAGGAGGATCTTTCTTATTGAACAGTACTTGGACTGCCAAAGAAACCCAAGACAGACTGCCGGACAGCTATAAAAAAGTAATGGCAGAAAAAAACATCAGTTTCTATATTATCAATGCGACTAAAATTGCACATGAAATAGGGCTTCGCAACAGAACCAATACCATCATGCAATCCGCATTCTTCAAAGTGTCCAATGTTATTCCTTACGACTTAGCCGTAGAGGAAATGAAAAAAGCCATTAAAAAATCATACGGAGCCAAAGGAGATAAAATTGTAAACATGAACAACGAAGCGGTTGACCAAGGAGGCGGAGCAATTACCAAAGTAGAGGTTCCCACTGAATGGAAATCGCTTAAAGGAGAAACTGACTTCGGAATAGAAAGAAACGGAAACGTACCCGACTACGTGAAAAAAATCATGGATCCTATCAATGCGCTAAAAGGCGACGAATTGCCCGTTAGTGTATTTAAAGGCTTTGAAGACGGTACCATGCCTGCCGGTACGGCACAATATGAAAAACGAGGCGTTGCCTCTACTGTGCCCAAATGGATTACGGAAAATTGTATTCAATGTAACCAATGTGCCTACGTATGCCCGCACGCATGTATCAGACCTTTCCTTGCAACTGACGAAGAAGCCGCAGCTGCTCCGGAAGGAACAACCTTTAAAAAAGGTGTTGCCAAAACAAAAGAATATAATTTCAGAATACAAGTAAGCACCCTTGACTGTACAGGTTGCGGTTCTTGTGCCGATGTTTGTCCATCAAAAGAAAAATCATTGGTAATGGTTGCTTTGGATGACGAGCAACGTGCTGAGGATATAAAATGGAACTACTTGCACAACAAAGTAGGATACAAAGATACGGTCTTGGACAAAAGCAAAACCGTTAAAAATTCTCAATTTGCACAACCTCTCTTTGAGTTCTCGGGCGCTTGTGCCGGTTGCGGTGAAACACCATATATAAAACTTGTTACTCAACTATACGGAGATTCCATGACCATTGCCAACGCCACCGGTTGTTCTTCAATATACGGCGCATCGGCACCTGCAACACCATACACAACCAACAAGTTGGGAGAAGGTCCTGCATGGGCAAACTCACTGTTTGAAGACAATGCGGAGTTCGGACTTGGAATTGCTTTGGCAAACAAAAAACAAAGAGAAATTATCAGCAACAAAATGAATGCCGCCATTGAAAAAGGCGTTGCTCCGGAAACCGAAGCCGCATTTAAAGAATGGCTGGAAGTGAAAGAAATGTCGCAAGCATCAAAAGCGGTTGCCCCGAAAGTTATAGAGGCATTGGAAAAAGAAAAATGCAGTTGTGCAAAAGATATTCTTGCATTGAAAAAATATCTGGTAAATCAATCAATGTGGATTATCGGAGGTGACGGCTGGGCTTATGATATAGGATATGGCGGTCTTGACCATGTTTTGGCATCCGGCGAAAACGTAAACGTACTTGTATTAGACACCGAAGTTTACTCAAACACCGGCGGTCAATCATCGAAATCGACACCAACGGCAGCAATTGCAAAATTTGCCGCATCCGGTAAAAGAATCAGAAAAAAAGACCTCGGTGCCATAAGCATGAGCTACGGATACATCTATGTTGCTCAAATTTCAATGGGTGCAAGCCAAGCGCAAACACTCAAAGCAATTAAAGAAGCTGAAGCCTATCCGGGTCCCTCTTTAATTATTGCTTATTCGCCTTGTATTGCACACGGATTAAAAGCCGGAATGCACCAAGTACAAGAAGAAGAAAAAGCAGCTGTTGAATCCGGATACTGGGCATTGTATCGCTACAACCCCATGCTGGAAGAGCAGGGTAAAAACCCGTTCCAATTAGACTCTAAACCGCCCAAATTTGAGCAGTTTAAAGACTTTATGCTGGGAGAAGTACGGTTTAACTCGCTCTACAAATTATTCCCCGAACAAGCGGACGAATTATTTGAAGCAGCAAAAGACAACGCAAAATGGCGTTACGAATATTACAAACGTCTTGCAGAAATGACCTATTAATTCAGTTATCTCAATAAAAAAATCCCGGCATTGTGTCGGGATTTTTTTATTATGCACTCCTTTCAAATAAGTGCAAGCGAAATTTCTATCGCCGCAGACAGAACCGGTTTCTTGCTTTTGTTTTCGCAGCGGTTTTTATTATCTTTGATTCTTAAAAAAATCGAGTTTATGAAAAAATTTAAAGTCCTTGTTTTGCTCTTGTTTGCTGTCAGCCTTTCCGGATATTCACAAACTTATTTTAAGATTAAACTCGGCATGAATATGTCAAAAGGCGTTTATCTAAACAAAAGAATCAACCAAATCGTAAAAGATATTCGCGTGCAGAAACCGGGTATTGCAGCCGGGTTTGCACTGCATCAAATCATCAATAAAGTGCTTTCCGTTCAAGCTGAACTCTTATATTCGCAAAAAGGCTTAAAAACAAAACAAGTTCCCTTTGCAACAAGCATAAACACAATGAACTACCTAACACTGCCCGTAACAGGGCATTATTCCGTATTTAAAACAAGAAACTCGGCAATAAACCTGTATATAGGTGCTTACGGAGCTTTTTGGACAGACGGCAAATACAAACGTATCGATTATTATACCAAAGCATCTGAGATTAAGAAAGTAGATTTTAAAAATCCCAAATACGCATACAGCCGAATTGATTTTGGTATCTTAACCGGCATGCTTTACAATATAAAAAGTTTTGATTTTTTTCTGCGTTATACACACAGCATGACAGGAAGTTCTAAATCAAATACAGATGCAATAAGCAATAGGGTCTTTTGCTTTGGAGTAAACTATATCATTAATCGATAAAAGAATAATCAATCTAAAAAACTATGCTAAAACCTTTACGGCGCTATTCGGGCTTAAAGTCATTTTGCCGAAATCAAAAGAGCTAATCAGATTAATGCCCGGCATTTTACCGACTTCAATACTGCCGTATCTGTCATCAATTCCAAGGGCTTTTGCACCGTTAATCGTTGCCGAGGCAAGCAGTTTCTTAAAAGGTATCTCCGGAAATTTTTCGATGATTGCTTTCAACTCACTTAAAACAGATAATTCCGTATTAGACGCATAACTGTCCGTGCCGATGCAGCTTTTAATATTCTTAGAAAAAAACATCGGTAAATCGGGTAAAGTGTTTTCAATATATAAATTAGACAAAGGACAGAAAACCCAATAAACGGTATCGGAAAAATTTTCCGCAAATTCAATATCTTTCTCTGTAGAAAAAGTATTATGTATAAGCAATATATTGTCTTTGCGGTTCAAACCGGAGAGGTTTACTTCCAATGCAGAAGTGCCCGCATAAGAAAACTCATCAAGCAAAAATCCTTTATCAGCAAGCACTTTTGCCAATGCACCACTTCGTTTTTGCACAAGTTCATCTTCACCCGGAGTTTCTTGATTATGCACGGAGATAATCCTTTTTTCAGCTCCATTAAAATCATTAATCAAGCGATAAAGACGGTCGGGTACTGAATATGCGGCATGGGGCACAAGCGAAACAGGCAAATTATTTGCTTTAAATTTTGCATAAATTTTCTGCGCAGTTTGAAAACTTTTATCAACTTCAGCATCTGACACGGTAAATACCTCAATGAAAGATTGATAGTGCAACTTACTTTTTTTCTTTACCGATAAGCTGTCGTCGGTATTTGAAATATCTCCTACGGCAACAATTCCGTTTAGCTGCATTTCTCTATCTGCTTTTTCTATCTTGTCTTGCAAATCATCGGGGAAGTTACGTTTTGAGATAATTTCGTCAATAAAACCGGGCAATCCCCTACCCGATTTATTTGAAATCATTCCTTTCATGTGAGAAAGTTCCAGATGACAATGCGCATTTACAAAACCCGGAACAATAATGCCGTCATAAAACTCCAAAGATGCTTGCTCGGACAATATTCCGCCGGGATCAATCACAGCCGTTATTAAACCACTGTCATCAAGTTCAACAATGCCTTTATCCAAAAAGCTATTGCCTGTAAATACATATCTTGCGGAAATCCGCCTCATAACAATTATAGTTAAGAAAGAAATGAAAAAAATGTTTCACTTATTTGTTCAACAATTTATGCTTTTGAAGGGCAAACTCAATATTCAGCTCCAAAAAGTTTTTATACACGGGCTTAGTCATATAACCATATATATTTGGAAAAACAGCATTTTTTAGGGTTTCAATATTAGAGTCGCCGGAAATATAAACAATCGGAATATTGTATTTCAAAAATATTTGCTTTGCCGCTTCAATTCCGTTTATTTTTCCGGACAAATGAATATCCATTAAGATTAAATCAGGCTGTTCGTCCTTAAGGTGTTCCAAAACTTCCTCTCCCGAAGCAAATGTTCCGGAATGTTCATAAGCTAAATCTTCGAGAAACATCTCGAAAATAGTACAAAGCATACTGTCGTCTTCAACAATTAATACCTTATCTTTTCCCATGTAATTATTTAATTAGAAGACAAAGATATATACTTTTTTAAAAAACAAAAAGGTATTCAAATTTTTATCGTAAATCTATAATCTCAATATCGGCGGGATATTTTGCCTTATCAAAAACAAACAATTGCTTCGGAAAAGAAACTCCTGATTTATATTCTTGTATTTCAAAAATATAATCGATACCCGACTTCCCCGATGTTTTCAAAAAATAGATATCCTTGCTTGCTTTATTTATTTTTATTCGTATAATGGAATAAGGACTATGTTCTTTGCTGTCCGGATATAAATCAATCACATAATACGATGCTCCTTTTATTTTTTCCTCACCGATAAGCAAATATTTAAACCCTGTTCGGTAAGCCGTAAACAGTTTTACCGGATTAAAAATAGAAACTTCCGAAGTATCGGTATTTGATATTGTAACTTCTTCGTCCTCTTTGTTATATGTCCAAACGGAAACTCCGTCGGACAGTATTTCGGTTTTGTGAATAATGGCTTTAAATTTATCTTTATTCAAAAAAACATAGCCGTTTTGCGTTTCCTCGTAGCCGTTTTGTTTATTTTCAACTTTATAGCTGAATTTTATACGAATTCCTTTGCTTTCCGAGACTTTTTTAGAAACGGCATCTAAGATTTTTTTTGCAGCAGGGTCTTTCCCTAACTCCACTTGTGCCGCAAGCACAAATCCCGCCAAAATAAAGGCAATTGTTAATAAGTAACTCTTCATATGTTTATTTTTATAGTTGGAAGTTCTCTGACTTTCCTCTAAATAATCATTCCGCCGGGTGTTTAAAATTTAGCCCCGGGCGTTTCATCATCATTTACAATCAATAAAACAAAAAACATACCTCTTTATTGTACTTGCAATATCACAAGTAAAAAATATAGGGACAAAGGTTCTTCTTTCCCTACATTCTTTTAAAGATATCTAACAATTCATCTTTTTTACGATATGAAACAGGACATTGAGAATTGTCTTTCATATATAGAACGCTTTTGTTTTTTGAGTATTTTTGAATGAAATTTATATTTATAAGATGCGACCTGTGAATTCTGATAAAATTATAATCAGACAAAAGACTTTCATACTCTTTAAGTGTTTTGGATATTACGATTTTAGGTCGGTTTTTGATGAAAAAAGTAGTGTAATTTCCCTCTGAAAAACATCTGATAATATCCGATATGTTCACCACAAATATATTGTCCGCAGTATTAAGAACAAGTTTTTTGTTTTTTGCATCTTCCATATTATTCATAAATGCAGATAGCGCAAGTTCTTGTTCTTCTTTTTTTATGGAACTTATTATTTGGCTTAACGATTCTGTAAAATCAACAATGTCAATAGGCTTGAGAAAATAGTCCAAAGCACTGAATTTTATTGCTTGTATTGCATATTTACTATGTGCAGTGATAAAAATAAGTTTAAAATCAACTTTGGGGAGTTTTTGCAAAAGGTTAAAACCGGTGCCATCGGGCATATCTACATCTAAAAATACGATATCAGGCTCATATGTATTTATCGCATCCAAGCCACTTTGCACATCTACTCCAAATCCGGAAATATTTAGTTCTTTGAAGTTGGATTCTATTATACTGCTTATAAAGTTTCTTGCAGGAGCTTCGTCGTCTATTATTACTACTTTCAGCATTCTAAAAATCTAATTTTCGGGTATTTCAATCTGTTTTGAGTTATACTTACTGCAAAAGAGTTGTGCTTTTCACTTGACCCTTGTTTTTTTGAATTTAGACCAACTCCATTATCATTAAATTCAGTAAACTGTCAATATTTTATGCCCTTGAAACAAAAACCCCACCGAGCAAAAATAATGTAGCCACAATAAGTTTAGCATATTCTTTCATCGTCTTTTCTAAGATATACAACTGCGGCACAAACTTATATTGAATCTAGATTGAAAGCAATTTTTTAATTGCAATATATAATACCGACCAAAGATAAATTACTTTTTGAGATTTTCAAATAATACTTTTCTTAGCCCCATAATTAGCATCCGCAAGGAAACTCTGCAATATTAAAAATGACAGTTATAACTTCGGCACGTATGGTATTATTCGGATTAAAGATTACCGCTTCAAAAGTTCGTTGTTTTTTCTAAGGTTTAAGCCAAATTTTGAAAAGACTTTAAAAATTCGGCTTAAATATATAATCCTTAAAACAAAAAAAGCCCCAATCAAAAGATTGAGGCTAAAAAAAAGGCAACGACCTACTTTCCCGCGAATGCAGTAACATCGGCGCTGACGGTCTTAACTTCTCTGTTCGGTATGGGAAGAGGTGGAACCCCGTCGCAATAGTCACCTTAAATTTTTCAATAAATTTATGACATACTAAAAGAAAACTTGACCTCAAAGGTGATGAAAGTTTATGGGTAATTAGTACTGCTCAGCTTTGGCGTCGCCACCTTTACACTTGCAGCCTATCAACGTCATAGTCTTTAACGACCCTTAAAGGAAATCTCATCTTGAGGGGAGCTTCGCGCTTAGATGCTTTCAGCGCTTATCTCTTCCAAACATAGCTACTCTGCGATGCACTTATGCAGCACAACAGATACACCAGAGGTTTGTCCAACTCGGTCCTCTCGTACTAGAGTCAGGTCCTCTCAAATTTCCAACGCCCACAACAGATAGGGACCGAACTGTCTCGCGACGTTCTGAACCCAGCTCGCGTGCCACTTTAATGGGCGAACAGCCCAACCCTTGGGACCTTCT
>PDWJ01000989.1_pt1 | contig 37822 bp, 31 predicted proteins | sample 1430881 | NCBI WGS metagenome assembly PDWJ01 (sample SAMN01162460, study PRJNA174530) | Oral metagenome, whole genome shotgun sequencing project. | biome: Marine environment; feature: Marine mammal; material: Swab sample of the gingival sulcus; isolation source: swab sample of gingival sulcus...
GAGATGGCGATTGACATTTTGCCCTCCTGTAGATTTCAGCACCTACAATTATGGGCTGGTTAATCGCCATCGTCACCTTCTATTTAGCCGAAACAAAAGGGTATGAAAACTGAAGAATTCAACTATCACCTACCACCAGAACTTATCGCGCAACGGCCGTTATTCTCCAGAGATGCCAGCCGCTTACTAGTCTACAATCGAAGAAACGGCCGTTTAGCGCATCAGCAGTTCACAGACATCCTCAACTACCTGGAGCCAGGCGATATTCTGGTAGCCAACAACAGCCGCGTCATCCCCGCACGTTTATTTGGGCAAAAACCAACCGGGGGCAAAGTTGAAATTCTACTGCTAGAACAGGTAGATGAACTAAGCTGGAAAGCCCTCATCAGCGGCAAAAAACTTGTGGTAGGCAGAGAAATTGAGCTGCACAACCATGACAACCAGCCAACCGGCCTGCGAGCCACAATCACAGATGTGCTGGCAGGATCACAGCGGCTCATCCAGTTCAACCGCCCACTCAACAACGAACTTGAAACAATTGGGCACACGCCCCTCCCCCCTTACATCCACGAAACCCTCGACGATGCAGAACGGTATCAAACAGTCTACTCGCGCCCTCCTGGCTCAGCAGCAGCACCAACGGCAGGGCTGCACTTCACCGGGGATTTACTTCTGGCGCTGCGGGACAAGGGCATCTTATTTGAAACAGTAACCCTGCATGTCGGCCTGGACACTTTCAAACCGGTAGAAGCAGACGAGATCGCCAATCATCACATTCACAGCGAGTGGGCATCTTTGTCACCAGACACAGCCAAACGCATCAACGAAGCCAAATTAGCAGGCGGCCGCATTATCGCCATTGGCACCACGGCCGTTCGCACTTTAGAATCCGCCGCCTTGAAATCAGCTGGTATCAGCGGCAGCTTACAAGCAATCAGTGCGCGAGATGCAGCTGGCGACACCAGCAACAACTGTCCCTGGAAACCAGTCACTGCTTTTGAAGCTCCCACAGACTTGTTTATCTATCCAGGGTATCACTTCCGCGCTGTCGATGCCCTGATCACCAACTTCCACCTGCCTCAATCCACCCTCCTGATGCTCGTCTCAGCGTTTGCGGGGCGAGATGAGATCATGCAGCTGTACGAAACGGCCGTTCAGGAACAATACCGCTTCTTCTCATTTGGGGACGCCATGCTGCTGCTGTGATGGATGGTTCAGCTCCCGTCAAAGAGGTTGGCTCTCAGAATCTACCCAGACTACACCCTCGCCGCATCCTCTGCCAACACCTTGTCCAACATTTCCACCAGGAAATCGGCGTTGGCCACATCAAAGACGATAGGCGGCTTTAACTTGAGAACATTGTGCAGCGGGCCATCAATAGAGATGAGAACGCCATGATCCTTCATGCGCTCCACGATGTAGCGAGCCTCCCACGCCGCTGGTTCCAGTGTTTCTCGGTCACGCACCAACTCAACGCCCACAAACAGCCCCAGCCCCCGCACATCGCCTATAATGGGGTGACGCGCCATCAGGGCAGTTAAACCTTTGAGTAAATGTTTACCAGTTTGCCAGGCATTAGCTTGCAGTCCTTCTTGCTCAATCACATCGAGAACGGCCATTCCCACCGCACAAGAAACAGGATTGCCGCCAAAAGTATTGAAATACTCCATGCCATTGGCAAACGAATCTGCAATTTCACGAGTGGTCACCACCGCTGCCAGAGGATGACCATTGCCAATTGGCTTCCCCATCGTCACGATGTCTGGCACCACCCCCTGCGTCTCAAAGCCCCAGAAATGAGAGCCAACACGGCCAAAGCCCACCTGCACCTCATCAGCAATGCAGACTCCCCCAGCTGCCCGCACCAAAGCAAACAGTTCCGGCAAATAGCCATTAGGCAGCACAATCTGCCCCCCGCAGCCCAACACCGGCTCCACGATCATGCCCGCCAGCACCCCCTTTTTCTGCGCAGACCTGGGGTGAGCTTCACCCCAGCTGGACGCAGAGGGCATCAAGTTTTCTTGCGCATCTTTACATGCTTCACACGCTGTGCGGTTTATGTTGTCAATGAGTTCAGCCACATGCGCCGCATATTGCGAACCCGTATCATCCCCCCGGTACCGACCACGATATGGATCAGGCATTAGCGCTTTATGGATGTGGGGCGGTGCGCCTTTGCCGCCAGAGCCATCATGCTTGTAGGGGCTGATGTCGATGAGGGCAGCGGTATTGCCATGATACGCACCATCAATGACGATCATATCCTCCGCGCCCGTGTGGGTGCGTGCTAACCGCAACGCCAACTCATTGGCCTCGCTGCCGCTGCACACAAAAAAGCACACATCCAACTCAGGCGGAAAGCGTGCCAGTAGCCGGTCGGCGTAGTTGACGATGTTGTCATGCAAATAACGGGTATTGGTATTCAGCACATACGCCTGTTCAGACAACGCTTTCACCACATGCGGGTGGCTGTGTCCCACGTGACAAACGTTGTTGACCGCATCCAGGTAAGGGCGTCCATTCTCGTCATACAAATACTGCCGCCAGCCGCGCACCATATTGAGTGGTATCTGGTAGGAAATGGAGAGATTGCTGCCAAAATGGTTCAAACGACGGTCAAGGATCTCTTGTTTGGACAACGGCCGTTCCGGGAAAATAATGTCCGGTATGCCTAAAATCAGGTTCGGGTCAGGGCAGATACTCGTCCACACAGCTCGTTGGCTGGCTGGTGCCACGCCGATAAAATCTCCTTCCTTATCGAGCATATCGAGAATGAGTTGGAAATGCAGATGAGGCGGCCACCCCCCATTTTCAGTCATGCGGCCAAGGGTGGCAATCTGCTCCCCAGCGGCAACTGGCTTCCCCACTGCCCACTTCGCCATTGACGCCCGGCTCAAATGTCCGTAGAGCGTGTAGAACAGGATGCCTTCATCCGTTTCATGCTCAAGGATGAGCGTAGGGCCATAATCCAGCGGTAAATCATTATCCTGGAAACTGTGAATCTTGCCGGGAAGAGGGGCAAAAACGGGCACCTCAACCGGCTCACACCTTGTCCCCAGCGAAGCAAACAAATCGAGGCCAAGGTGAATGGTGCGCCACTCATCGCTGTCAGTGCGGAAGGAGTCCGCGGTGTAAATCAGACGCGGTTCGTTATATCGCCCCACCCCTACCTTAGACCTGGCCATATCCAAACGCGCTTCAATTCGTTTGGCCGCGGCTGGCAAATCACCATAAGCTGCCGGACTTCCCAACTCCAGACTGCCCACGCTGGCGTCAAAGGCGATAGGGTTCAAGGTGCGCCAATCCTCACCAAGGATCGGGCTAAAATTCAGTTGTTGGGAGAGAAGGTAGCAAGAAACGGCCGTTGCCGTGGCCACGGGTTCCAACCCACACGCCTGGCGAAAAATCGCCTTAGCCAAGCCAGGCGGTACCTCAGCCAGTTTGCGCAGCATCGCCCAGGCAGGTTTTTGACTGATGACGAGGTAAGGGTCATCAGGGTGCAGCGACTGTTGGTAAGTTGACATGGTGACGCTGGTTGCCAGACGGGCATTGATGAGGGTAAAGAGTAACGCCAGCTCCAATTCCGTTAACGGCAGTGCCTCATGATAGCCAGCCACCATTTGTGCCGCTGCAGCCAATGGATCACGTTTATCGAGCATGGCATAGGCAGCAGCAATCGCCAGTTCAAAAATCGTGGCGGAGTGAACCATGTCTCCAAAGTCGATGAGGCCAGCAATGCGGCGCGGCTGTTTGCGCTCGGCGGTGACCAGCACATTGTAATCATTGGCGTCACTATGGATCACACTGCGACGCAAGTCTGATAGGCAAGGCAGCACGTCTGCCTCAAAACGAGCTAAGACGTTTTCCACTAACGCCCGCTGTTCTATCTCTTGAATGTGTCCAATCCGTTCACGGATGGTGGTGCTGGTATGAGTCATGTCCCAATGCAAGCGGCGATACATGGCTGGATGCCGAAAATGGGCAAAAGCCACCGTGGTGCGCCCCAAAAAGTGACCAAAATCATAGAGCAGATCCGGGCTGTGCGGATTGACCAATGCCAACGGAATCCCGGGCAAATAGGTGAGCAGACGCACGTCAAAGGTGCCACCATCCGTTTGGGAAGCGGCGGCACGCTCAGGCCAAGCCGTTATCGCTTCTCCCGCCTTCGACAGCACCACTTCCGGGATATAAGCAGCTAGGTCTGGCTGTCGGCGCAAATGTGTCAATGCCTGGTTCTGGTAGTCGAGGATGTCCCGCGCTTCTGTTTTGCCAGCAATTTTGAGGACATAAGAACGGCCGTTGTCGTCGATGAGCCGGTAATTTTGGTCACGTTCACTGGGCAGGGATTTCACGCTGCCAGAAATACCATAAACCTCTTGAGCAATCTGGACAGCTTCTTGATCGGTAAACTGGGGACGGTGTAACATCGGTTTCTCCTTCCTTTCCAGGTAAGAGGAGTTTAGCTTTGAGAGAGAGAGAAGGCAACGTTTTCACAAACAAGCACCACCGGACGCCCGGCACTTTGGGGAATTAGCAGTTATAATAAGCAACTTAAACTCACGGTGCCGTAGATTCAGAAGATCCCGAAGGCGTTTCCCTTCACAGGTATCGCAGGTGGTGTTTACATGGAAGAGCAAATCAGCAGGATCCCCTCTGTAAAAAAAATCGGAAAGTTAGTCGGTAAAAATAAATTATCCAAAATCAAGCGTCTGTTAAGTCACGTCCATCCAGCTGACATTGCTGATATTTTGGATCAGCTGCCGCCTGACAAAGCCGCCCTGGTTTTTGACACCTTGCCTATCAAAACGGCGAGTGAAGTCTTGGATGAAACGGGTAGTCTGGTACGCCAAGAGGTGCTGGAAACGGTTGATGAAGAAAAGTTAGCGGATCTGCTGGATGATCTGCCCATGGACGATGCGGCCGAGTTTCTGGAAGACTTGGACGAAGAGCAGGCTGACCGGCTTATTGAGTTGATGGAGCCGGAAGACAGAGCCGAAGTTGAAGAGCTACTATCCTATGAGGACGAATCAGCAGGCCGTTTAATGACGCGGAATACGGCAGCGCTGCGCTGGTTTTGGACGGTGGATGAAACGCTCAACTATCTGCGGGCTTTAGAGGAAACGGAAACATTTCATCATCTCTATGTGGTAGATGCCAATAACAAGTTGATCGGTGTGGTGCCGCTGCGTGACCTGATCCGCGCCCCCGCAAATGTGACGATTGACTCTATTATGAGTGAAAGTGTGGTGGCGGTGCCGGTGACTGCGGATCAGGAAGAGCTGGCGGAGATGGTGGCTCGGTATGATTATTATTCGATCCCTGTTGTGGATAAAAACGGCCGTTTCCTGGGCATTGTCACGGTAGATGATGTGCTAGACATTATCGCCGACGAAGCCACCGAAGATATCCAACGCCTTGGTGGTTCCGAACCGTTGGATCAGCCCTACTTCGCCGTCTCCACCTTTCAAATGGTCAAAAAGAGGATTGGCTGGCTGTGCCTCTTGTTCATCGCCTCCACCTTAACCGGCACCGTACTCAATATTTTTCAAGAAGAACTTGAACTGGTGATCGCCCTAAGTCTGTTCATTCCCCTCATCATTGGCACTGGGGGCAACGCTGGTTCCCAAACTGTAGCCACCATCATCCGTGCCATCACCTTGGATGAGGTACGGTTGGGCAACATGCTGCAAGCTATCAAAAAAGAGCTGTCCGTGGGGCTGATTCTGGGCATTGTCATGATGGGCATTGGCTTGATACGTGCCCTCACTTGGGGGACAGGCTTTGACATAGCGCTGGTGGTCGGCATTACACTAACGGTGGTGGTATTATGGGCAACGATGGTGGCGACGGTAGTTCCCATTCTGGCTAATCAGTTTAACGTTGACCCCACCGTCATCAGCGGACCGATGATTACGACCATTGTCGATGCCACCGGATTATTGATTTACTTTTTGCTGGCGCAAGCCATTTTGGAGGGTATTTGATGACAACATTTCCACCAGAACTTATTGAAGCGATTCGCTCTGCCAAGCAGATAGTCAGCTTAACCGGAGCCGGTATCTCCGCGGAAAGTGGCGTGCCCACCTTTCGCCAGGCACAAACTGGGTTATGGGCTCAATATGATCCACAAGAATTAGCTACCCCTCACGCTTTCCGGCGCAACCCCAAACTGGTGTGGGAATGGTACGCTTGGCGGCGAGAATTGGTTTCTCAGGCTGTGCCCAATGCCGGTCATCGGGCGCTGGTTACGTTGGAAGAACATGTGCCGCAGTTCACGCTCATCACTCAAAATGTAGATGGGCTGCATGAGCAAGCTGGCAGCCGCCATGTCATTGAACTGCACGGCAATCTCATGCGCGCCAAATGTTTCACTAACGGCCGTTTAGTGACCTCCTGGCCTGAAACAGACGACGTGCCTCCCCGTTGTCCTCATTGCGGGGGCATGCTGCGCCCAGATGTGGTGTGGTTTGGTGAGAGTTTACCCGTTGACACCTTAGAAACGGCCGTTACCCAAGCGCAATCCTGCGACGTTTTTCTCTCGATTGGCACCTCCTCCTTGGTGCAGCCGGCAGCCTCGCTGCCTGTTGAAGCTCTCCGCGCCCAAGCTATCTGTGTCGAAATCAACCCCCAAAGCACACCACTGACGCCATACGTAAATTACGCCTTGACAGGCACCGCCGGGACTATTTTACCAGAACTGGTAACGGCCGTTTTCCCCTAACTGCGCCTCCATGAATACGTTACAAACTTGATGGGGACGCTTCAAGCGATCTGACCATCTGCAAAAAGAGAAAATATTCCTAGATGGTCACAAAACGCTAACGATGAAATCCACGTTAACATTGAGCAAAGCCTAGAGGCAGGCACACGCAACCTGTCAACAAAAATTCTCCACCCACAACCTCCCATATTCTTTACATAAGCGGACTAGTCGTTTATACTACAGGCATGTCTGGACAAAAAAATCCTGATAATAGCACTCGTGTACCGTTAAGCATTGTATTCATGACAATCGGTACCATTATCTTGTTGTTGGTCGTCATTGCTTGGCTGCTTATGCCAAACGTGATACCACAACCTGTTTATGCCGCGCTGCGCTCATTCACACCTGAAAACACAGCCCTACCCACGCCAGCTTCAGCCGCCGGGGTGACACCCCCCACTCCCCACACAGAAACAGAAACCCAGGCACCAGACATGACCTCAGGAGCAGCACCAGGTGATGAAAACCTGGTAACGCTCGAAGAAGCCTTGGCTCAAGACCCCCTGACTGGGGTGCCCGTGCGCATCCTCATTCCAGCGATTGATCTGGATGCCCCGGTAGAAAGCATTGGCGTTGAACCAGTCGTTCAAGGGGGGCTAACTTACTATCAATGGCTGGTTCCATCTGAATATGTCGCCGGTTGGCATGAGAATTCTGCCAGATTGGGACAGCCCGGAAACACCGTGTTAAACGGTCACCACAATGTTTATGGTGAAGTTTTCAAAGACCTGATTGATCTGGAAGAGGGTGATGAATTAATCATGTACGATGATAACGAAAAGTACACTTATTACATCACCACAAAAGAAATTTTGCCTGAACGAGGACAACCCATTGAAGTCCGCTTGGAAAATGCCCAATGGATCGCCCCCACAGAAGATGAAAGAGTAACGCTGGTCACATGTTGGCCTTACACCGATAACTCCCACCGCTTGGTGGTCGTCGCAGAGCCAATCGATGCGACCAGTTCAAAATAAAATAACGTTGGCACGATTTTATTAACTTTGATTAAACATTAGGAGGCAAAATCACATGAGAAAAACAATCGCGATTAGTTTAATTCTAGCCTTATTGTTGACGGTAATGGTTGGCGTGGTCAGTGCATACGGCCCGGGAAGGGGAACCATCCGTGGGTCTGTGTATCAAGATGTCAATGGTGATGGCCAATGTGTGAATACAGGTGTCCCTGGAGAAGAGGCAGTTGCCGGGGTCTCCCTTGAATTTGTCAGTGACGATGGGGCACACGTGATCCATCTTTACACAGGCGAAAATGGCACATATGGTTTAGCTGATGCCGGTTTGGGAAACTGGAAAGTAACCGCCTATCCCAGTTCTGATTGGGTTGTGACTTCACTTAATCCCCTACATGCAAATATCACCCCTGAGGAGACAGAGGCCTTAGACGTGAACTTTTGCGTAGCCAAAGTAGGATGGACACCCATTTATCCCGTGCAGCCCATTTATCCTGGCGCTTCAGTTGTGGTCTTGCCAGAATCGGGTGCCTCAGCCGCCAATAACACCGCTGCCCTGTTAACGGCCGTTATTGCTTTGGGTGGATTGGCCTTCATCGCCTTAGGTGTGGGCATTGAAATCAAACGTCGGCAGTCCTAATCCTGGCGAAAAGGGATCAATCATCCTGGTTGATCCCTCTAGCCGGTGGCCGCATCCAGAACAGACCCCTTGCCTTGGGTGACCTAACCTTGGGTAACTCAGCCTTAGGCTGATGTATCGGCCAGATTGTGCGGGAGTAAACGCTTACACTCCCTTCTTTATGGCTTCAGTAATACCTTGCCAATATTTTTGCGATCATGAATATATTGGTGGGCTAAGGCCGCTTCCTCAAATTTAAATACTTTGTCCACCTGTGGACGAAAAAGCGCCTCATCATACCAGGCCACAATCTGTTTCATCCAATCAACCATCATGTCTGCCTGCTCCCACATGTGGCCTAAGTTGACCCCAATGACGCCCTTGTTGTCACTCATTAACCCGAAGGGGGTATGGAAGGGCGTGCGCAGCACCATTTTCGTTAAATTCCACCATGAGCGTTGAGTTCCTGAGGCGATGCTGCTAGCACCAAAATAGATCAAGCGACCAGATGGCATGAGAATGCGGTAATTCTTCTGCCAATGTTTCCCCCCTAACGAATCCAGCACCAGGTGAACGCCTTTCTCCTTTGTTAGCGACATGACAACACGCTCATAATCATAATGATGATAATCAATGGGATGATCCAACCCCCGCTCTTGCAAGAACTCATGTTTTGCTTGTGATGCTGTGCCAAATGTTTCTGCCCCAATAATTCGGCAAATATCCAACGCAGCTAAACCCACGCCGCCAGCCGCAGCATGGATCAACACTTTGTCCCCCGGCTTTAGAGACCCCATGACAACCAACATTTGATAAGCTGTCAGATAGGTGACGGGTAAGGCTGCCCCATCTTCTGGCGTCATCCAATCTAAACGCTTGAAAGCCTGGTTGTGCGGCACACAAACAACATCGCTGTACCCGCCAAAGCGTGTCAGAGCCAGGACAGCATCCCCCTCTTTGACTTCAGCAGCTCCCTGCCCAATGGCATCTACCACCCCCGCCACTTCATAACCGGGAACATACGGGATTGGCGGCGCATCATGATACATGCCCATGCGCCCCATGATGTCGGCAAAATTGACGCCAGCCATTTGGACGCGAATGCGCACTTCGCCATTGTTGGGGATGGGATCCGGGTGTTCTCTAACTTGTAAAACCTCGGGGCCACCAGCTTTACGAATCCATATTTGTTTCATGTGAGCGCTCCACGATTGCCACCATTCTGATGGAATGGCGGAGAAAGTATAACGGGAACGGCCGTTTCTCGTCAATCCAGTTGACAATTCCCCGGCTTTTTGCTAGTTTTCACTCAAGGAGACCACATGCCCAAAATAGATGCACTGGATCAAGGATCATCCACTCAGCGGAATGCCCTAAACCATCAAGCCATTGAAGATTATTTAAAAACAATTTACACGCTAGCCGAACAGGAAAGTCCGGTCAGCACCTCCCGCATCGCTGAAGCTCGGGACGTGAAACCGGGGTCTGCAACCAACATGCTGCAGCGTCTATTTAAACTCAACCTTGTTGACTATGAGAAACATTATGGCGTCACGCTAACAGAATCTGGGGAAAAGATTGCCCTGGAAGTCATCCGGCACCACCGCCTTTTAGAACTCTACTTGTCTGAAGCGTTGGGGTTTGGCTGGGATGAGGTTCATGAGCAAGCTGATTTGCTAGAGCATGTGATCAGTGAAAAGTTGGAAGAACGAATTGCGGCTGTGCTGGGCAACCCAACGGTTGATCCGCACGGGGATCCCATTCCAGCTAAAGATGGCACGATGATCCACCAAGATACTCGTTTACTGGCGACCGTTTTGCCGGGAGAACATATCACCGTCACCCGGATACCTGATGATGGCAACAGCAAAAGGCTGCGCTACCTGGCTGAGCTAGGGTTACGTCCGGGCACTGACGCTGTGGTCACGGCCGTTGCCCCCTTCGATGGTCCTATCACCTTAGAAATCAATGGTGTCAGCAAAGTCATTGGGCGTAACATCGCCGAACATGTCATGGTTAGTAAACCATCTGCTGCGCCGCAATGACAATGGATAGCTAACGTAGGCCACCCAGCGGAAGGGGACTACTCATTTGGCACACATGATGGCAGCTGACTTATCTTCAATTTCCAACTCGCCCCACGGTAACGGCCGTTCCTTCTACGGTCGGCAAGAGCTGTTTACCTGGATTCAGAAGCATCTTCGTCAACAATCTCCCACCCAACCCATGTTGCTCTATGGGCCACCTCGCATTGGCAAAACGGCCGTTCTCCAGGAAATCCTCAAAGGTAAGTATGGACGTGACATCGTCCCTCTCTACATCGACCTCGATACCCTGCTCCATGACAGTCTCAGCATTTTCCTGGGAGAATTAGCAAAAACGGCCGCCACAGCCTTGCAAGCAGCAGGCTGCGACCTGCCCGAACACAACAGCGCCGATTTTGTCATCAATCCCTACAAAGCATTCAGCAGCCAATTTTTATCGCCCGCCTTAGAAAACCTGGGTCATCGAAAATTGCTCTTCCTCTTTGACAACGTCAATCTTCTTCTCGATGCTGAAAAGCAAGGGAATTTTGACCCGCAAACCTTTGATGCGTTCTGCCGCCTCATCCATGCTCAACCAAGAGCTTACACCCTGTTTACCCTGAATTATCCATTGAAAGAGCAGGAGGCGCAGAGCCATTCCATCCTCGATCATTATCCCCATTATGAGATCAAGGCATTGTCGCAAAACGAAACCATCGACATGATCCAAAAGCAGCATGAATTCATCATTTTTCATGATGCCGCCAAATTCATTTACCAAATCACCCACGGTCATCCTGCGGACACGCAATCTTTCTGCGATGCCCTCAAAACCCATCAAGAAAAGCAGAATTTACGCCATATTACAGTGGCCGATGTCGCCATGATCCAACAAAGATTATCATCGACCAAGGCTTTTGCGGAGATAGAGCAGCCAAGCCCCTCTGCCAATTTTTATATCCGCAAAGAAGAACCCAAAGAACGGACAGATTATGCCATCCCCAGACAAAAAAAGGGGAACAACACCTCACTCCTGATCTTAGGCAGCTTTATACTCCTGGCCTTGATCTTTTTAATCATGACCTTTATTTTCCGGGAGCCTGTGCAACAACGATTAGCTGGAGGACAACCACCCACCATATCAGAAACGGCCGTTTTCCTTACCTCAGAAGCTCTCGCCGCAGCCATGTTAGCATCTACGCCTTCAGCCACAGCAACGGCCGTTCCCCCAGCAACAGACACCGCCACCCCCACAGACACACCGACACTCACCCCAACACCTGGCTCCACAGACACACCCACCATCTCCCCAACCGCCACCCCAGATAAACCGGTTGCTAGTTATATCCGGAAAGAAGATGACATGGTCATGAGATACGTGCCCGGGGGATCCTTTATGATGGGTGCAGCAGATAATGATTTCAGTGCCGCACCCGATGAAAAACCACAACACGAAGTCATCATCGAGCCATTTTATCTAGATCAGTTTGAAGTTTCCGTGGCGCAATATGCCGCCTTCCTGAACCGCATCGGCACCTACAAAGAAGCGTGTGAAGGAAACGATTGTTTGCACCCCAGATTTGAAGCGGGTCTTACCAGTTACCTCCTGGAAGAAGATCAAGGGGATGGGAGCTTGTTTTACATTCCTCTAACAGGCTTTGCCAATTACCCCATCAATCATGTATCCTGGCATGGAGCCCATGCCTACTGCACCGCCATGGCAGCCCGGCTCCCCACTGAAGCAGAGTGGGAATTTGCAGCCCGGGGTGAGGATGGCCGCATCTACCCTTGGGGCAACGAAAGACCTGATGAAACTCGGGCAGTATTCAACAGCAATAGTTATGAAGATTTAAAGCCCGTCGATGCCCTTCCCGCTGGACAAAGCCCCTTCGGTATTTATGCGCTGGCTGGTTCCTTATGGGAATGGGTAAATGATTGGTATAACGAAGATTACTACAGTGAAAGCCCCAGGTTTAATCCCCCTGGACCTGAAACCGGTTTAACGAAAGTCATACGTGGTGGCGCGTGGCCCAACAACAACCTGGCAGATCGCATTCGCTCCACAAATCGCAGTCATTTCACAACAGACTTCATCAGCGCCACAGTTGGATTTCGCTGTGCCCAAGATCCATGACCCAGTGCCCGGCACACATCCCTTTGCGATCAGGATTGACGATGAAATGAAATAAAACAGGGAATGGCATCGTCAGTTTCAAAGAACAGTAAGGAAACAACGGCGTCGTATTATTTAATTTCCATTCCTAAACACGATTTCTAATTTGCCACAACATCATATCTTGCGTATCATCCCCTTCGATTATCTACCCATAACATTGTCATTCTTGCATAGTGACCGTCTAAGAGTTTGACTCCCCATTATTCATGGGTCAAGGTCACTTGAAATGCGTCCATCAATTCCATCACTGGTTCATGGATGCGTACATAGGTAAGAATTCATCAGGAAATTACTCTGAATGCCTGCCAGAGCAGGCGTGACAAGCTGAAAAACATTTTTGAAAACGAGGTAAATATGAGTAATGAAGCTACTATGCCCATTAGCCCAGAGTTATTAGCCATTTTGCGCTGTCCCGTCGCCGTGAAATCTAAAGAATACGGAGACGATCCTGGCCAACTTGAACTGGTGCATAACTGCTGGCTCGTTTGCGCTGATTCCAGTTATAAATACCCCATTCGTGACGGCATCCCTGTCATGCTGATTGAAGAAGGGGAAAAATGGAAAGAAACGGCCGTTTCAGACCTCCCTGTCCCCCCACCATCTGCTTAAGTGCGCCCCCACAAATGAGTTACAGAATTGATGAATGCGCTTCAAGTAACCTTTCTCCCTGAAAAACGGGGACTAACTTTTAGACAGTCACTCACCTGATCAAACTACTTAGATGCCATTCTGGCGAAAGGAGTGTTAAGGCATGAAAACAATCTTACAAATCGAAGACAACATCGCCAATAAGCTGCTCATTGAGCGTGTCTTAGCCCCACTCCCCTATCGGTTGCTTCATGCCGAAGATGGCGAAACAGGCGTCACTTTAGCTATCGAAGAAAATCCAGACCTCATCCTCATGGACATGGGTCTGCCAGACATAGATGGTCAAACCGTAGTCACACTGCTTAAACAAATTCCAGAAATGGAGGATGTCCCTATTGTTGCCGTCACCGCTTGGCCGGCCGATACAGCAGAAAAAATGGCACAGCGATATGGGTGCAACGGCTGCATCACAAAACCTATAGATATCAAAAAATTCCCGGATCAGGTTGCAGCATTTCTTGATTAACCCCCATCGTCGTTTTCCATGGATTTAATACCTGCTAACCACTTCACCTACGAACAACTTGTAGATGTTTACAATCAAACACGCATCGACTATGTCGTCCCCATGCCAATGAATGTTGCCCGCATGCGAGAATATTTTCATGTCTACGACATTGATTTAGCTCGTTCCACAGTGATGATGGAAGACAACGTCATGCAAGGTCTCGGCATGTTGGGCGTCAGAGAAAACAGAACCTGGGTCACACGTCTTGGTGTTCTTCCTGCTGGCCGCCGCAAAGGCATTGGTCGAACCATCATGCAAGAGATGCTGAGACAATCCACCCACTTAAACGTAGATACTTGCTGGCTCGAAGTGATCAAAGGCAACAAACCAGCCCATATACTATTCAAAGGCCTCGGTTTTCAGGAAACAAGGGAGCTGATTGTGGCTCGCCGTCCTCCAAATCCAAACGCAGAAATTCCAGCACACATTCATTATAAAAGTGTGACGCCGCTGGATCATGAAGATGCCATTATTTTGCTCTCCCATCGCAAAGAACGACCCAATTGGCTCAACGAAACTGAAACGTTCGACCATGTAAAAAATCTGTCTGCCCTGGTTATTGAATTGGAAAATGGCGGCAAAGGGTGGGTGACATACCATGCGGGCTTATTCCAATTAACGCGGGTTATTGTAGAAGTTACCGCAGGCGATACCATTGATGTCACAGCTGCCATCCTCCATATGCTGCACCATCGCCATAAAAGACAAGACACTATCACCGAAAATTTATTTGACGAAATGCAATATCAAGGCTTCCAACAAGCTGGTTATTTTGAAGCTTTTCGTCGTGTTGAAATGAAAAATCTACTTAAAATTGAGTAATCCGTAAACAGTGAACCGGTTTCACCGATTACCGATTACCCCCAAAAACAGGACTTCACATGCTCACTCCCCAGGACATTTCCACAGCTGCTAAACGATTGGCAGGCATTGCTAACCACACCCCCATTATGACTTCACGCACGCTCAACGAAATATGCGGCTGCGAAGTTTATCTCAAATGTGAAAACTATCAGCGTGTCGGCGCCTTTAAGTTCAGAGGCGCCTATAACGCCGTTAGCCAATTAACAGATGAGCAAAAGGCCAAAGGCGTTGTCACACATTCCAGCGGCAACCATGCCCAAGGTTTGGCTCTGGCAGCCAAGCTACTTGGCGTTAAAGCCACCCTTGTCATGCCAGAAGATTCCCCACCAATCAAGAAAGCTGCCGCAGCCGGCTACGGTGCTGAGATTGTCACCTGCTCTGCCATTAATCGTGAGAAAGTAGCAGCAGAGTTAAGTGAGCAACATGGCTATACGCTCATCCATCCCTACGACAATGAGCATATCATCGCTGGTCAAGGCACGGCTGCTTGGGAACTGTTTGCAGACGTAGGCGAACTGGATACGCTGTTTGTGCCTGTGGGTGGCGGTGGTTTGATTAGCGGATGTGCCCTGGCAACGGCCGTTAAATCCCCAAATTGTCGCGTTATCGGTGTCGAGCCACAGGCGGGTGACGATGCCAACCGCTCCTGGCGCAAGCAAGAAATCGTCAGCTTAGACAACGTGCCAGACACCATTGCTGATGGGTTGCGCACCCGCTTCATTGGCAAACACAACCTGGCTGTCATGCAAAAATACGTACACGACATGACCACCATCGACGACGATGCCATCCTGGAAACGCTAGATTTCCTGTGGACGCGCATGAAAATCGTGGTGGAACCCAGCGCGGCCGCCGCCCTGGCGCCCTTGTTTACTCGACAGTACCAATCCAACGGCAAACGAGTCGGCGTCATCCTTAGTGGAGGCAACGTTGACTTTCAGGCGATTGTGCCCTTGCTCACAGCACGCCAAGCCACCCCTGAAGCCCAAGAGCCAACCGCCATGCTCCTGCTACCACACAAACCAGCCTCACGCCCCCATGTGCTGGTGTGTGACCCTATCGACTCGGCAGGCTTAGAAATTTTAGCAAAAACGGCCGTTATCGATCACCAGCCCCACATTTCAGAAGAAGTCCTGCTGGAGCAAATCAGCAATTTCCACGCCGTCATCGTCGATAAAGAGACAAAAATCAACGAAGAGATCATCGAAAACGGCATCAACTTACGCGCCATCGGCTGCTTAGGTGCCAGTTTAGACAACATCGACATCAGCACCGCCCGGTCAATGGGAGTAAGCGTGGTCAATGTGCCCAGCAGCGGTTCAGTGGCCATCGCCGAACACGTGTTGAGCTGGATGTTGGCCCTCTCATCCCGCTTCGCCGACGGCCGTTTAGCTGGCAAAACCATCGGCATCATCGGCTTTGGCCGGGTCGGGCAGCAAGTCGCTCGCCGTGCCCGCGCCTTCGACATGCGCGTCCTCGTCAACCAACCCCGCCTCACACCAGAACTGGCGCTGGCGGCTGGCGTAGAAGCCACTGACTTAATCGATCTGCTCAAGCAAGCAGATTTTGTCAGTCTCCACGTGCGTCACAACGAAAAAACCAATCCCATTTTGGGCGCAGAAGAAATTGCCCTACTGAAATCGTCAGCCAGCGTTATCAATCCGGGGCACACCGAGTTAGTAGATGAAGAAGCATTATTGGCTGCCTTGCTAAACGGCCGTTTATCTGACGCCGCCGTACCCGAATTTCCCCCAGACCAAGACCACATCGAAGAGCTGGCACAGCAGTTGCGCAACCATCCGCGCGTCATGGTCGTGCCTCATGCCACCACCATCGTGGGCAACCGCCAACGAGACGCCGCCATCAGCATTGCCCAACAGATAACGGCCATTCTCGAGAAAAAACGCCCCAATGAAACCTTGTCACTAGAGCTGGTTCCCGCCGAACTAGTCGTGCCTCACGAAGAGGTAGACGACAAACGAGTCGCCCGCCTCATGAATCGCCTGGAAAAAGATGGGCTGCTGGCTAACCCGCCCATCACCACCTACTGGGACGGCAAATACGTCGTTTTGGATGGCGCGACCCGCTCCACCGCCTTAAAACGGCTGGAATACCCCTACCTCATCGTCCAGGTCGTGCCGCCAGATGAAGGGCGCTTCCAACTGCACACCTGGTATCATGCTATTTCTGGCGGGCAAAGGGTAACACCACGCACCTTTGCCGACCTCCTGCAACATTTAGAAACAATTCCAGGCGTCATTTTTGAATCACAACCAGCTGCCTATGTGTCACAGATTTTCCAGGATAAAAACTCAATGTGCTATTTCCTGGATCGGGAAGGCAGCACCACAGTCGCCAAAGTAGCAGAAGGCTATGACCGACTGACCGTCATGAATAGCCTGGTATCGTCCTACACGAAGTGGGGCAATGTAGAGCGCACGCTGCTCACCGATATGCCTCGTTTGTTGAGCCAATTTCCCCAGATAACGGCCGTGGCCGTCTTCCCCCAATTCAATCCAGAAACCGTTTTCAACGTCGCCAGTCAGGGCGGCCTTGTTCCGGCAGGCCTCACACGCTTCGTCATCCCAGGCCGTATCCTGCGCCTCAACGTTGACCTCGCCCGCCTCAAACAAGACGAACCCCTGCAAGCCAAGCGCTTTTGGTTCAACGAGTTCCTCGAAGAAAAACTAGCCCGCAGCCGTCTGCGATACTACGAAGAACCTGTCGTCTTGCTGGATGAATAACAAGCAAAGGTTGTGTGCCAGATTTAACTGGTTACCGAGCATTGCTCACAGACTACGCTTCCCATCTGGTACATCATCACCTATCGAAAGGAAACTATGATCAAAGCAATTATTTTCGACATCGGCGGCGTTATCATACGCACAGAAGACCATCGCCGCCGGCGGCAATGGGAAAAGAAGCTCGCCCTTGCTCCAGGGGAATCAGAAGCAATCGTATTCAACAGTGAGATGGGCACCAAAGCCCAAAGCGGAGCGATCACCGATGAGGAGCTATGGGTCTGGGTCGGGCAGCGGCTTAAGTTAAGCAGCTCTGAGCTGGATACCTTCCGCGCTGATTTTTGGGCAGGCGATGTGCTAGATACCAGCCTGGTTGACTTTATTCGAAAGTTGAAAGCTCGTGGGTATCAAACGGCCGTTATCAGCAACGCGACCGACAATTTACACCAAGCTCTCACCAACCAGCACCAAATCGCCGACGCCTTCGACCTCATCGTCGGTTCCGCCACAGAAAAGGTAATGAAGCCCGATCCCCGCATCTACCAACGCACTCTGGCACGGCTCGGACGACAAGCGCAGGAAGCAATCTTCATCGACGACTTCGCCCACAACATCCAGGCTGCCCAAGACCTGGGTATGGCCACCATCCACTTTAAACCCGGCACCAACGTGCCCCAGGCATTAGAAAAGTTAGGCATCACAATTTACTAGGAGACGCTCCACGATGACAAGTTTTCCCTCCATTTATGATCCCAAGCGCATTGGCACCCTGTTTCACCCAGACTACGCCGCCATTGCCCACGAAGCACGACACGCCAATTTACCTGCCGCTGCCACCGACACAGAGAAAATCCATCTCGTCGTGATCGACATGCAAATAGATTTCTGCCATGCAGATGGCAGTTTGCATGTACCCGGTTCGGTCGGTGATATTCAGCGGCTCATCGAATTTATCTACACCCATGCCGCAAAAATCACCCATATCACCTGCTCCCTTGATGCACATCTGCCCCACCAAATTTTCCACCCAGCCTGGTGGGCAGATGCTGATGGCAATCACCCTGAACCCTTCACCATGATCACATATGACGACATCAAAGCAGGTATCTGGCGGCCATTGGTTGCTCCAGCGCAATCAACCCGTTACGTCAAACAATTGGAAGAACAAGCCAAGAAAACCCTCACCATCTGGACTTATCATGCCATGATTGGCAGTATTGGAAACGCTCTGGATCCCGAACTGTTCACGGCCGTTCTGTGGCACAGTCTCGCCCGCAAAACACAACCAACATGGCTCGCCAAAGGGAGCCTGCCCCTCACCGAACATTATTCAATCATCCAGCCAGAAGTCCCCGTCCCCAATCATCCCTTAGGCGGCAAAAACAAAGCCTTCTTAGACACCTTAGCCGATGCAGATGTGGTGCTTGTAGCTGGAGAAGCTGAAAGCCATTGTGTGTTAGAAACCATGGAAGACCTTGTGGAAGATTTCAGCCAACGCCCTGATGCTTTGCAAAAAATCTATTTCCTCAAAGATTGCACTTCACCGGTTTTACACCCTGATGTTGATTTTCATGCCATTGCCCACAAACGCTTTGCAGAATTCGAGCAGCAAGGGGTCAATTTTATGAACAGCACAGAAGCCCTGCCATTTTAAAACAGGAGACGCGCTTAAGCAGCGTGACCGTCTAAACATTAGTTCCCATTTTTCAGGGGGCAAGTTCACTTGAAACGCATCCATCAATTCCGTCACTTATTTATGGATGCGCACACAGCGTGATGGTTATTTCAACAGGTGTTTCATCACCCGGAACCACCCGCGCAGCCGAATCCCAGCCAGCACCATCCAAGTCACCACAGAGGGGTACTGCTCGCTGTAAAACTTACGGTAAAACACCTGCATCGCTCGTACAGACTCTTTGGCAACTTTCACCCTCGTCTCTTTGGGCGGTCGAGCGATTTCTGCTGATTCCTTGCGCAAGCCGGAACTAGCTCCCTTGTAGTGCAGCACAGTGACCTGGGGATAATAAATGATCTGATAGCCAGCCTGATTGATCCGGTAGCAAAAATCAATATCTTCCCCATAGAAAAAATAGGTTTCATCCCAACCGTTTAACGCCTCAACAAGAAAACGTGGCATGAGCATGTAGGAGCCAGCAATCACCTCAACTGCATGCGTCTGGCTAAAATCAGCATAGGATTGGAAATAACCATTTACAGCTGGGGTATGGGGCAAGAGTTTACTCAAGCCGCTAAAATGACAAATGGCATTCCACGGCGTGGGAAAACCACGGTGGTTATCGGGGTCTCGCTGTCCGTTAGGATACACCAGGCGGACGGTCAAAGCACCCACTTGTGAATGCTGGCGCATGTAAGCAACGGGCTGACTCAGTGCATCCGGCTCGACCACTGTGTCAGAGTTTAGAAATAAGATGTATTCTCCACGAGAAACGGCCGTTCCCCTGTTATTAGCCGCCGAAAACCCCAAATTCTCAGCCAAAGCCAGCAAACGCACCTCAGGATACTGGGTGCGCACCATATCCTGGCTGCCATCTTGCGATGCATTATCGACAACAATCACTTCCAATCCGCCATCAGGCACAGCCGCGGCTCGAATCGAGGCCAGACAATCAGCCAAAAGCTGGCGGGTGTTGTAAGATACAATGATAATAGATAAAGCATAACGGCCGTTATCCTCATCGGTGACATAGCTCAATGATTGCTCAAGCTGCTCGCGTCCATTTGTCATAGCCTGCTGAGTTTAACGCTAACCAAGAAATCAGGCGAGATATTTTCTCGCAAACCTCAATCTTCCTGCCTAAATCACTAATTCACCATAATCCAAATTTAGGTTATACTGTGTACAATGTCATGAACAATTTCACACCTTAAATTGGAGCAAATACATGGGTAAATCCGAACCACTTTCCAACGTTGATGCCGCCTGGCTGGGCATGGAAACCCCCACCAACCTCATGATGGTCACAGGCATTCTTACCTTCAAAGAACCACTCAATGTATCTGACATCCAAAACGTGCTAAACAAGCGGCTCCTCAAATTTGATCGTTTCAAGCAGCGCATTATCCAAAGCAAATTACCATTCGCAGCCCCCTATTGGCAGGATGATCCCACGTTCAACATCAATGCCCACGTCCATCGCCTGGCGCTGCCAACGCCAGGTGATCAAAAAGCATTACAAGAGCTGGTCAGCGATTTGATGTCTACCCCCTTAGATTTCACCAAATCCCCCTGGCAAATGCATATCATCGAAAATTACGGCAAAGGGTGTGCCCTTATCGTTCGTTTGCACCATGCTATCGCCGATGGCATGGCACTTATTTACGTCTTGCTGTCCCTCACCGATATGACGCCAGAAGCCTCACTGCACCATCCTGAAGTAGAAAAACCAGCAGAACCCAGCCACAGTTTACCGGGAGGTATGCTTGGAGCTTGGGTCCAACAAACAGCTAACACCCTGCGCACCTCCCGGCGTGTCACACAACGAATCGTCCAAGAATCTACAGCCGCTGTTCGAGAACCATCTCGACTGTCTGATTTGGCCGCTAAAGGCACCGATATCGCATTAACCACAGGGCGTGTTGTCTTTCGTTCCCCAGATCCACCAACGATTTTCCGGGGCAAACTAACTGTTGCTAAACGGGCAAACTGGTCACAGCCGTTACGGCTCAAAGATGTCAAAGCAATCAAAAAGATCACAGGCACCACCATCAATGACGTGTTGATAGCGGCCATGGTCGGTGGCTTGCGTAGCTATTTGGTGGGACGAGGAGAAGAGGTAGAAGGGCTAAATTTCCGGGCAGTTGTCCCCGTAAACTTGCGCAAAGAGCATGAAATAGGTACCCTGGGTAACAAGTTCGGGCTGGTTTACCTTTCATTACCCGTCGGTATTGCAGATCCGTTTGATCGGCTGCAAGAAGTTCATCGACGCATGAATCAGTTGAAGAACACACCAGAGGCTGCGGTTGCCATTGGCATTTTGAACGCCATGGGCATGTCGCCGATGGAAGTAAGATCCCAATCTGTGTCGATGTTTGCTAACAAAGCAACGGCCGTTATGACAAACGTGCCAGGTCTTCCCATCCCACTTTATTTGGCAGGCAAACAAATCGATCAGATCATGTTCTGGGCACCCCAAGCTGGGGGTGTTGCCCTCGGCATTAGCATTCTGAGCTACGCGGGCAAAGTTTACCTGGGGATTAATACAGACGCTGGGCTCATTCCCGACCCAGATACCATCATTGAAGGCTTCTACTCAGAATTTGATGCCCTTTTAGACTTAGTTGAACAAGTGAAACCAACTAAAGCTAAATTCACAAAAAAAACGAAAAAGCCAGTGAAGCAACAGCAGGATGACCCTGATCGCTGTCACGCGGTAACCCAGAGTGGCAGCCGCTGCCGCAACCGCTCATTGGATCATTCTCATTACTGTCACATTCATACAGAACGCAAGAACTAGCGAACAAGGAGAACTTCATGGCAAGACACACACCCTTATCACATGTTGATGCTGCCTGGTTAAGCATGGAAGACCCCACCAACCTGATGATGGTCAATGGCATCCTGCTCTTCAAAGAAACTGTTGACTTTGAGGCATTTGTTGAAGTTGTCAAGCACCGCTGGCTTCGTTTCGACCGTTTTCGGCAGCATGTCGTTTATCCCCGCCTCCGCCGCCCTTTAGCAGGCCCTCGTTGGGAATTTGACCCCCACTTTGATGTCAATGCCCATGTCCATCGGATTGCCTTACCGGCGCCCGGTGATTATGCCACGTTGCAAACGCTCATCAGCGATTTGACTTCAACTCCATTGGATTACTCCAAACCGCTTTGGCAATGCCATTTTATCGAGGGGTATGAAGCAGGAACGGTCATCATGTCACGGCTGCATCATGCTATCGCTGATGGGATCGCCTTGATGTATGTCTTACTCTCGATGGCAGATGTTACCCCCGAGGCTTCGCTAAAACATCCACATCACGGGGGAACGCCGCAAAAACAGCGCAGTCAACGAAGGGGACTGCTCAGTTCGCTAGCCAAACGGACGGCAACGGCCGTTGCCACCACACGCGCCCTCACCAGCAAACTCGCCCAGGAAACCATGGAGAGTATCACCAATCCCGGCCACGCCGCCGAGCTGGCCATAGACCTATCCCTGGCAGCAGGTCGGCTCGTTTTTCGCCCCCCCGATCCCAAAACCATTCTCAAAGGGAATTTAGGCGTGGCCAAAAAGGTCGCCTGGTCCCATGCCCTTTCGCTGCCAGAAATCAAAATGATCAAAAATATGTGCGGCGGCACCGTCAATGACGTGTTGGTATCAGCCCTAACAGGCAGCCTGCGCCGTTATTTGATGGCACAGGGTGTCTCCGTAGATGGCCTTAGCTTTCGGGCAGCCATGCCAGTCAATATTCGTCCTCCTGAGAAAATGGAAGATTTGGGGAATCAATTTGGTATTGTTTATCCGACACTTCCCATTGGGATTGCAGACCCAGAAGAACGGATGAGAATTGTCCATGAGCGCATGGAACAAATCAAGGCAAGCCACGAAGCAGTGGTCGCCTTTGGCATCTTAACTGGCATTGGCGTCTCTCCGGCAGAGGCACAAACACGCATGGTTGATATGTTTGGCAGCAAAGCCTCTGTCGTCATCACAAATGTACCTGGGCCGCAAATACCGCTTTACATTGCGGGCAAAGAACTGGATACACTCATGGCTTGGGTGCCGCAAGCGGGGCGCGTCTCATTAGGTCTCAGTATCATAAGCTATAACAACAAAGTGTTTATTGGGATCATATCGGATGAAGGACTTGTGCCCAATCCCAATATGATTTTAGCTGGCTTTTATGAAGAATTTGAGATCCTCAAGAAACTAGCTGCAACCAAACAGGTCAAAGGTGCAACCAAACAGGTCAAAGCTGCAGCCCAGGCCAAAGTGGATTTGGAGCGGTGTCACGCCCTCACCCAAAGTGGCCGCCAGTGCAAAAACCGGGCGTTGTCTGGGTCACAGTTCTGCCATGTTCATCGGCAAACGGCCGTTTAGAATCCCGATACGTAACCATGAAAAATGACAGGGGACAGGGATAACGAATCGCTAAGCGCCGCTATCCAAATTGTCAATCAAGGCCAACATCTCCCCCGTTGCCGGAATATCTTTCATGCTGTGACCGTAATGAATAAAGCGAGCAATGCTCTCTTTGTCGATGAGAACCTGAGCTGGCATCCGGCCTAATCTAAAAATTTTAATTTGCTGACCATACAGTTTCAGCACATCATGTTTGGGATCAGGCAAGCCGACAAATGGCAAATTATTTTCATCAAAATATTTTAAAAACCGTTTAGCAGCTTCAGGACCAACCACGATAACGGCCGTTTCGCGTTCCTCAAATTTCCCATAATCTTGGCGCAACTGCGCCATATGCGCACGGCAGAATGGTCAGGTGAAACCCCGATTGAATACCAGCAAGACATTTTGCTTCCCCTTAAAATCAGACAGAGAAACCAACTTGCCCTGGTAATCAGCCAACGTGAAATCGGGCGCAGCCGCATCAATTTGTACTTGAGCCATTGTACATTCCTTCTGTTTTTAACCACCCACCAGCAGCCAACGCATGGTGGCTAGCGGGCAGCAATCAATTGATTCCTGTCAACCATTTTAACGAACGGTCATATTTTGTCGATATTTTCGCCAAGCTGTCTTTGCCGTTCCTGTGATTCAGCCCGACCAAGGGATAAAAGTCACTTGAAGCGCATCCATCAAATCCATACCTTATGTATGGGTGCGCACAAAGAACCGCCAGTAGAGGAAAATGGCAATCACATAAGATGTTATGGTGCCTAAAAACACGGGCGTGAAACCAACATGTACTTGCAGCCAACCACTGACAGTGGGGCTAAACGCCCAGCCAAAATTCCAGCTCATACTCACCAAACTAGCAACAGTAGCTCTAGCCTCTTCATGAACCTGCTCCATAACAAATGCTTGATAAACAGGATTGCTCATGTTCATCAACATCAAGCGCACCAGGTAAGCTGCTGCACTGATCCAAAACCAGGGCGCAAACCCCATAAGCGCCAAAAACGGAATCGACAGCGCCTGAGAGCTGACCATCACCTTCATTTTGCCATACCGGTTTGCTAAGGGTGGCGCAGCAAGCAAACCACCAGCCATCGCCAAAGAACCAAGGGCAAACAAGGTGCCGATGGTGCCATCTGAGGCTGCATAGGTATGGCGGTAAAAAACGTTCATGAAGGGCATCAACAAACCCGCTCCCAGAGACGTGATGAAAATAGGCAAGATCAGCTTGCCCAACAAGCGGGGATGCTGCCGAGCGTAATCCAGCGGTGAAATCTGGGCGTTGTCATCCTGCACCAATCGTGTGGACGGGCGGATAAAGGCCAGCGGGATCAAGGAAAGCGCAACAATGCTCCCAATCACCGCCATCGTCAAACCATAGGCTGTAGCACTGCTGGCGTCAGCGTTAACGGCCGTTCCCACCCATCCCGGCAGTTGACCCACCAACCAATTCCCCACAAAGCCCGCTATCATCTGAATGCCAAAGCTGAAGGAAAAGAGATAAGTGCGCTCCTCTTCTCCACTGTTTTCCATGATAAACGGCCCCAGAGTCACCCCAGACAAACTTTGTCCCACACCCAGAATCGCGCTGAAGATGAAAAACCCTATCATCTCACGCCACAGCACGGTGCCAAAAACGGCCGTTGTCGTCAGCAAACTAGCCAAAATCAAGGTACGTTTACGCCCGATGCGGTCACCGATGATACCTGCGGGCAAGGCCGTCAACAAAGCCACCAAATTCGTCATGGTGAGCAGCTGCCCCAGAACCACCTCATCAAAGCCAAGACTGAGGGCATAAAAGTTAAACAACAGGCGATACATGCCAAAAGCCATACCATTGAGGACGGTATAACCTAAATAGAGGCGTGCATTGGGTGAAAACAGCCGAACCTTACCAGCATAATCCGTAACACCTTGCCGCAGGCGCAGCACCACATTCCGAGAAGATAAAGTTGGAAAATTCATGAAAAGGGGTCTTTACCACTTAGGGGTATTTCAAATTAAGATTTTGTCGCCGTCATCAAAAAAAACGGTAAATAGACAACTTGCTCCCAAGACCCATCAAGATTATCAGCCATCCGCCAAGCCTGGTCAAGAGAGATCTTTTCCTCTGGCAAAAGCGGTAACGTGCGCAAGAAATCAAAGCGCAGCTGTGATGGCGCAGACAAACGCTCCAGCAAATCAACGCGCACCGCAAAACCTGCTGCGGTCAAAAGCCGGGGCAACATCCGCCCCAGGCGCGGCTTCGCCCCAACCCGCGCCAAAGCCGATACCCAAATATCCTTCGTGGCAATCTCCGGTGGATACTCAATCATGCCAGCGTAATCAGGCTCTAAAGCAACAAAGACACCACCTGGCTCAAGAACTCGGTAGATCTCACTAGCAACAGGAACCGCCTGAGTAACCCACATCAGCACACATTGGCAAAAAATCAAATCAAAGCTGCTATCGGCAAAGGGGAGCGACAGGGCATCGCCACAAAGAAAAGGAGCAGTGGTCACTAAGCTTGCCGAAGTATCAACGCGATCCAACGCCGCCACAAAACCACCACCACGCCGCACCAACTCTCCCGTCACCGCGCCGTAGCCAGCTCCTAAATCCAAAATCCGCCGCCGCCGCGCAATCCCTATCCGCCGCAGCAGCCGCGCCCGCGCCGGAGCCAGCCATTCAGCCTGCGCCGTCAACAAGGACTTTGAAGGTAACGAAGGAGTGTCCACGAGAGAAAGATAGATGAAAAGAGATTAAAGATTGCAAGCAAAGGCGCTTCCAATCTCTAATCTTCATTCTTTAATAATTGATTTTACCGTCCCCCACCGGCGCACGCACAAGCACAAGCACAGCCCGCACAAGCACACCCCCCGCCGCCAGAAGACCCCCCACTGCCAGAGGAAGAAGCCAGCCCCTTGAAAATATCGCCTGTCACCTTGTCTACCCCGCTCAGGTTAACTACGCCAGCTTTACCTAAGTCCAGACCACCCGGCGAAATAGCATCAGCCAAACTGCCGGTTTGCGCTTCCGTCCAGCCAGCAAAAGAAGCTGCAACATCAGCAAACGATGTCTTGCCGCCATGAGATGACCCTGATGACCCACCACCAATCGCAGGCATAGACAGACCGCTACCCGCATTGCCCATAACATACGGCCTCACCCAGGTTGGACGATAGGTGTAATCACGACGCTGCAATACCGGACTATAATTATCAGCCATCATCACCCAAGGCCATGTCTTGTCTAAGAATTTTTCGTATTCGGGCAAATCACCAATACTGGCAGCCTCCTCCATGGCTCGGCTAACTATCTTCTTGTAATAATCTTGGGTATCAGAGAGATCAAACCCTTTCATCTTCCGCGCCACATTCTTGACTAACGCGCGCATCGAAGCCCCAAAATCCAGTTCCTGGATCGGTTTGCCTGCTCTTTTCTGTAACACATCCAATATGTGATGCTCGTAACTCCGTAACACGACACCATGTTTCCTGGCTTCCTTTCGACGAAACAAACGCCGCTCCGCACCTTTGTCTTCGTCAGGAGCGATGTACTCTTCATTGACCTTAACGGTGAACGGTGAATCACTCTCCAATGACACCACTTGCTTATCGAGCAGGCCAAACATGATGAGCAGCAGCACCTTATTCAACGGTAGTTCCAACAAAATGGCCGCTTCTGGAGCTGTCAGCCCTCGTTTAATGCCCCCCCCTTCCACCTGGGCAATGGCAGGCAAATAGGAATCCTTTTTATTTTTCAGGCTGCGTTCAACCAACACCACAGCTAAAATGGAAATAGGCAAAATCAGAAAAGTAAGCAGTGGCGTGACACGCATCATATATACAGCTCCGCAGCCCAGCACAGCAAATAAGGAAAAGCCAGTAAACCCGGTGAAACGGAAAAAAGCAACAGCCAACAAGATAAATGAAATAAAGGCAAGCGTGATGGGGACAAGAGGATTGTCCAGTAGCCATTTCGAGGTAATATCAAGCAAACTTTGCTCAACCACACGGGTCATTCCAGTGGTAGGGAATGAAGTGCCTACCAGATACGGCTCTGAGGCGCTACCCTCAGGGTAACGCCAACCAACGACTGTATGCTCTTCAAATATCGCCTTATCTGTAAACTCAACCTCTTGATACAACACATCTTCAGGCATCACCTCTGGCAGCATATGGATCAAGATCCAAATATCGCTTGTGCCATACACAATTGAGGGATCAAACCACGTGGGCGTAATCTGCAACGAAGCATAACCATCTTGCGTGGTATCTTCGTAAACCATATCGGGCATGGTAAATTCAACATGTAATGTGCCAGTCTGCCCTGCAAGGATCGCATGTTCATCCAGGTGAATCTCTACCCCGGTGTCAATATATTCAGATGTATAAATTTTCTTGAGAGGCTGCCCGTCAATGGAGGCAATGAAGTTGCCAATATCATACCCATCATGTGGCGTGCCAATATCAACGATGTTAATGGGCGAGCCTGAGTTGTCAAAGGTAATATCATACACAATTTTGGCAGAGGCATCTGGCTCCACAAAAACTTGCATGCGCAGTTCCGGCACCTGGAATGAGTAACCCTGCGCCAAGACACCAGACGCCGGAATAAACATGGTAAGCGCCAGCAAGAAAACCAGCACCCACATGCTGCCCCGCCGGTTGGCAATACTGATGATTGACGATATTGATAATTGACGATGGGTGCTTGGCAGTTGACGATTAACGATGTTTGCTTGACGCTTAACGCTTGATGCTTGTGGTTTGCTATCGACTAAAAGCCGCTCACTACCCACTGAAAGCTGTTCACCGTTTGTGGAAAGCTGTTCACGCTTCTTCGGTTTCATAACGCTCCTCCTACCCCTTGCGCCCAGCCGCTTTGTTCGCGGGGGCAATCTACTTCACAAATCACTAAACCTGGACAATCGGGACAGCGCGTTGGTGCTGAGACTCGTTCTCGATACCGTTTGAAGGCTTCATGCTGCCAGATCGTTTGCCAATCTGTTGTAAGCACGTTGCCAGCCACCTGGTATGCACCACGTGGAGGAATGACGCCTCCATTTGGCTCGATACGAACGGAGGCATCTCCGGTGCAGCGGGAACCAAGCCTGATTTGCGCAGCTAACGATATTCGCGGGTCACGTTGGATAGGGGGCTGCCATAGGAAGCGCACCGCTGTTTCTTCTGCAATTTCTTCGACCCAGCTAGCCGTTTGCGGCATGTCTTGGACGGTCAATGCGCCATTTGCTTCTTCGTCTGACATATCTTTTGGCGCAACCACAGCAAAGAATGAATAGTTATAAATGCCAGCATCTATCAGAGCATCAATAGTCAGGCGCAGCCCATTAAAGGTACGCTCAACCAGGGGGATTTCGGCGACGATGCTGATTTCGTTTTCCTGGATTGTTCGGTAGAGGTCGGCGATTAAGGCGTGATCACCTTCTCCCACCAGCGCGTCATGGATTTCGGCGTCTGCCGAAGCGTAGAGAACGGTGATGTGATCAATGCCTGCCATTGCTAAATCGTGGATAAGGTTTCCTGGCATTAAATCAGTGGCTCGACCACGCACACCAGCAATGAGACCCAGGTCTTCAGCATGTTCGACGGCGCGTACGAGATGCTCAGCATTGGGGTTTTCTGGCATGAGGAAGGTGACGTGAGGAATACCGATGTCCCATAATTTAGCTAGCAACGGCATACTTTTTTCTGGCTCTGCTAAGGGTATATTCGCTTCTAGCGGCGCCATGAGCCGCGAGCGAAATATGTCGATCTGGCTTTCGTCGAAGTTGATGATGGGGTAGTTGTCGCCAGGGGCAGCCAGGGTGTCAATCAAGCTGGAAACTTTGTGAATATCGGCCTGAATGGTATCGCTGTCTGCGCCCCGGTAACTTGCTTGGACACCTTCTAGCACTGATTCGGGAGAACGGCCGTTTAGCAGTTCGTAGGCCATCATCACTCCCGTCGGAGACAGATGCGCTGCCGCTGTGGCATTGGCCAGCAGCATCCCCTGCCCATCCGGCTCGACGCGCAGGTGAAAGCGGGTGTAGGTACCATCGGATTCCCGCTGGTAATGGTAAAGGCCAGATTTCACCACAGTCGGTGGTTTGGCTCTATGCGGAATAAACCATCGTCGGAGTCGCTCTTTGTCCATTTTTTTGTCCTTTTAATCTCGTATGACCAAATCTTTAAGCGTTATTTTTTGCCTTATACCCCAATATTTTCCAAGGAGATAAACGTGGTAGAACGAGTATCACTGCCAGAACGGCCGTTTCCATTGCCACGGCGACACGTCCCACAAGCTAAACTATCGGCACCGACGATGCGGTTGCCATCACGCGCTTCACGTTCAATACGACAGCCGCCGCCACACAAAGGTAAATCAGGACACTCCCAACATTTTTCAGGCAGCCCAGCCCACACCGGGTCATCCTCACGGTCGCGGAAAGTGCGGAACAGTTCGCTGCCCCAAATTTGCGACCAATCGTCGCGCAAGATATTGCCAGCAGATACATAAAAAGATTGGCAGGGCAGCACATCACCATTTGGCTCAATACAGATAGAATATTCACCTGCGTTACACCGTTTGGCGCCAATTTCCAGTTCAACGGGAGACATACGACAATATTCGGTAGGCGTGTACCACAAGAATTTCATGCCTTTGTCCGCAGCATGGTCGCGCACGCGCACGAGCAAAGAAGGCATATCCTCTTCGGGAATGGCATGGGGATCAGCAAAGCCGCCACCACTGTAAATCATGCCATTCATAGCAAAGGTACGAATGCCCAAGTCGTAGAGGAAGTCAATGATTTCTTCGACGTGATCCATGTTGCGCCGCATGAGCGTGGTATTGGTGATGGTGTGGAGGCGGCTGGCCACGGCGTTTTTAATGCCACGCACAGTTTGGTGAAAGGAACGGGCATTCATGACGGCATCATGCACAGCAGGGCGGCTGGAGCCAAGCGTGATCTGCACATGGTTGAGACCAGCTCCAGTCAGTTTTTCCACATAGGGCAGGTGAGAAAGAGAACGGCCGTTTGTGTTCAAACCAACCACATGCCCCAACCCGTCTGCATACTCAATAAGTTCTGGCAAATCAGGGTTGAGAGTAGCCTCGCCACCTGTAAAAATGAGATGCGGCACACCTTGTTTGTTCAAAATGTCAATGACCCGCTTCCAATCACCCGTAGTTAACGAGGCCATGTCAAAACGATCCGGCTCGTTGTAACAATGTTGACACGCATTGTTGCACCCATACGTCACAGCTAAATCCGCCTTGTATGGTGCCTTAGCCCGATGGCTAAACAGGGCGGTACGTTGCAAGTCACGGACAGCACAAGTGGGGCAGCCCGTCTCCGGCGCCCGAAACCGATCAACCATCGTGTAAATTTTCGTCAGTTCCGCCTGCATTTGCGGACGGTCTTGAGGATGAAGCCGACGGTTGAGACCAGACCTGGCCTGGTTTTGAGGCACACCACACAAGGCAAAAAATGCCATTTCTGCCGCCGTGGGGTTAAGGTGAATGACATCTGTGACATCGACAAACAGCACACCTGAACCATCCTGTTCCAGGCGAAAATGAATCCGCTTTTGTCCACCATCCAATGGCACGTCAAACGTCTGCAATCCAGGCGAAAGCGTTGGCAACGCAGAAAACGCCGCCCGAAAGCTCCCCAAGTCATATTTCAACTGCTGCCATAGGCGCTGACCTAATTTTGCCATGGAGAATTTTCCTTTGGCTGCTGGGCTGCCAGGTTGTCAGAGTGCCGGGTGATAAGATGAGGCGTAACTTTGCCCCTGCCCTCCAGTGCCACGCTGCCCCATTTTACCATTTTGGCTTTTCCTCAAATTGGTAACTGGCTCCACAATATTCGCAATTCACAAATATGGCGCCAGCTTCAACATTAATAGATTTTTCGCTCAGTGGAGCGTCGCAATTTTGGCAGCGAATTTGTTCGATATCCACATCACCACTCAAATCAATTTTTTGCACGACGGTGGTTTGGTTTTGTTGAGGACGCATTCTAGCCATATAAATAAAGCCCCCTGCGGCCAGCAGCAAGATGATACCAAAGCCGATGCGTATGAGCTGCCCCTGGGAGCCAACCAGAAAGACAAAACCAAAGAAAGCGAGGACTGCTGCAATAAGATACGAAACGATTTTCATAGAAGCTCCTATTCTGGTGGCTTAAAGTGCCCCGGCTCAAAGCGTCCGGCGCTTCGTCCAATTGCCACTTAAATCCAATGCCGGGCACTTGTGAGTGCAGGCATTGCATCAATTGTAAAGGGGTCACGGTTAAAATTCAACATAGTTTCACCCATTGACTGGATGAATGTCATATATTCTCAATAACGGTAGAATACAGAAACGGCCGTTTGTTTGTTAAACTATAGTTCCAATCAGATGGCTTCCATCCCATGAACCGGCTCACTGCCCTCATCAACACCCGGCACACCGCCGCAGCCATGGGCAAACAAAACAGCAAAGAACGTTAGGAGAACCCTATGGCAAGAAAATCTCTTGGCTATACTGAACTAGAATGGACCTGCCCCTTTTGCAGCACCCGCAATCCTGGCACCGCTGAAAAGTGCACCAGTTGTCGTGCGCCACAGCCAGCAGACGTACAATTCGAGCAAGCTGCCGAAGACAAGCTCATCACCGACAAAGAAAAAATTGCCCGCGCCAAAGCCGGCGCAGATATCCACTGTCCCTTTTGCAATGCGAGGAATCCTGTCAACGCCACCCAATGCGCTGAATGTCTGGCCGATCTGAGCGATGCCACTAAACGCCAATCAGGACAAACCATCGGCGCCCACCGGGACAAAGCAGCCCCCGACGTGGCTTGTCCTGCCTGCGGGCAAATGAACGCCGCCGCCAACATGACCTGTGAACAGTGCGGAGCCAGCCTCGCCGAAACGCGCCCATCTGATCCCAAACCGGCACCACCACCATCACCAACGAAAAAAACGGGACGCTCCACAATGACGTATGCCATTATCGCCATCGTGGTGGTGCTGATGCTTTGCTGCGGCGGCACGCTCCTCTTCATGTCCACCAACACCAAAGATGTGACCGGACAAGTCACTGGCGTAGAATGGGAGCGTACCATCAACATCGAAGGGCTTGTTCCTGTGGAATATGAAACGTGGCGCGATAACGTGCCTGCTGGTGCGAGCCTCGGTTCATGCCGCCAAGAAGTACATCACACCCAGCCCAATCCAGCACCTGGAGCCAACGAAGTGTGCGGCACACCTTACACGGTGGACACCGGCACAGGCGTGGGCGAAGTGGTGCAAGATTGTGAATACGAAGTCTATGCTGATTACTGCACATACGTTGTTGACGAATGGCGCGTTGTCGATACGCTGCGCCGCCAGGGCAGCGACCACAATCTTCTCTGGCCCGATATCAATCTAACCAACCAGCAACGAGAGGGCAGCCGCGACACCGATTACGTGATCATCTTCCGCACTGATGGCAAAACCTACCGCTACACCACCAACAGTGAGGCTGAATTCAACGCCGCTCAACCCGGCACAACCTGGATCTTAAAGCTCAACTCTTTTGGCACTATCAACGACATCGAGCCAGAATAAAATGAATCACACAGAAAACACAGCGCTGTGATCTAGTTTTTTGGAGAGTCACTATGGCACACAATGACATTGGCGACTTACCTCTGGATGATTTTAGAAGAACAGGACATGAAATTGTCGAGTGGATAGCAGATTATTTAGAAAACACAGAGCAATACCCCGTTCTTTCACGAAGCAAACCAGGGGAAATTACGGCACAATTGCCCGACAAACCGCCCGTTACCCCAGAATCTTTGGCCAGCATACTGGTTGATTTCCAAGAAATCATTTTGCCGGGCATTACCCATTGGAATCACCCAAACTTTCACGCCTACTTCAGCACGTCTGGTTCAATACCTGGCATCCTGGCAGAAATGCTCACGGCCGCGCTAAACGTAAATGGCATGTTGTGGCGCACCTCCCCTGCTGCGACCGAGTTGGAGGAAGTCACCCTGGATTGGCTGCGCCAACTGCTTGGTCTAGCAGAGGGTTGGGATGGTGTTATCACAGACAGCGCATCGATGTCGAGCATGATAGCAATGGCTGCTGCCCGGGAAGCCGTTGAAGGGTTGGATATTCGCACCAAAGGGATGGCTGGGGCTGATATTCCACTGCTCCGCGCTTATATCTCTGAGCAAACCCATTCTTCGCTGGAAAAGGGAGCTATGGTCTTGGGCATTGGGCAGGAGAATGTGGTGAAGATTCCGGTTGATGCGGCAAACGGGATGGATGTGGCGGCTTTGGAAACGGCCGTTCTGCAAGACATCTCCGAGGGAAAACGGCCGTTTTTCGTGTGTGCCACTGTGGGAACCACCTCAGCTGCCGGGGTCGATCCCGTGCCCGCTGTCGCCGATTTGGCACAAAAGCACAATATGTGGCTTCACGTCGATGGTGCCTATGGCGGCATGGCGGCCATCGTGCCCGAAAAGCAATATTTGTTTGCTGGCGTCGATCGAGCCGATTCGCTCGTTGTCAATCCACACAAATGGCTCTTCACCCCTATGGATTTGAGTGCCTGCTACACGCGACACCCCCACATCCTCAAACGCGCTTTCAGCCTGCTGCCCGAATACCTGCGCAGCGCCGAAACTGACGCGCACACAGTACGGGATTACATGGACTACGGCGTGCAGCTCGGCCGCCGCTTCCGCGCCCTCAAACTTTGGTTCATCTTACGCGCCTACGGCCAAGAAGGATTGATCTCTCGCTTACGAGACCACATGCGTCTAGCGCAATTATTTGGCTCCTGGGTTGGGGCATCGCCTGATTTCGAGGGCATGGCACCCATCGTATTCAGCACCGTTTGCTTCCGCGCCCACCCACAAGGCGTAGATGACGAGGCCAAGCTGAATCAATTGAACGAAGCATTGATGGATGCGGTGAACCAATCAGGAGAAATCTTCATCTCGCACACAAAACTGCAAGGTAAATACACCCTCCGCCTTGCCATCGGCAACATCCGCACCACGGAAAGACACATCCAGCAAGCGTGGGAGCTGCTACAAAAGAGAGAGCGGCAGTTATGGAAAGGTTAACCAGGATGAGGATTTAGATCCAAAATCCATCGTATTCTAAACCCTTGCCGCCCTCACGTCACGGCATCAGCTAACCAAAATTCGGCCACAACCACCACAGTAAACGAGTTCGCCTGTCTCCACTTTTTTTACTTTATGGGCAGAGACTGTTGTGAAGCACGCCTGACACTGATTAACTTGGAGTTTGACAACCGCTACGCCGTTTTTACGATTACGCAAATTTTCATAATCATCAAGAGAACGAGCATCCATACTGGCTGCTTGCTTTTTGCGGTCTTGAGTCAGGTGGTGCAGCGTGAGCGCCAGTTCATTCTGCTCTTGGGCTAAACTCTCTTGGGCCGCCTCGCGCTCAGCTTCTAATTTAAACAACACTGCCTCAGCAGCGCTTTTTTCGCCTTCCGCATCCTCCACGCAGACCATGGCTTCTAAAATATCATCTTCAAGCGCAGCACGACGGCGTGTCAACGACTCGACTTCGCTTTGTAAATCCTCTAATTCTTTGGGATTTTTGATGCTGCCTGAGTACAAGCGTTGCTCAGAACGTCTGGCTTTGGCGTTGAGAGCTTCTAGTTCGGCAGTAAACTTTTTGTGTTGGGTTCGGTATTCTTCTAACTCGGAAACGGCCGTTTCCACTCTACTCCTCGCGGCCAACAACTCAGCCGACTCTTTCTGTAAAGCCAACACCTCCAAGAGACGTGATTTGGTCTCCTTCATCTGCGAATCAATCTGCTGCAATCGGTAAAGCGCTCGTATTTGTGCCATGTGGAATGTCCCCTACGTGATTTTAGATTCTTGAAGCATGCGTCACGCGCAAAAAAATAGATTTTACGCATACGGCAAAATTATAACACCGAAACCGACTTACTCGCATGAGCAAAGTGACCGTCTAAAAATTAGTCCCCGTTTTTTAGGGATAAAGGTCACTTGAAGCGCACCCATCAATTCCATAACTCATTTATGGATGCGCCCAAAGTTGCCATTCCTGCCCCAATCAGGTATATATCCCCTCCGCTATGACTGCTAATTTATTTGAATTAACTGAACAGCCCTATTCGGAAGAAGATGCTGAATGGGACGCCTTCGTGGCGGCACATCCCAATGGCAGCATTCTGCAAACCACAGCGTGGGCGGCTCTGAAAAACAAATTTAACTGGGGATCCCAGCGTGTGTGGCTGCGTAAGGATGGCAAACTGGTCGCTGGCGGCCAAATCTTATTCCGCTCCAAAGCGTTAGGCATCATCAAGATAGGTTACATGCCTCATGGGCCACTGGTCAACTGGGAAGATGATGAGCAAGTCAAAGTACTGCTCAATCAAATCGATCAGGCAGCTTACAAACGTGGGGCTGGTATTCTGAAAATGGAGCCTCTTCTGTGGCAAGCTGATATGCCTGCCGGCGCCTGGGGTTCTCTATGCGAAAAACACGACATTTTGGCGCACACAGACACCATCCAGCCCCCCAACACTGTCATGCTTGATTTACAACCCGACCTTGATGAAATCATGAAGCGCATGAAATCTAAAACGCGCTATAACATCCGTCTGTCTGGACGAAAAGGGATCGTGGTGCGACCAGGCACCAAGGAAGACCTGCCTATTTTCAATGGGTTGATGCGCGTAACCGGACATCGAGATGGGTTTGGCATCCACGACCCCCAATATTACAAGACAGTCTACGACTTGTTTGCCCCCGACAACCATCTAGCTTTGTTTATTGCCGAGTTTGAAGAACGGCCGTTAGCAGCCATCATGGTCTCAAGTTTTGGCAATAAAGCCATTTACCTTTACGGTGCCTCCAGCAATGAAGAACGACAGCGCATGCCCACTTACGCCCTGCAATGGGCGGCCATCCAATGGGCTAAAGCACAAGGCTGCACCAGTTACGACCTTTGGGGCATCCCTGACGCCTCGGCAGAAGAACTGGAAGCTCATTTCACCAACCGCCACGATGGTCTCTGGGGCATCTACCGAGCCAAACGAGGCTACGGCGGCCAGGTTCAACGCACTGTCGGCGCTGCTGACCGCGTTTACAACAATATGGTTTACAAACTTTATCAATGGTGGAGGAATCGGTGATTTAACCACCAGGGAACAGGGGGCGATATGCCGTGTTTTGTAAAACGATTACCGACCATCGCACCCCGTTTACCAATGACTGATCACCCAAAATGACGACAGAAACCCAATACCGCGCCTCCACGTTCAAAGTGGAAAGATCCCCAACAGCCTGGCAGCAAGCCCTCGGCTCATTACCCCATGCGCACCCGCTGCAAAGCTGGACCTGGGGCGAGTTCAAATCACGTTGGGGCTGGCAGATGATTCCCTGCCTGTTGACTATCGCTGAAAACAGTTGGAACCCGTTGGCAGCAGCGATGGTACTCAAACGAGCTGTCCCCCGATTGCCCTATTCGGTGCTGTACGTGCCCCGAGGTCCCATTTTGGATTACAACGATGGCGCTCTGCGTCGTGTGGTGCTGGCTGAACTAGAAAACATTGCCAGGCGCGAAAATGCTATTTTCATCAAGATCGATCCAGCTGTGGTCAAAAGCTGGGGATTGGAGGAGGAACGGCCGTCCCCCATCGGCAGCAAGTTTAGCCAAGAATTGACAAAACGGGGCTGGCGCCATTCAGACGAACAGATCCAATTCCGCAATAGTATCGAAATTGACCTCCAGCAATCTGAAGAGGCGATCTTGGCGGCCATGAAGCAAAAAACTCGCTACAATATCCGCCTCGCTGGACGCAAAGGCATTGCAATCAAGCACGGCACCCCGGCTGATTTTCCCACTATTGTGAAGATGTATAAGGAAACGGCCGTTCGTGATGGATTTACCATTCGTCCCGTCGAGTATTATCTCGATGCCTGGCAATCATTCTACGATGCGGGCATGGCCCACCCCATCATCGCCCAATATGAAGGCAAAGCCATCGCTGCTGTCGTCCTCATCAAATTCGACCAAACCGTCATCTACATGTATGGCGCTTCCACCAATGAAGAGCGCAACCGCATGCCCACTTACCTGTTACAGTGGGAAGCCATTCGTTGGGCAAAAGCCCACGGCGCAACCATCTACGATATGTGGGGCGCACCCTCTGAGTTTACCGAAACCGATCAACTGTGGGGCGTTTGGCGTTTCAAAAAGGGCTTTAACGGGCAAGTTGTGCGGCACATTGGCGCTTGGGATTATATCAACAAACCATTCTGGCACTGGCTGTATACCAACGCGCTACCCAAATACACCAACTATTTGCGCACACGAAATTCATCATAATTGGCATTTAACAATGAACACAAACAGTTCAATATTTTGCACTACAAATGTTTGTAG
>PDWJ01001021.1_pt1 | contig 37767 bp, 30 predicted proteins | sample 1430881 | NCBI WGS metagenome assembly PDWJ01 (sample SAMN01162460, study PRJNA174530) | Oral metagenome, whole genome shotgun sequencing project. | biome: Marine environment; feature: Marine mammal; material: Swab sample of the gingival sulcus; isolation source: swab sample of gingival sulcus...
ATAACTTTCCGCAGGCACAGTGACTGGTCCATAATTTTTCGTTTTAGGATCCAGACTTAAAGGCTTAAGATAATGGGCATGGGGATCATCAACTTTAACCCCATTAATAAAAAGAACCCGATTTTTCACTTCTACAATATCACCGGGAGTACCTATAACCCGCTTAATATAATCTTTTGAGGTATCCACAGGATAACGAAACACCACAACGTCACCGCGCACAGGATCTTTCCAGGGAATCAACGTCGTTCCTGCGAAAGGAAGCTTGAGTCCATAAATAAATTTACTGACCAGAAGATAGTCTCCAATCTTCAATGTTGGAAACATAGAAAGTGACGGAATTTTAAATGCCTGAACAACAAATGTCCGAATAAACAGGGCAAGAATAATTGCAATACAAAGAGCCTCTGCATATTCCCTTATTGTCGATTTTTTCCGTTTAGCCAAGGTTTCCCCTCCTCATAATTCTTCACTTTTTCGTCCAAAGGATCTTACTTGTCCGAGAAACTACAGTATTCGCCACTGAATTACAAGCTGACTCCATCACGAATAATGCTCATACCATTTTTATACATATAAAACCTCCATTCCAAACCACACCGCCATATAAAGTGGCTCTGACTTACACAAGAGCAACATATTGTACCAATGCACGTATAAATATTTATACAAACCGATTTAACCTCCTGTTAAAAAGAGAAAAAACAAGAAAATATTTATTGTTTCTCTTGACAATTTATCATGATTATGTGCTTATAGAATAAATAAAAGGAGTTGTCGTATTTACTTACGACAGCATTTTGCAGGTAATGTTCAACTACTTTTTTGATTATGGGTTTGCCGTTCCTCTCTAAAGATAATCTTATCGTTGGCATTGATATCGGCTCACATTCTGTAAAAATTTGCCAGCTGAAACGAACCAACAAGGGCTATACTATACTTGCTCTTGGTAGTATTCTTCTCCCAGAAGGGGCTGTTGACGAGGGAATGCTTATAGAACCAGAACTTGTTGCTGAGGCTATATCCACCCTGCTCACCAACCTCAAAATCAAGAACAAAAAAGTTGGTTTTTCAATTTCAGGATACTCTGTAATTGTTAAAAAAATTAAACTCCCGATAATGGAAGAGGCCGACCTTGAAGAGCATATCATGGCCGAAGCCGAGCAGTATATCCCGTTTGACATTGAGGACGTTTATCTTGACTTCCAGACTCTGCAAACCAACGAAAATGACCCTGAAAGACGTGAGGTCATGCTCGTTGCCGCCAAAAAAGAAGTCGTTGACGGCTACCTTGAGATGTTTGAAGAATTAAACATCCAACCAGTACTCGTTGATGTCGATAGTTTTGCGTTAGAAAACACTTACGAGCACAGCAATCCAGGAAAAGATAATGTTGTATTGGTGGATATCGGTGCATCCAAGATGAACATCAATGTTTTATCTGGTGGATTATCTGCAATGGCTCGGGATGTAGTTGTTGGCAGCAGACAACTTACAGAACAAATCCAAGCAACTCTGGATATTGAATTTGATGAGGCAGAAGCCTTAAAATTAGGTAAAACTTCTGTCGAAGAATATAACGATCAGTTAGAAAAAATTTTTACATCCACATGTACACAATGGGTCTTAGAGATTAAAAAAATCATAGATTTGTATGACACCAAACATCCCGACTCTCCGCTGACACGTCTTGTCTTAAGTGGAGGCGGCTCAAAAATTGTTGGTCTTGAAAAATTCTTGGCAGCAGAAACAGGCCTGAAAGTGGAATTGTTCAACCCGCTTTCCTCTATGCACTACAATCCCAAAAAGATTGATCCCGAGTACATCGACCGAATAGGCCCTGAAATGGCCATTGCCAGTGGCATCGCCATCAGACCATCTGTGATTTAACAAGACCTTTTAGGCTGATAATGGATACACCATGCTCAAAATAAATCTTCTTCCTATCCGGCAATTAAAAAAACGAGCCAAGGCCAAAACACAGTTGCTCTGTGTTGCAGTGTTGCTTGTCTGCTTGTTTACTGTTCTCGGTCTCATTGCATACAACCAGATACAGACAGTAAATGTTCTTGAAAAATCTATCGCAGAGCTACAGGCAGAAAAAGTAAAATACCAACCAATACTGAACAAAATTAAAAAATTAGAAAAACACAGAAAAGAGCTTAAACGAAAAACAGGCATTATTGAACGGCTTAAAAAAGACTCTTCGCTCACAGTAAGAGTTTTGGACGAAATGGCAAACATTGTCGACAACGAACGTATGTGGCTACTGGATCTCAAACAACACGGGACTTCACTTACCCTCAGCGGCATAGCTTTAGATAATCAAACTGTCGCTCAGTTCATGGAGAATCTCAAGGCTTCGCCCTTTGTCACAGTGGTAAATCTGTCAAACTCATCGTTAAAATCGGTTGCGGGACGAGATTTAAAAACTTTTAAGATTTCTTGCACTATCTCACAACCACAAGCCAAGAAAGAGAAATAAATTTTTAGGTACCAAGACAAGGCAAAATCAAGAACATGAAAAAAAAGACCAAAGCCTTCACAAACTTTCTGGATACAAAATACATCCCGATACAGCCCAAAATAAAGGCTGTTCTTGCTGCTCTTCTCTTTATAATTCCCGCAGGAGCCTTCTATTTCTTTTTTCTTCAGTCAAGTTTTGACAATATTGAACGTCTCAACAGAGAAAAAAAGATGGCAACAACAGCCCTCAACAAAGCAAAAGCCAGAGCTCGAAAGCTCCCAAAACTTGAAGAAGATCTCGCAAAAACTCAAGAAGAATTTGACCAAAAAGCAATACTTCTTCCCCGCGAAAAAGAAATCCCCCAACTTCTTCGGGATATTTCATCATTGGGTCGGAATGCCGGTCTTGATTTTCTGGTTTTCCAACCACAATCAAGTATTAAAAAAGATTTCTATGATGAAATTCCAGTAAAAATTGATGTTCGAGGACCTTACCACAATGTGGGCTTTTTTCTTGACCAGGTAAGTAAACTTGAACGTATTGTTTCTGTATCAAACATTAGTATGGGTGCCCCAAAAAATGAGGCAGGAGAAATTTTGCTAAAATCAAATTGCCGCCTTGTCACCTATCAGTTTACAAATCAGAAACTCCCTGAAAAAAAGAAAAAAAAGTAACCAGAGACAAACAGGCTTTTTCATGAAACCCCAATATTTTTCAAGTCATTACTTATACTCTGGGAGCTGGAGATACCCTTTACCCAAGATTGGCCTTTGGATCTTGCTGGTAATGCTCTCTCTCTGCATAGAAGGTATTGCTGCCGAAACTCAAGAACAGCAAAAGAATTCTCATTCATTACAGGCTCAAACGCCCCTAAATGCTACTGAAGAAGGTTTTGCTTATCGGCTTGAAAACCGTAAAGACCCTTTTGCTCCTTTTCTGACCCCAAAATCAACATCAAATACTGCTACTGTAGATGAAATCGTTGCTCCTTGCGGCGAATTTACAGGAATGCAGCTCTTTGAACCTGGGCAACTCAATCTCGTCGCACTTCTTGAAACGAACACTGAAAAGTTTGCCATGGTAGAAGATGTCACAGGAAAGGGATATATTATACACAAAGGAACAAAAATTGGGAAAAGAGGTGTTATAAAAGCAATAATCCCTAATAAAGTCATTATTGAAGAAGTTGCATTTACACGCTCTGGGAAAAAAATTGTTACCGAAACAGTCATGGTTCTAAAAAAAGAGGGAGAAGAATAAGCAATGTACGACAGATCTGTACTATCCAAAACATTACTGATCTCCGTGCTGTCACTTGTATTTGCGATGTACAGCATTCCTTTATTATATGCCAAGCAAGGAGAAGGAGAAAATACAGCCCAGGCTTTTCAAATTGTTGACTTTAAAACAAAACAAAAGCAGGACACCTTACTTATTGAAATAGCAGGAGATTCTTCACCGGTATATACAATCTCCGAAAAATTCAATCCATTCAGAGTTGTTCTTGATGTCACAAAATGTGAAATATCTGATTCCTTAAAAACGCTCTCTCTTCCAGACAACAAGATAGCCCAACTCAAAGTTACCGACATAACAACTGCTGTTCCAGCATTGAAACGATTTGAGTTTACAATAGCAGACACCCATGATTATCAGATAACTCCCCGTGGTAACAGTATTGAAATAACAATCACTCCAGTATCAGGTATTTCTCGAACGACATCCACACTTTCAATTTCAGATCTTAAAGTAGACTTTGATACGAAGACAACCACAATCTCTTTTCTCGCCAATGGGTCAATCAAAGAATATACGGTTGATAATCTTCCTGCCAGCAGCAACCAGCCGGCAAGGATGTTTATCGACATAAAAAATGTTTCTATCTCTCAACTTCTGCGTGAAAAAAACATTGGAACCTCGGTTGCAAGAGTACGTGTTGCGCCCCGTGGTACAGGAGCACGTATTGTCTTTGATTCTGATTCTGACCAGTTATTTTCCTATGCCATCAAAGAAATACCTTCAGGCCTCCAAGTTATTGTAAATGAAGAAACAAACAGCTCCGCAACGAACACAGCAACACCGGTAGTCGGTTCAATGACTGTAAATAAAACAACTGCTGACAGCACCATTGATGAACTTATCGCCTCTTCCAATGGTTTACTCGACGAAAAAATCAGTCCTCAAAAACAGGCAATCCAGGATCTAAAAGACTCCTTCTCATTCTCCGGATATGATAAACAGCGAATCAGTGTTGATTTTTATAAGATTGATGTCCATAACGTGTTCAGACTGTTCCGGCAAGTAACGGATCTGAATATTATTGTGGACGAAGCCGTCGGTGGAACCTTAACTCTTGCCCTTACTGATGTCCCATGGGATTTTGCTCTTGATATAATACTCAACCTTCTTGATCTCGAAAAGGAAGAACGTTTCAATACTTTGGTTATCTATCCGAAACAAAAAGCCTTTTCCTGGCCGGAACGGGCTGAAGACAATCTCTCCTTTGAAGCTGACAATGAGTTTGTCGAACAAGAAGCACTTATTATAGAACAATCTGCCAACCAGCCTCAGGAAGTGGTTGAAGCTAAAGAATGGGCTCATAAGGCATACGCAGCAGAAAAAAATGGTGATTTTGAAACCGCAACAGAACTTTATGAGAAAGCCGCAAAACTCTGGCCAGAAAATAAGCGCGTCTATGAAAAACTCGCAGTCTTATACCTTGTCAATCTTGGTACGAACGCCAAAGCCCTGTATTATGCCCAAAAAGGCCTGGAACAAAATCCAGAGAACTATAAAACAGCTCTTTACGCTGCCATTGCCTCTGCAAATATGCAACGTTTCGCAGAAGCTTCAGAATTTTTCCATCGCGCAATCAGCGGCGATCCTCCAATGAAGGAAGCTCTTTTCAGCTTTGCAGCATTCAATGAAAACATTGGTCAACCCAAGTCAGCATTAACACTGCTTGACAAATACCATACTTATTATGCTGAAACGAAAGATACCATGCTTGCAAAAGCCAGATTACTCGATAAGGTCGGCCAGACAGCAAAAGCCACCGAACAGTATAAGGCAATACTTGCGTCTGGTTATCAACTTCGACCGGATCTTAAAGAATACATACTTGCACGTCTTGCCGCAAGTCCACAATAAACAATATCTGCTACGACCTAACAACAAGGCTTTACGTCAGATTCAAGAGGTTTATACAATGAGAACCAAACACATTCTAATCCTCAGCAGCATCTTATTTTTCATGTTTTACTTAACGGGCTGCAATCAAACGAATAGCACTGGAAATTCTGCAGCATCGCCAGAAACAATAAAACAAGGGGATATTCCTGCAAACCAGCAGCAAATACAAGCAAAACAAACAGCTCCGTTGTCTCTTCCGGTAAACTATCAAACACCGAGCTATATGGTTGATTTTGCAAATCAACAACCTCTTGTTGCCGAGGCAGAAGAAGCCGCCATCAAGGTTGGCGCAACCATACGTTCCACACGTGGTCCACAACCTCTCTGGGACATTCTGAAACGCCTTACAGCCTTGAAAAAGATGAATATCTCATGGGCCAGCGATGTTGACCAGAAAGTTCTCGTCGATGTTGATATCTCAGCAGATGATGATTTTTATCAATCCATTGCCAACCTCCTGCGCCAGGTTGACTATTTCCACGAAGTCGAAGGCAAAACCATTGTTGTCAAATACAAAGAGACCCGCAGGTATCATATTGCAATGCCATTTACCAAATCAACCTATGGCACAGGTACCGGTGGGAATGTTCTCGGAAGTGATGCAGAATCAAGCAATATTGATGGCACCATCTCATTAAAAAGTGACGCAAATGAATTTGATATCTGGGCAAATATCCAGGCCAATATGGATGCGATAATCAATACCTGGAATACCCAGGTAACCGCTCTACCAAGCGAAGAAGTGACTTCTTCGGAAGATAATGAAGAAGAAACAGACACTGAACAGAATACACAACTCGCCACAAGACAGATCTCTTCAGGCGGCAGCATGTATATCATCGACAAGCCTGTAGGAATGATTACGGTAACCGCTCCTCGTCCTTTACTTGAAAGACTTGAAGAATATTTCGCCGCCCTGAAAGAGGAATTATACAAGCAGATTACTATTGAGGCAAAAATCATTGAGGTTCAATTAAATGATTCCTCATCTATTGGAGTCAATTGGTCTGATGTCCTCAAAAATTTTGCAGTCAACAGTACAATGCAATTTGGCTATAATGGCCAAGTCTATCCTTATGTCTCTGCCAATGACCTTGCTGCTGCAGCTCTAGGGAACCCTGTTCTGGGTCTTGACAATCCAGGACGTTTTGTTTCAAGAGTTGCTGTTAGCCAATTAAACTTTACCGCATTTTTGAATGCGTTAAAGGAAAACGGCGACACTAGGATTCTCTCGAATCCCAAAATAAGTGTAATGAATGGCCAACCGGCATTGATCACAGTGGGCCGCAACGTCACCTATGTTGACTCCATCGAATCAGAGCTTGATTCCGATACCGGAATCGTCACCTACACCGTAGAAACAGAACGCATCTTGTCTGGTCTCGGGATGGCCCTAACCGCAACAGTGCTTGATGATCATGAAATTATCATGAATCTGGTACCCGTGACCTCTGAGCTTGTTGAACCAATAGAATACAGACAAGTTGGTAATCTTGGCGGACAAGTCGGTCTTCCCATTGTCAATGTACGGGAAATGAGCACAACCGTTAAAGTTGCCGATGGAGAAATGCTCATTATTGGTGGCCTTATCAGTGATGTCAATGCAACCGAGAGCGAATTCGCACCAGGTGTTGGTAACGTGCCGCTACTTAAATATCTTTTTGGACACGAAGAAAAAACAAAAAAGAAACGTGAATTAATCATTCTGTTAAAACCACGGATCATTTAATAATCGGCAGTCTTATTTTTGATTCTATTACTATGAGGGAGAAGAGCAACATGCAAAAATTAAAATATACACTCCTTGGACTTCTTGCGGTTTTACTGACTGGTTGTGGCCAAACCGTAGTAGAGACGCTTCACGTTCCTGAAGATCCGGGATTTAATGCCCCGGGCACAGGAAGGTCTGTGGTAATATTACCTTTTGCCGACTATTCCGACGGCAATACTATTGCATCTGCGCAACGGCGCAACGCAATGATTACTGAGATACTGACTGATCGACTTGCTACCAATGGTTTTTCATTGCCTGTCAATGAAGATGTTTTTCAATATCTTGTCGCCCAAGACATTATCTCTCCCATTCCTTACAATAAGAGTAGCTCTAAATCATTACACTATGAACTGCATAATGATTGGAGTCCTCAAATGAAGGCAGAGATACAACGTCATATCAATATACAAGATACTGCACATAACAACAGTGTACTGACAAGCCCCGGCACCCATGGATTGACACGCCAAGCCATCGCTAAAATCGGCAGAGAATTCGATGCAGATTATGTGGTGAGGGGCCGTATCCTTGAATGCAAAACCCGGGAAGAATACCGCTGGGAACCATGGAAAAAAGGGTTCCTGCCCTTTATTAATAGCGGTGTAAATCGCATGCTGCTTGGGTTTGCCTCTGCAAATAGTTATGATCTTGAAGACACCCAGATTATCGGCGGAGCATTGGGTGCCCAAATAGGCTATAAATCAAAAAATTGGCTAGACCAGCATGACACAATCCTCTGGGGCGCTGTAGGGAGTTCAACTAAAAGCACGGCAAATGCGGGGAAGGTTGATCAGGCTGTGGTGCAACTCCGCATCTGGATTCAGGAAGCTGTAACAGGTAACGTGGTCTGGACTAACCGCATAGAAGTTCGAGTTATCCCCGAAACCTTCTTTGCTGACAAACAGTATGACGACCTGTTCAACAAGGCTATTGAAAGAGGGATCACGACCCTCATTGAGAATTTTGTCACTTACGGTTTATAGCTCTTAAAGCAAAAATTTCTTCTCCCACAATATAAAAAAGGGAGTACATCATAAGATGTACTCCCTTTTTTTATTACATCACAATCAAGCAAAAATACTTGTACAAAGAAATATTCAAGCTCTCTCTTTCCCAAACATCTCTTTGCACATTCTTATAACGTAATACTCTCTACAGCAAACATTCCCAAGAACGACTACTAATTATTAGCCTCTTTCTTCTGCGCCTTACTATTTTCAAAAACCCCCATAAAGTTAACAGGATCCATTAAAAATGGTGCAAATCCTCCATCAACAGTTACCTGACTTACAATTTGTCTAGTAAACGGGAACAGCAAAGTAGGGCAATCAACGCCAAGAATCCTTTCAATATGTTCTTCGGGAATATCTTTAAGCAAAAAAACTGCGGCATGTTCTATTTCAAGAATAAACATAGTTTTTTCCTGATCTTTTGCAGCAACCTTCGCATAAATCTGTAAACTCACCTCAAAATGTTCATTGTCAATTTTGCGATTATTAAGATTCAAATTCAACTCAACCTGCGGTTCAAACTGTTGCTGCTCGATGTACACCTGAGGAGCATTAGGATTTTCAAAAGAAAGATCCTTGATATACATTTTCTGCATCCGCAACTCTGGACGCGATTCCGACTTCTGATTTGTGGCTTGTTCTGTCATGTTTTCCTCTTTACGTTGTAAATGAGATGATTCTCATCTCGTTTTAGAAACATCATACTTGTAAGACGAGCAAGACAAATATGATTCTTTCAACAAAATTCTCTATTAAACTGTACTTCCAGGCTTATCGCAAGCAGGGAGAGTGCTTTTTGTCTCCCTTGTTCACTTTAGTATGGGCCGTAAAAATTGCCCAGTATAGGAAGAGGAACAATCAGCAACCTCTTCAGGAGTTCCACAAACAACGAGAGTTCCTCCAGCATCGCCCCCCTCAGGCCCAACATCAATAATCCAATCTGCGGTTTTCACCACATCAAGATTATGTTCGATAATAACCACTGTATTTCCTTGAGCAACAAGGCGTTCCAAGACATCAAGAAGATATTGGATATCCGCAGGATGCAGGCCGGTGGTCGGCTCATCAAAGATATACAGGGTCTTGCCAGTATTTCTTCCCGAGAGCTCCCGGGCTAACTTAACCCGCTGCGCCTCCCCTCCGGAAAGGGTTACCGAAGATTGACCAAGTTTGATATAAGAAAGTCCCACATCATATAAAGTCTGTAATCTATTTTTTATTGGTGGGATATTCTGAAAAAACTCCAGGGCCTCGGCGACGGTCATATCAAGAACATCGTGAATATTCTTATCCCGATAACGAACCTCAAGAGTCTCCATATTATAACGTTTCCCGCCACAATTCTCACAGACAACATAAATATCAGGAAGAAAATGCATGGCTATTTTTACTACGCCATCGCCATCACAGGCCTCACATCTGCCGCCTTTCAGGTTAAAGCTAAACCGTCCTGGCTTATAGCCTCGAGCCCTAGCCTCGGGTAACCGGGAGAACAACTCTCGAATCGGGGTAAACACTCCGGTATAGGTCGCAGGATTAGAACGAGGCGTTCTCCCAATGGGGCTCTGGTCAATATCAATCGCTTTCTCAAAAGCTTGAAGACCAGAAAGTTCACCATATTCATTCCTATGGCTCTCTTTTTTCAGAGCAAGCCCCTTTTTTGCCAACGCATAGAGCGTTTCAATAATAAGAGAACTCTTCCCTGACCCAGAAACCCCGGTAACACAGGTCATCAGCCCCAAAGGGATCTGCACAGAGACATTTTTCAGATTATTCAACGAGGCCTTTTTCAGCGTGAGACAGCCCCGCCCTTTAGCTTTCGCCTTTCTTCGCTTTTTCGGAATCTCTATACGACGACGCCCCGAAAGATAGGCTCCTGTCGCCGAGAATTCGCTTTCCAGAAGTCCCTTGAAGTCACCGTTATACACCACCTCTCCGCCATGAACCCCGGCTCCAGGACCCATATCAAGGACATGATCGGCGGCCGCAATGGTGTCGGTATCATGTTCCACAACAATGACACTATTTCCCAAATCTCGTAATTCAAGCAGGGTGTTAATCAATTTCTGGTTATCCCGCTGATGCAGGCCAATACTGGGTTCATCGAGGATATACAAGACACCTGCAAGCCGGGAACCAATCTGAGAAGCCAGGCGAATACGCTGCGCCTCACCACCAGATAAGGTGCCCGCCTTTCGTTCTAAAGAGAGATAACCAAGGCCAACATCTTCCAAGAAAGAAAGGCGATCAACGATCTCTTTGAGAATAGGTTCTCCTATTTGGCGCTCTCTGCTATTAAAAGGTAACAGCGGCAGCTTAGCTAAAATCGATTCTATCGACAAACAGGTCAGTTCATGAATGGAATAATCCCCAATACGAATCGCTAAAGCCTCGGGTTTAAGCCGGGCACCATGGCAAGACGAACAGACCTGCTCGGTCATAAATTTTGCCAATTCTTCTCGTATCGCCGCAGACTGCGTCTCATGATAGCGTCGATCCAACTGGGGAATAACTCCTTCAAAGACTTTTTCCGAGGTAAGAAAACGCCGCCCCTTCTGGTACTCGAAATGAATTTCCTCATCAGCAGAACCATAAAGGATAATGTTTTGCTGCCCTTTGCTCAACTTCTCAAAAGGAGTATCAAGACGAAAGCCATAATGCCGAGCCACTGCCGCAAGCAATTGTCCGGTATAGGTCGTTTCATTCCGCCAGCCCCATGGAGCAATGGCTCCAGAATCAACAGATTTTGAAGTATCAGGAACAACCAGGGCTGGATCAAAAAACATTTTCACTCCAAGACCACCACAGGCAGCGCAGGCACCCTGGGGATTATTAAAAGAAAACAATTGTGTTGAGGCCTGAGGCATCGAAACTCCACAGCTATGACAGGCAGCATGTTCACTGAACAACTGCTCTCGTTGTGTCTCGGGAAAATAAGCCAACAAAAAGCCATCTGTCAGCTTCACTGCGGTACTCACCGAATCGGATAAACGACGTCGTATCTCCGGCTTTATCACGAGACGATCCACCACAACCTCAATGGTATGCCGCTTGTTTTTTTCAAGCCCTGTAATATCATCGGCATGATAAACTTCGCCATCAATACGGATCCGGACAAAACCTTCTTTCCTGATTCTCGCCAAAATCTGTTCATGGCGCCCTTTGCGATCAACGACCAGCGGTGCCAGCAAAATAAGTTTGGAGCCTTCGGGTTCAGCAAGCAAGGTAGTGACCATATCCTCAACAGACTGGGCCTGAATCTCACAACCACATTGCGGGCAATGGGGCCGCCCACAACGGGCAAAAAGCAGCCGCAAATGATCATATATCTCAGTGACCGTGCCCACTGTTGAACGTGGATTCTTACTGGTTGTCTTTTGCTCGATGGAAACTGCCGGAGAAAGTCCTTCGAGCACATCAACATCGGGCTTATCCATCTGACCAAGAAATTGCCGGGCATAGGTAGAAAGCGACTCCACATAGCGTCGCTGCCCTTCAGCATAAAGGGTATCAAAGGCAAGCGTCGATTTACCAGAACCAGAAAGCCCAGTAAAAACGACTAACCGGTTTCTTGGCAGATCAACATCTATATTTTTTAAATTATGCATACGCGCCCCGCGTATGCGCAAGGTTTTTGGCTCCATAGAGAAATAACCAGAAAAAAGGAACTCAAAAAAGAATCAACCCAAAAGATCCTGATGATCAATTTTTAAGCAATGATCCATGGTAACATATATCCCATGTTCTCTAGCCAAGGCTGCCGCTTCGTGGTTCACCACTCCCAGCTGCATCCATATTGCCAGAACCCCCTTTTCCACAGCCTGTTGTACCACCGGATAAACGTGTTCAGAACGGCGAAAAATGCTTACCACATCAATCTTGCCGGGTACCGCATCAAGTGAGGGATAACACCGTTGCCCAAGGATTTCCTCCTGGCCAGGATTTACAGGAACAATTTGGTATCCAACATTGAGAAGATAGCGAGCCACCATATTACTTGGCCGAGCCTCTTTCGGAGAAAGACCAACCACGGCAATACGCTGTGCCTTGTTGAGTACTCGTTTTTCTGTTATTTTATCTCGCATAGATAGCATAAAAAACTCGCTCATTTTTTTATAAGATATTATTTTTACGTCTCAAAAAAGGAATCTCTCTCTAAGAAAAACCTTCTTGCCAGTAAAGATACAGGCAGTATCAACGGTATGCTTTTATAGACAAAAGTCAAGAATCCAATTATAGTCCTCGAAAAAGTTCGTTGCTTCATAATCCAACAAAAACCATAGGAAAAACCAAATGAATTTCCAAGATATTATATTTGCATTAGACACCTACTGGGCAGAAAATGGCTGTGTCATCCAACAGCCCTATGATATGGAAGTTGGCGCTGGAACCTTTCACCCGGCAACCCTGCTCAGAGCTCTCGGGCCAGAGCCATGGCGGGCAGCATACCCACAGCCGTCACGTCGCCCCACCGATGGCCGCTATGGCGACAACCCAAACCGGCTCCAACATTATTATCAATACCAGGTAGTTCTCAAGCCTTCTCCGCTCAATATTCAGGAACTCTATCTGGGCAGCTTAAAAAAATTTGGCCTTGATCTCCTGGAACATGATATTCGTTTTGTCGAAGATGACTGGGAATCACCAACACTCGGTGCCTCAGGGCTGGGTTGGGAAGTCTGGCTTGATGGTATGGAAATCACCCAGTTCACCTATTTTCAGCAGGCTGGTTCCATAGAACTGCATCCTACTACTGTGGAAATCACCTATGGACTGGAACGCCTTGCCATGTATCTCCAGGGCGTAGAAAGTGTCTATGATATCAAGTGGAACGACACGGTAACCTATGGCGAAATCTTTCACCAGGCAGAAGTGGAGTTTTCAACCTTCAATTTTGAAGAAGCAAATGTTGCAAAAATGATGTCCTTTTTCGATACATTTGAAAAAGAGGCATTACAGCTCGCAGAAAAAGGCCTGATCCTTCCCGCCTACGACTATTGTTTGAAATGCTCTCATACCTTTAATCTTCTTGATGCCCGTAAGGCAATCAGCGTCGCAGAACGCACCAGATATATTGGTAGAATTAGAAATATCGCCAGAAAAGTTGCCAGAAAATACGTCGTACAACGAGAAGAAATGGGACATCCCCTGATAAAGGAGAAAACAAACTGAAACTGCGTGCCAAGCAAATGGCGGAAGTGCATGGGAATCGAACCCACCTAGCGAGCTATCAACCCGCTACACCGGATTTGAAGTCCGGGAGAGCCACCAGTGCTCTATCCACTTCCGTTCCAGAAAATCTTAACGCCCAAGAAGATAATATGTATTGACCTGGAAAACAACATTTTATTATAATAGGTGTTTTGATTCTTTCTATAATAAGGCTCCATTACCAACCGATATTTCACAAAACTACTTACTCTCCTTACATCCCCTATGCAGTGTGAACGATTACTAAAACTGGCAAAGTCATGGTATCTCAACGTCCGAGAGGAGACAATGGCTCCAGCTCGAATGATTAGTTTTATGGAAAACCACGCAAGAAATTGCGCTGTTTGCCAAGACGATCCTGACATATTCGAGGAAATCGACAAAATCCGGGAAATCATTTTGCCCGAATCCAAAATACCCAAAGCGGTACGGATGCAAAATGATCTTGATGAAGAAAAAAGCGACGACGAAGAGCTTGAAGATAACGAAGAAGAACTTGAAGACAACGACGACGAAGAGGATGTGGACGACGAATATCACACCGACGACGACTTTGTCGAAGAACCCGATTTACTCGACGATGACAAATAGTCCCTTTCCCACTCTCTGAGTTTTTGGCCAATAAAGTCGGTTATCGCCTTTTGTTCCTCAACACCTTTTCCCTGAACCGTTATCGGTTTACCAAAGGCAAAACGAACAGGAATAGAAGCATCAAATGAACCAATATCTTTAAGAATACGTCCGTTCTTTAAGGCATCAGTCTTTAAGGCCAATGGAATAATCGGTACCCCTGCTTTTTTAGCCAGCTTAACACCAATAGAACTCATTTGCTCAGGATCAAAGATTCTGGAACGGGTCGATTGAGGAAAAATAGCCACCACAGTTCCTTCAGCCAAATGCTGCGTCCCTTGGCCAAGAACCGCCTTCAAATCTGCTCTCGGATTCGTTCTGGTAATAGCCACTGGCCTACACACAGAAAGAATATCACCGAATAACGGATATCTGGTCAGGCTTTCCTTGACTACAAAAGTTACAAAATGTGAAGACAGGATCATCGCAGGTAACAGCCCCGTTTCCAACAGGCTCATATGATTTCCAACGACAACACAAGGGCCTTGAAGTTCTTGAAGAAAGTTAATACCTTCAATCTGAACATCAGCCCCCACAGCCTCTATACAATCAAGCACCTCCCAACTGCTATACGCCCATTCTTTCCTGCCATACTTTCCGAATCGGGCAACAAGGCCGGCTCGTACAACAATTCCCAAAAACCGGCTCCAGAAAGAGATATTTGGTAACAGCCTTGCCCACAACCCAATTTTTCTCTTCGTTGTCTTATAACATCCGTCATTCCATTGAATCTGAGACATATTACTTCCCTATAAAAAAGCCCACTCTCTTCTCTACAAGTCCGAGCCACCACCACAAAAAATCTTGCTAAGCAAACAGCCCGATCTCCTATTACAACACACCAAAGAACAATACCACACAACTTATTGTTACCACAGTATAAAGAACAGTTACACCAACTCCCACCCGCATATAATCTACAGTACGATACCCTCCTGGCTGCATAATCAGGGCATTAACCTGGTGAGTGGGTAACACAAAGGTGTTCGATGCAGAAACAGCCACCACAATAGCCGCCGTCATTGGATTCATCGCCAGAGACGCAGCCATATTCATCGCCAATGGCACCATCAACACCACCGCTCCAACATTGGATGCCACCAACGAAAAAAACGCCGTAAGCACCGAAATAACAAAGAGCAGTACAGGAAACGAAGGCTCGCCGATAGTCGCAAGAACGTAATGAGCAATATAGGCTGCAGCCCCTGTTTTTTCAAAGGCAGTACCAAGCGGTATGAGGCCAGAGAGAAGAAAGACTGTACGCCAATCCACCGCCTCATAGGCCCGATCAGCACGAATAACCCTGGTAAGAATCATCCCCAGGGCACCGGCGAGCAACGCAATCGAGAGTTTCACCCCAACGGCCATAAGAAGCATTGGTAACGAGAGAAAGATCAAGGCACAGCGAGCCCGCTCTGGTTTTAAATGCTGTCCCTGAATATCTTCGATAAAGGCAATATCCATCTTCTCCTGCAAGAGTTCAAACTGTTGCCAACTTCCCTGAAGCAAAAGGGTATCGCCCTGATCAAGCTGGGTACGATTAATATTCTCTAAAATAATCTCATCGTGCCGCACAATGGCCAGCGGGTTAACCCGATACAACCTTCGAAATCCTAATTCCTCCATGGAATGACCGCTCAAATTGGAGTGAGGAATAACAACACCCTCCACAACTCCAGAGTCATCAGGAGAATTTTCTTCGGCAAAGACTCGATATCCAGAAATTATTTGACATCCAAGAGATTCAGCCAGATAGTCAATATTTTCTTTGAGACCAATAACCCAAAGAACATCACCGGCCTCAATTTCAGAATTTGCCAGCGGTGCAAGATCCTTCACCAATCCCCTACTCTTGGCAATCCCCACCACAGTGGCATGATAGCGAGGCCGAATCTCAAGCTGTTCCAGAGTTTTCGTCGAAAAATCAAGGGGAACAACCAACTCATACCCCTGCCCCACGACATCTCCGTAAATATCCCGCAACCGCTTATCCATATTCTGTTCGGAAAGATCACAACTATTTGCCGGAAGCAGCTTACGGCCAAACACAACGAAATACAGTAAAACACTTCCGACTAAAGCCAGACCGACAGGTGTCACCGAAAGAATTCCCAGAGGTTCAAAAGAAGCTCCAGCCACACTCTCGGGATTATTTTGCCACCACCCTGCCATAAGATCGTTGAGCATAATCAAAGGACTAGAGCCGATCAGTGTTAAACATCCACCGGTTATCGCACAAAACCCCATCGGCATCAGCAAATGACCGGCAGGAATATTGAGCTGGCGGCTAATTCTTTTCGTCGCTGGCATAAACAGGGCAGCAGCCCCAATATTCTGCATAAAACTTGATATCACTGCCACGGTCGTAGAAACAACCAGCATAATTCGCCGTTCTTTATTGCCAGCAATCTTGATAATCTTTGCCGCCACAAGGTTCATAACCCCTGTTTTATTCAACCCGGCACCAATAATCATTACCGCAATAATTGAAACCACAGCATTGGAACTCAACCCGGCAACAGCCTCTTCGGGAGTTAGAACTCCGGCCAAGGCAAGAAGTACCATCATCAATAAACCGACCAAATCAACCCGTAACAGATCAAAGACAAACAAAGCGATCGCCAGGCCAAGAAGTCCAAAAACTATCCAGATATCATTTGTTAAAACAACGGATTCCATATATTTCTCAAAAAAATAAAATTATTTCAAAAGGCATTCTTTCCTACAAAAGGTTTTTCATAAATAACGAAGAACAAACAATGAAAAACACCATAACACAGTTATCTACTCAATAACAGACAGGAAACTATAAGACAGCCTTATATGGCTTATAACTTTATGCCTTATACGACAAAACTTCTGTAAAAATGCTCTACGCAATATGATCTTACAGCATCCATGAAGTAAAAATCTCGTCATCAAGGGGAGCCGCAGAAATGGTTTCTGTTTTCCCATCAAGCCGGATCGTAACCGATGTCGCTGGCCGGGAGCCATCAACCTTACGGCCATAACGAACCACCAGTTGGGCCGCCAGGTCACGATCCTGGCAGCGCTGTTCTTCGGTTTGGCAACTATTGCCAGCACGGCGCAACAAACCTAACGGGCCAGGACGTTGCACCATCTTCACCAAGGCATCACCAGGTTCAGCCAACGAGGCCAGTTTGTCATTATCTCTCATATCCCGGCCTACAATGAACCAACTGCCATGGGGCAGCAAAAACTGCCGCCCCACCAAAAGTAACAGGATGTCGGTCACAGTCATATCGGCAGCCTTTACCACAAAATTATCGGCATAAAAATTCTTAATACGCCGCGATAATATGGGGTCGGCAAGGGTACAGCCGCCAGCCGGTGCCGGATAGTCAGTAATCCCCAACTCTTTGGCAAGGGCAATCTGCCGAGAGCGGCCACGGCCATTAAAATCAAGGAGCCTCTCCCGTTCTACCCAGCCCTGTTTTTCGGCCCAGGTCGGTTTGAGTAATTTTGCGGAAAGAGGCCGCAACAAGAGGTCTTTGGTCTCAGAATCCCGGGAAATCACATTCAAGGTATCCCGACGCTGCGACATAGGCCGCTGCCCAAGAACCTCGCCGGAGATAAGAAAAGAGGCCTCATATTCAGCGAGCATCTCTTTGGCAAGACGCATCATAAAAATCTTGCAATCAACGCAAGGATTAAAATTGCGGCCAAACCCATGCGTTGGCTTACGCAACATCTCAAGATATTGTTGACTGCTATCTCTAACCACCACATCAAGAGCAAATTTCTCTTTGGCAGCACGAACATAGCCTGGAACATCATCGAGGATTTCATAATGAAAAAACGGTGACACCACAGTAACGCCAACAACCTCAACGCCCTGCTCCATAACGATCCGGGCAGCCAAGATCGAATCAAGACCTCCGGAATACAAGGCTAAGGCTCTCACGACCGCTCCCCAGTGCCTTTGCTAAGCAGTTCTCGGGCCCAAGCCAGAGTCTGTTCTGTAGCCGAATCACCGGCCAGCATTCTGGCCAATTCAGCCTCACGTTGTTTTCGGGACAACAGAGAAACCTGCGAAGAAGTTCGTCCCTCGGCCACCCCTTTAACCACCTCAAAATGAAGATCACCACGAGCGGCAATCTGGGGAAGATGGGTAATACAAAACACCTGATGATGCCCTGCCAGTTCCTGAATCTTGCGGGCGACAGCTTCAGCAGCCTCACCACCAATCCCAGCGTCCACCTCATCAAAGATCACCGTATCCACCAGATCTTTTCTGGCAAGCAAACACTTCATTGCGAGCAATAACCGAGACAATTCCCCCCCAGAGGCCACCTTGCTCAACGGTCGCACCGGTTCTCCAGGATTCGCCGAGAAAAAGAATTCCACTCTATCCCAGCCTTGAGCCGTCAAATTCTCGGGAACAAGAACCACATCCTGCCAACGTACTTCAAAACCAGATTGTCTAAAAGCCAGCGAGGTAAGCTCTCGATCCATAGCCTGCTCCATAAGCTGGGCAACTTCACGACGTTTTATCCCCAAGATCTTTGCCATTGAACAAAGTTTTTCTTCAAGAACTTCCAGCTCTTCTTGCAAGCTGGCGACCCGGCGATCCATATTCTCAATACCAGCCAACTCTTTGCGGGCATCATCGGCAAAACCCAAGACTTCTTCAAGAGTCTTGCCATATTTTCGTTTTAATCCCTGGAGAATATCAAGACGTTCCGTAACCTGCTCAAGACGTAATGGATTACTTTCCAATGTATCTCGATAAGTTCGTAACGCAGCAACATGATCTTCGGCTTGGAAGGCATAGCCAGCAATCTCTTCAGCAAGTTGTGCCGCATCGGGGTCAAGATCAGCCAATTGCTCCATATTTTTGCGCACCTCAGTAAGGGCATCAAGAATTTTTCCCGAAAATAGCGCTTGGCTCTGCTGGCTGAGCCGCAACAAAAGGTCAGCACTTTTCAAACGATGTTTTTCTGCCTTCAAACTTTCATCTTCACCAGGCTCCGGTGCGGCCTCTTCGATCTCAGCAAGCTGAAAAGTAAGGAAATCACGACGCTGTTCTTTCCCCTGTTCTTCGACGAGAAGCTCTGCAAGTTCATCACGCTTTGCCTGCCAAAAAGAAAAAGCCTTCGCCAGCGCAGCACTCTCGATATGTAAGCCGCCGTAAGTGTCAAGAAAGTCAAGGTGCAACCCTGGCTGTAACAATTTCTGGTGGTCATGCTGACTGGCCACAGTAACCAGCTCACCGATAATTTCTGCAACCACACGAGCCGTAGCCAACGAACCATTCAAATAATACCGGGAACGGCCATTACGACTGATAATCCGCTTCACAACAAGTGTGCTCTCTGCGGCAAAACCGCCCTCTTCAAGACGGGCTACGATCTGTTTGTTAGCTTTGCTCAACGCAAAAAGAGCCTCAATGGTGCATTGCTCAGTACCACTACGAATCCAGTCTACTGAGGCTCGACGCCCGGCAAGCAAATGGATAGCACGAAGCATAATCGACTTTCCTGCACCAGTCTCCCCGGTCATCACCACCAAACCACTTCGTCTGGAATACTCAAAGTTCAGAGAGAGAGTATTAATGAGCGCAAGATTTTCTATTCGAAGTTCACAAAGCATAATAATTTTTCACCCCAGAGAAGCATATCTTGTCTCCCAGTGATTTTCGACCTACCGCCTTGACTCTGCCAGAAAACAACGGTAAGCTGTGTCAAACATAATACAAAGATTGCAATCTGCTGAAAATAAAGAATTGTAACAAAAAACTATCCTAAAAACCTCATAACATCGACTCTGCCCACCCGCCCAATCACGGGCAAAACAAGCCGAGGTTACAACTCCTTGAAAACCACCGGGGAACGACTATGAAACATAAAAAGGCACTCAGCGCAAGCCTGGAAGATTATATAGAGGCAATCTACCATATTATCGACGAAAAAATGGTGGCTCGTTCCAAGGAGATTGCCGCCCGCCTTGATGTGAGTAGAGCTTCAGTAACCGAAGCCCTCCGGGCTTTGTCAAAAAGAGGACTGATAAATTACGAACCCTACGAGGCGATCACCATGACACCTCAGGGCAAGAAAGTCGCCGAAGATGTCATCTTTCGCCATGAGACCCTAAAACGCTTTTTCATCGAAGTGCTGGCACTCAACGAAAATATCGCCGATGAGGGTGCCTGCCGCATTGAGCATAGTGCTCCACCAGAAATAATCAATCGAATGATCAGCTTTATCGATTTTATGCAACACTGTCCCCGGGGCGGTGATGACCTGATCCGCAAATTCAGAGAACACTGTACCACAGGCAACACAGAAAGGCGGTGCGAAGATTGCATCGCCTCATGTATGCAGCTCAAAGACCTGATGCCATCAGATCAGAAATCTGCCGAATAACTAAGGCTCGTTGCGAATCAAATCGACGATCTCTCCCTGTTCTGGAAACCGCTTCAAGGCTTTTTTCGAAAATATCAGTTTGTCATCTGCGGTCACTTCAAAGACACCTCCAGACGCAGGAATCAATTCGACATCAGCACTCAGTTCCGTGGTAAGCTCCGCTCCCAAACTGGAAGCACGGGGTTCATAGTTTCATTTTGTGCAATAGGCTATGGTTATCTTCATATTTGCTCCTTAAAAAAACAGGTGACACCATTACAGCTTTGGTGCATTTTTCTTTCCAGAGTGTATATTAGTTTCTTTTTTTTGATGAGCAACATGCTTTTTCTTTTTTCTCAGGAAGCTGCAGATGACATCTTTCTCCCAGGACAGCCCGTTATTTGAAAAACTCGCTGATCTCAACAAAAACGAACACAATCGGCTCTCGCCACTTGCGACCCGAAGCAACCAGGCAATACGCCGTCACAAAGAACCCCGAATCGGTTACAGACAACAATTTGCGGTGGATGCCGACCGTATTCTGCATTCCCGAGCCTATACCAGATATATCGACAAGACCCAGGTCTTTTGTCTGGTAAAAAATGACCATATTACCCATCGGGTTCTCCATGTCCAGCTGGTATCCCGTATCGCTCGAACCATAGGACGCTTTTTATACCTCAACGAAGACCTCATCGAGTCCATCGCTTTGGGTCATGACATTGGCCACCCTCCGTTTGGTCATGATGGGGAACATTTTTTATCAACCATCTGCCAACAACACGGACTGCCGCCATTCCAACATAACGTACAATCAGTACGCTTTCTTGATCGCCTGGAAAAAAAAGGGCGTGGCTGGAATCTCACCGTGCAAACTCTAGACGGTATCCTCTGTCATGACGGGGAAGTCCATTCCACCGGACTGCGTCCGGAAACAGGGCTCTCATTTGAGACCTTTGATAAAAAAATGGCCGCCAAAGAAGCTGACCCAAAATATTCCAGCATCCCCGGCACCCTTGAAGGTTGTGTGGTACGACTTGCCGACACCATTGCCTATATTGGCAGAGATATTGAAGATGCAATCACCTTAGGGATCATCAAACGTACAGATATCCCCAAAGTATGCAGCGATATACTGGGCCAAAGTAACGGCACCATCATCTATACCTTAGTCACAGATCTCATCAGTAATAGTCAAGTCCCTGCGCCACACGAAACCTTAGACAATGCTGAAATCCGTTTTAGTGAGCGCTGCTCTGAGGCCTTACGCCAACTTAAAATATTTAATTACAAACATATTTATCTTGCACCTGAAACAAAAAAGAATTTTACCCGTATTGGTGAATGCTACCAACATCTCTTTGCGTATTATCTGACCCAGCTAAAAAAAGGCTGTGATCCAGAAGAACTGGGTGTCGATCTGATACAGGATACCAGACTACGACCCGAAGAAGAACAACCTGAAATCATGGTTCGAGATTTCATCGCCGGAATGACCGATGATTTTTTTCTCAACCAAGCCGCTCTTTGCGGATGTGATGTGCCGGAGCCGCAATGAAAAAAACAGCGACCAATTTTCTCAAACGAAGCTACCGCCTGCTCCTCCCCGGAGAAAACACCCGAATGATTGCCGTTGCAATGTTTATCGGAGTAATGTCAGGGGTTCTCTCCATTGTATTTCGAGAAACAGTAGATTTCATTCACGAGGTGTTTTTTGTCGGCGGCAGCGAATGGCTCGGCGTCCATGAAGGCGGCTGGCGGATTTTATTACTGCCCCTTATCCCGATGCTCGGCATGGTATTTCTCATTCCTCTGTCACTGCTCTTCCCAGGTGAAGTGAACGGGTACGGTTTCACCAAGTTTATTCGTGCCGTCAATCTTGAGAGCGGCTATATCAAAGCCAGAGCCATTGTTCTCAAGATCGTCAGCACAGCCCTTACCATCGGCACCGGGAATTCCGCTGGAGTCGAAGGACCCATCGCTCAGATTGGCGGGGCTATGGGTTCGCAACTTGGCCAATTTTTCCGAGTTTCAGGAAACCGGATGAAACTCTACATCGCTGCCGGTTGCGCTGGTGGCATCGCCGGAATGTTCAACGCCCCTATTGCAGGGATCTTTTTTGCCGCAGAAATCGTAATGTTAGGCACCTACGAAATTTCCTCTTTTGCGGCCCTCATTACAGCTTCTGCAATCTCCACCGTAGTCACCAGAGCCTATCACGGCGAATTCAGCCTATTTTTCATCCCAAAATACACCGTAGTCAACTATTATGCAGAAATTCCCCTCTACTGCCTGATGGCCATTTTCGTCAGCGTCTGTGCTGTACTGCATATCAAAATCTTTTACTGGGTTCGTGATGCCTATCAGAAATTACCTCTCCATACCCAACTCAAGCCGTTGACCGGCGCTTTACTCATCGGCATCATCGGCATAGCATTTCCTCAAATCATGGGAGATGGCTACGATTTCATGAGCGAAGTTCTCTACGGAGATGGAGCGACATGGCTCCTATTTCTTTTGATTTTCTTAAAAATTTTAGCTACCGCAATTACGCTCGGCTCAGGAGGTTCCGGCGGAGTTTTTGCTCCAGCACTTTTTATCGGCACCATGATTGGCGGTACTTTTGGATCAATTGTACATAATCTCTTCCCCAACATGACCGCAGGTCCAGGAGCCTACGCCAGCGTAGGTATCGGAGCCTTTCTCGCAGCATCAACCCACGCCCCGATGACCGCCATCTTTCTTCTTTTTGAGATGACAGGAAATTACAAGATTATTATCCCTGTAATGCTGGCCTCGATCATCGGCACCATTGTCGCCAAACAACTCAACCAGGATTCCATTGATACTGTGGATCTCACCCGTGAAGGAATCAACGTCCACGAAGGCCGGGAAGTCGCCATCATGAAATCACTGCGGGTAGGGCTAGCCATCAGTGAAGATGTCGATTTCATCAGCGAGCGAGCCAATGTCAACCAGCTTCTGGAAATCTTCAGCCAGGCCAAAAGAGGTTTCTATTTCCCAGTGGTTGACGATACAGGCAAGATGACAGGCATCATCTCGATGCTTGATATTAAAAACATTCTCCTTCAAGATGTGAGCGAGAGAGCCTCAAAACTGGTTGGTGATATCTGTAACCGAGACGTAATAACCCTGACTCCCGACGACACCCTGTACACTGCAATGCAACTCTTTGATATCAAAGGTATTGAAGAAATCCCGGTTGTGGAAACGCTAGAAAACCGCTGGGTCATCGGAATGCTGCGACGCAGAAATGTCATTGCCGCCTATAACCGACAGGTTATTAAAAGAGGTATCAGTGAAGAAATTGGTTCAATCCGTATCGCCAACCCGGATTGAGAACATCTGCCTTCATCTCTTCCCTGATGAACATCACTTCTTTTGCCCATCTTCCTAGAAGATGGGATAATTCGAGTTTTCTTAAATGTAATATAAGGTTACTTCTTTTTTTCGTGGTGTTATGTGTAAGAAAAACACTCTTTTCTCTTCAAAGCTTTGCACTCTGAATAAATGCAAGAAACGAAGAGCGATGAACATATTAACTTTTCAAATATTTTTCCTCTTGCCATTTGTTTCTTGAGATTTGAAAAAGAAGACTTCATTGAGAGTTAGCAACTCCCAAGGCAGACAAGATGAAATTTACATTTTGCCTGCCTTAAGAAATTGATTGATTAAAAAGAAAATTATTTCTGCATATCTATTTTCACGACTGCCTCTTGAACCAGACGCTGAACTATTGTATCCAAGGTTACAAGCTTGTCAGCATGGCCGGAAATTCCTAAAACGCTGTTAGCCTTCTTACCCATCTCCATTTTCTTTTCCACATACCCTGTGGCGACCTGCTCAGTAGTAGAGGCGTCAATAACTTTATACCGTAAGCCCACCAACCAAACACCTGCCTCATCTTTTACATGAGTAGATGAAATCACAGTATTCCCAACAGCGCCTGTAGTGCCTCCTACCAGAGTACCAAAAATGCTACCAATTGCCTGCCCGTCAAAACCCGACCCCGCAGCACCTACTTGCTCGGCCTTAAGTACATCAAATTTTACAAACCATTTTGTGGACTTAAACTTACCCTTCTTGAATTTTTTCAGAGCTGTGGGATCCCCCAGATTGACTGCCAACTGAATTTCATTAAGAAGCGGTCCAAGATCTGCTCGCTCCAACACTCGAAAATTTGCATTACTCAACTCAATTTCCGCAAAGTCTGCGATATTATTACTGGTAATTTTTTGAGAAAATGTAGCATTACTGGCCTTAATCTGGCCAGGAATCACCACAAGAACTGGTCCAGGCTTATCGGCGTTCTTATAATTAACAGGTTTATACATATTATCATCAGCAATTTCATTGGCCCGTTTCGAAGCAGCACCAGTGCCTGGAGCAGACGGAACACACCCGACAAGAAACATCATCATTCCACCTAGCAACCATGCAACAAAACTCATACGGATAATTTCCTTCCCCATCTCTTTTCTCCTCCTGAATTTAAATTTAATATAACAACATGCTTAAATAAGCTACTCCATGTTGGGATTCATTTTGGCAACTTTTTCCAAAATATCTTTGCTATGAATCAATTTTTCAATACGCTGAGGACTTGCCAAAGCCAAAGACGCTGGTGGATTTGCTGACATGGCATCCTGAAGTACCACTGATTTCTCACCCTGTTCCACAGCAATTCTCACAACATTCCCATGGTGAGAAACCAATTTCATTTTTGCTCCATCCAACTTAAGATTCAAGGGCTTAACCACACCAGAGTGAACAACACGCATAAAATTCTTGCCGCTACCAGCACACTCAACCTCATATTGAGAAAAACTGCCTTCATCAAAATTGAGAAGTTCCACATTGAGAATGGGTCGCAATCCTGCAAACTCATCCTGAAACAAAAGAGCGGTATCATAGTCTTTAACGCCAGTAAGCTGCACTTCAAAAGTTCGTGACGGCTGCATGAGATGCGAGTCAAAAAAATCCTTTGAGAACTCCTGACCGATGAGTCTACCGACATCCTCTAAGGCCTGATCTTCGTCTGCCCACCCCTTTTTCCTGGGGACCTTATTATTAAAATAAATTTCTTCTCCAGTATGGTTATTAATACATTTCACTGTCCAGGAGGTAAGAATGTGTTTGGTTAATTTAAGCCCCGATGCCTTTAATTTAATCTGTGCACGTTTAAATTTAGCCTGTCCCAAAACGCTGAAATCAGCAACTCTTCTTCCTGTTTTTTTCTTCCCAGCTTCTCTTTGAATCAATTTGGTATAATCTTCAGACCATACCCTGTATCCAAAATCCACAAACTGACCTTTGAGAATATTTTCAGCAACGGGAGAATTTTCCACTGCAACCTCAGCCCCCCGCTGGGCATCACGAACCACAATGGAAACAGAGATACTGGGATTCCCGTGCTCTTTGATCAGACTGATACGACTCTTTTTTGACAATGTATCCAAAGCACTTTTTACATCCGATAAAAAGACCTCTGCCTTGATATGCATATGCATCAATCCATCTTTACCAAGCTTAGGAGAAGATTGACTGAGAATCTGCTTAATCAAGCCTTTAGATTTTGACAATACTCTGTCTTCAATGAGCAAATAATTTTCCATTAAAGAGCTTGCCTCGACATATATGCCAACGGCTTTTTCTATAGCCTGACGCCTGGCATCTCGCCGCAAATCATCTATCATCAGTCCTTTATCTTTTTTATAGATATCGGCATTGGGGTCAGCCAAGCCTTCGGCTGTAACAATTATGGTCTCAACCTGCGATTCAGCAGCCGTCACTGCAGAACAATATGTAAATAAAATTGCCCAAAGAAAAAGACAGATCGCTAACAATTTCGAGATTGCAGTCTGTTGTTTTGTCCAGTATCTCATCAAATCAGTCCTCCTTTTTACAATACTCCTGAAAAAGCTGATAAATTACTTCCCCAGACTGCTCAGCCACCATTTTCTGAATAGCTCCTGCAACATCTGCATTGGAAAATGCGGTATCACTCATTGTTGCCGAAGAAAGTATCTTCCCACTTCGATCTGTCAAAGTCAAAGCGATCGTAACGAAAATTTCATCAATTTTCAACACCCTGTTCACTTGCGCCACGGTTGAGATCTGCCCCTTAACCATAAAGTTAGCACTCAAACGATCTGCTGCTGACATAGCAGCATCAATATCATTGTTTAAGAATGCCTCTTGTTCAGCCTGGGCAATCTGCGCATTAATCTGAGCCAAGGTATATGTTTTGAGGCCAAGTTGCTTAAACCCGTTGTTCAAGGTTTTAACAAGAGAGCCGTAAACCGCCTTGGTTGTTCCAAATTTATTTTCCGAACTCTCTACTCCACAAATAAAATACTTTCCCAATCCACTACTTTGCGTTTTATCTCTATGACGTTGACCAATCATCACTGCAAGCTTTTTACATTGCAACGCCTTTGAACAGGAAACCCGGCTAAGATCTGTTTTTTTAGATGCATCTAACTGAACTTCTTGTTTGTCATATTCAGAAAATGAAAATGACAAACAAGATTCCGCAAAAAATCCCACAAAAAGCAAAACACAAAAAAAAGACCGAAAGAATAGAGACATATCAAAACCTTTTTTCAGATACAGAAAGAAGTGAATACATTACAATCTCATGGAAATATGAGTTTTTAATACACCATTAACAAAAAAATACCATCATTTTTCAACCACAAACGAACCTGCATGAAGAGAACTTCTCACTGCTATCTCACAAATTATTACAAATTCAACTCAAATAAACAGTCAGAAATCTTTCCGTCTCACTTTATTTTTTGTTCTGTCTTCACAAAAGGCCGAAAATAATAAAGCAGCACCGGAGTCACAAAATAATCTGCCGCCAACGCCGCCAGAATACCGGCGGGGACAAGAATACCCAGATGAACATACATTTTGGCAACAGATCCTAAATACGCTGAGAAATTGAGGCATAACACCATAGAAGTCAAAAATAAAGCGACACCCACAGTTCTGAAAACTCGACGGGTACTTTCTCTATAGCTTCGGGTACGGTTATATTCGAGCTGATAATGATTGATAAAGTGAATGGTATCATCCACGGCGAGACCGAGCAGCATCGGCATGATGGTAACGGTCATAATATCCAGAGGAATACCAGTAAACCCCATAATCCCTCCAACCACAAGGGCTGGAGAGATGTTAGGAATTATCGCAATCAGACCGATCTTGACACTGCCAAATACCACAATCAACAGAACAGCAACCACCACAAGGGCAGTAAAAAAAGAACGAAGCTGCCCCCAGGTCACGTAATTCATCATCACCGTAAACTGAGAGATAGAACCAGTAAACAACACTTTAGCCTCGGGAAAGAGTTCTTTGGCCCGCTGTTGAATGAACGCCAGTTCACGCATCCCTTCTCCAGAATTATAATCCGCAATTTCCACCATAAGACGCAGCCGCTGGTATTCATAATCCACCCATTTCTCGGCTTCAAACCCGCCTGCGTTTTCATAGAGTAACAGGAGCTGAGCAACCATATCTCGATTTTCAGGAATAGTGTAAAACGCTAAATCACCACCATGAATCACCTGATTCATGTCCTTAATAATATCCAGTAATGAAGTTGTCTTTCTGGTCAGCGGCAAAACTTTGATCTCCTCGGTCAACTGGTCAAACTTTCTCAGATTTTCCGGTTTTTTGGCAGCATCTTGTTGGGGAAATTCAATGGCCACATCATAGGAGTACAAAGAGCCCACCGGGGTATTACCGACATGGTGAAGACGTGCAACAAAAGGGATTTTCAGTCCCATCGTTTCAATCATATCAAAAGACACCTGAAACCTGGTAATACCAAGCAGACAGACCACCACTGTCACAAAAAATAATATGATTGTCGTTTTGGGATGTAACAGCACCCTGCCACCCAGTTTTTCCATAAAGCGTTCCAGAAACAACCCACCTTTTTCAACGTACACGCCACCCGGTTTCCTGCCCCTGCCAAAGCTCAGCAAAGACGGAAGAAGCACGATAACAAGCACATAGGTCACCGCCACCAAACAGGAAGAGGTGACGCCCACCCAACGAATAGGCCGCAGCGGAATGAGCAAAAACGACAGCAGGGCTGCAATGGTGGTCAACACGCTGAATAACAGAGGCCAGCCGGTTTCTTCAACAGCACGAATAACAGAGTTGCGCCGCTCACCAGTTGTGAAAAATTCACGCTTAAAAAAATTAAAGACATGAATTGAATACCCGATAGATACCGCTAACCCAAGAAAAACAGGGATGAAAACCATTGTAGGATCAAAACTGATTCCTACAAAGCCCTGAAAGCCAAAGACAATCACAATACCACTGACAGCAGTTAACAACGGAAAAACAACACCGGTAAAACTTCGCAGAGAAACGGCCAAAATAGCAATGGTCAACAGTATAGAAAACCGAAATAATCGAGGAACCTCTCTACCCAGAAAATCTCGTCTCTCAACATTAAGTACCGGCATACCCGTGGTTTTCGGATTCAAGACCCGGTATTTCTCCTGGCCAACCACCTCACAAAAGGTCTTTCCAACGGCCATCTCCGGATTCATTTTTTTACTTTTTTCCCAGACATCAGGAATGGGTTTCATACGCAACGCAATCCAGGTGTATCGCCCATCGGCTGAAACAATTTTGTTTTTCAAAGACGGCTTGGAAAGAGCCATTGTCTTGATCTTTTCCAGGTCATCAGATGATATTGGGATAGGTTCTGGCACAAGATCAATAATTTTTATTCCCTCTTCAGTGCCAAAGGTGAATTCAAAATCAGTAAGAGAAACAACATCATCGGCAAAGGGAACTTTTTTAACAAGTTCCGCACCCAACTCCCGAATTTTTGAGAGAATCTCAAAGGAAAACACATTATCCGCTTCAATCAGAACGGCACAAAAATCATCGTTATCAAAAATTTCCTTTAAACGCTCTCTGGCCACAAGCATTGCATCGTCTTCAAGAAACCAATTATCTTGATCTACATCGGTTTTTATCTGCTTTATTCCGGTAACAGACACTGCAACCAACAATGCAAAAAAAACAATATTAAACCATCTAAAACGCAAAATGAGTTCAGCGGCACGACGAAAACGACCATTGATTTTTTCAATATTCAACATAATAAATCCAAATACCTAATAGCTGTATCTTCTGGAAAAAACCTCAATAATCGCATGATAAAACAAAAAGAAACAAGCTTCTACCCAATATGGGAATAAAACACCGCAAGCGAAAAACTCCAGGGAAAATAGCCACCCAAAGACAGGCGACCACAAGGTACAAAAAAGCTACGGCATACAATCATCAAGGGCATTAAGAAAATTTTGCAACACATCGGCATACAATCGGGCACGGCATGCGGTGGTATTATGCCCCACGGTCTCATCACTCGCAGGAATGAGATGATAGCAGGCATCGTCTAAACAGGCCATCGCAGCCTCCATTTTCCCTAACTCAGGAGGGTTTCTTTCATCATCTGCACTATTGATTGCCAGTACCCGAGCTTTGATCTGCTGCAAATTCGGGGCAGGATCATAATCCCTTGCGGCATTCCACCAGTAGAGTTCATCATTGGCATCTTGTGCCTCTGTCTCAACAAGATGTTTTGCAATAAGCGCATCTGCCTCCTGGCGTGTTGGAGCAAGATCATGCAACGTAATATTGCCGCCATTGGTAGCAAAATCAAACCACATTTTGGCACGACGCAGTCCGCTGGGTTGTTTCTTATAATGGCCATTCTCCCAGGCAGGATCGGTACGCACTGCATCAATAAGCATACGCCGCATAATCCAGTTGCGCCCCGACATTGCACAGGGCGTTGCAGCCATCGGAACAAGGGCATCCATAAAATCAGGATAAGTTACACCCCAAAGCCAGGTGTGCATCCCACCCATGGAATGCCCGATGACGAGACGAAGATGATCTCTACCCAAATGCTCATTCACCAGCAGGTACTGGGCATGTACCATATCATCATAGTTATACTGGGGAAATTGAGTTCGTAAACCATCCGAGGGTTTACTGCTCTCACCATGGCCGATGGCATCGGGCATAATGATAAAATGCCGTTCGGCATCCAACGGCCCTTTGCGACAAAAAAGCACCTCTGCAAAACCAGATTCAAGATGCGAGCGATATGATCCTGCGGTCCCATGGAGAAGCAGTACGGGCATGCCGTCCGGGTTGCCCAATGTGGCATAATGCACCTGCAACTCGGAAAGAGTCTCACCTGTATGAAAGACAAAGTCATTGATGGTAAAAACGTCTTTTTTTATCGTCGCCAGATAGTCATTTTTCATCGTTACCCCCCTCTCTAGCAAAAGAACAATAGGCAACTATGTATCACCACCGCAATTTCACTCAGGAGGCGTTTCGCTGATACGTGACAAGGAAACCCGAGTAACCAAAGGACGCAAACCCGCCTTTCTTGCCTCTCTATAGACCTTTTTCACATTCTTTTGCTTGATACAATAATCCACAGAAAAGACGGGAAGACCGTATTGCTGATATTTTTTATACTGGTGAAGCCTGTTTTCCGTGGTCCAGTCAGCATCATGCCGGTTGCGAAGATCGCCAGCCTCAGGATCATCCCAGTCAGCATCACCCGCTCCATGAAACCAGGTATCCTCAACGGCAAGGGCATCAATAGCCCGGACATAGCGTTCCGGTGCTTCATCAATGAGAAAAGGTGCATTCTGGGGAACGACAAGAAAGTCCGGGGTAATCTTTTTACCCACCGCACCAATTTCCTCTACAAAGCGGATCATTTCCTGTTCCGGGTCAACCCCGGCTTGCTCTGCCTTGCGGCGAACCTGCTCATCATCGTAGGCTTCTACCCAATCCAGATAGACCCCGTCAAACCCCATCTTTGCCAATGCGGCAATAATACCATCGGCCCCCACCCAGAGCTCCTTCCAGGGGCTCTCCCAATACGCCACCGGATAACATCCCGACCAGCCATCGGGATCAACAGAGATCAAAAAATCTGGAAAACCATGCTGTGTTGAGGTTGGAGCAACCCAATCATCGGCCCAATATGTCCGCCAATCCTCGGCCTGACCTATGTCAATGTAGGCCAGAACAAGCCGCCGCCTGCCATCAGGCATGGAATGCAAAACCTGCACCATGCGCTCACTGTCAAACGGGATGTCTTTCTGATTATGCCCAGGTTCGACAACAAGCAGGGGATACTCACTACGGGCCAGGGCCTGGATGGCAGCATCGTTGTCAAGATCTTGAAGCTGGTACATCCAGGTCTTGGCCTTTTGCAAAAGAAGATGTCGTCTCTCAACTCCCGCTGGTTCATGACACCATCCTGATTGACTTGCCATGATGACAAAACAGAATGCAACAGAGAAAAACTCAACAATCCGCAACCTAACCATGAGGCCACCTCATACATTTTATAATTCAAGAAGAACCTTGCCTTCGCAACACGATCCGAAGATTTTACAGGAACGAAAGCATCTCATAACATAACTATTTTTCTTAACAATAACGACATCTCCAACAAACAAAGCTCTCAAAGAGCAATGCCGGAATAGTTATAAGCCACGTTCTCATCTTTTCATGTTATCTTGATAAAAGAGTTGCTATAGTTTTTCAAGAGAATGAGTTCCAGCCTCAAAAAATTGGTTCAAAAAACAATGAACAGCATTCAGTCTTTCTATCAGAGACTCTCCGCAACCACAAAATGACAGCTATATCTGGCGACTTTCACTCTCCAATCCGCCACTTATAGTCGTTGACTAAAAAAAGAATCCTGAAAAAACCACTCGAAAAAAGAACATCAATGATACGCTTTGGCCTCTGCTGCATATTCAAAGAACATCCGGTGAAATTTCGCAGAACCACCGCCAAATATCTTGGGAAATTTCCCCGAGAAATACAGAAACAACATCTTGCCGAGCTCTGTGCTGCAAATGCAGCCAATCTCCTCGACGCCCTCAAGTTCTGCCAGAATAACCAGATTGGCAGTTTCAGAATCAACAGCCAGATCCTCCCGTTAAAAACCCATCCCACAGTAGGTTATGATCTACGAGACCTCCCCGGCGGCACCGAGATTATCAAGGCATATAAAAGCTGCGGGGCATTTAGTCGCACCCACAATATCCGTACCACCTTTCATCCCGACCAATTTGTCATTCTCTCCTCACCCAATCCCGAGGTGGTCGAGAAATCTATTGCCGACCTCACCTACCAGGCCGAGGTGGCCCAGTGGGTCAACGCCGATGTGATTAATATCCATGCGGGCGGAGTCTATAATGACAAGCCTTCTGCCCTGATGCGGCTCAAAGAGACCATCAGCACCCTTCCCAATATGGTGAGAAAACGATTAACCCTGGAAAATGATGATAGAAGCTACACCCCTTCTGATCTCTTTCCCGTCTGTCAGGAACTCAACATCCCCCTGGTCTACGATGTCCACCATCATCGCTGTCTTCCCGATGGCCTCTCCGTAGAAGATGCCACCAAACAGGCCATGGCAACATGGAACAGAGAACCGCTGTTTCATATCTCTTCTCCAAAAGACGGTTGGAACGCAAGAAACACCAAAAAACACCATGACTATATTGATCCCAAAGATTTTCCCAAAAACTGGCGGCACCTTAACGTTACCGTGGAAATTGAAGCAAAGGCCAAAGAACTCGCCATCAAAAAATTGATGGGCGAAATAAGCGAATAAAAACAGATAGCTACTTACTTTCCCATAAAACGATCAAGGAAAAAAGAGGCTTACCCGTTTTGATGAAGGTCCGAAGCAAAAATAAAAACATAGATAGCTCCCCCTCATACTACTACATTCCAGCAATCCAATCATTAAACACGAAAAACCCTCTGCACCTTTATTTAACTAATATTCTGTAAAATTTCATAAAATACCAATGAATGAACAGATGTTTTTTATTTCTCTTTACTCTTTCTTCTGGTAGTTTTCTTAGCGAACAATCTCGTATGCGGAAAGTATTGCGGCATCAGCCAGTTTCTCACGAAAAAATTTTTGGGTTATTTCCCTAGACTCTGAACAACGAACAAAAGCAGAGATTATAGCTCTTTAGCCTTTACCCGGAGGTTCCACCGATGAAAGATTCCCAGATTGAAACCCTACAGAATATTTTTGGCACAGAAAATGTACTTTGCGAGAAAGAAGACCGGATTGTGTACAGCTATGATGCGTCGCCTGTGGAAATTATTCCAGAGGCGGTGATCTTTGCCACAACGACAGAGCAAATAAGTGAGTTAATGAAATTTGCCTATCGAGAAAATATTGCAGTAACTCCACGTGGCCAGGGCAGCGGACTTTCCGGCGGTTCTATTCCGAAAGAGGCTGGCATTGTACTCTGTATGGACAAGATGAATCGTATTCTGGAAATTGACCCGGAGAATCGGCTTATTACCGTTGAGGCTGGGCTGACAACCTCCGAGATAGATCTGGCAGTCGCTGAGTTCAACCTCTTCTACCCGCCTGACCCAGGCAGTGTCGGTTTTTCCTCGATTGGCGGGAATGTTGCTGAAAATGCAGGAGGACTACGGGGGCTGAAATATGGTGTCACCAAAGATTATGTCAAAGAAATGAAGGTGGTGCTGCCCCAGGGAGACATCGTTACCATTGGCTCAAAATGTGTAAAGCATGTCGCCGGGTTCAACATGGAAGGTGTTTTTGTTGGTTCCGAAGGGATGCTCGGCATTATGACAGAGGTGACGCTCGCATTACTGCCGATTCCAAAACATCGGGAATCTGGCCTTGCCCTGTTTGACACCATGGAAGACGCTGCAAAATCAGTTTCCGGTATTATTGCGGCTGGAGTAACTCCTTCAACCATGGAATTTATTGATAATGTCACGATCAACGCCATTCAGGATTTCAAGGATTGCGGGCTGCCCCGTGATGCGGCGGCAGTACTCCTCATTGAGACCGATGGCGAAGCCCATTCCTGCAAGGCAGAAATGGCAGAGGTTGAAAAGGTGGTTGCGGCCAATAACGTGCGCAGCTTTCAACGTGCCGCATCAAGCGCAGAACGGGATGCGCTGTTTGCCGGACGTCGAGTAGCGTTGAATGCGCTGGCCTCGGTAAAACCCAACCTTATTTTAGAAGATGCCACCGTTCTGCGCTCAAAACTTCCTGAAATTGTTGCCTCGGTTACGGACATTGCGGAAAAATATCAACTCCAGGTCGGAATTTTCGGCCATGCCGGAGATGGCAACCTGCACCCGACCTTTCTTATTGATTTCAAGAATGAAGATGAGGTGCGACGCACCCATGAGGCAGTAAAGGAACTTTTTGCCCGAGCCATTGAGCTGGGCGGTACCATTTCAGGGGAACACGGTGTCGGTTTAGAAAAAAAACCCTTTTTGAAAGACCAGATCGGTAACGAAGGAATTGCCCTGCTTCAGGCAGTGAAAAAGACCCTGGATCCGAAGAACCTGCTAAACCCTGGCAAGATGTTTGATATGCCAGAAGATATGGCTCAAGCGGTATAAGAGGGGGAAATAATCATGCAAATATATACAACGCCTCAGGAACAGGCCAGGCAGCATCTCGCAGAGGCTACCCGAGAGTTTGATAAATGTATGCAATGCGGGAAATGCAGAAATGTTTGTCCGGTATTCAAAGAGCTCGGCAATGAAATATTTTCAGCCAGAGGCAAGAATAAACTCGCAGAAAAACTGGCCAGCGGCAAGATTGACATTACGGAACGGGTCAAGCATGCCATCAACGAATGTCTAAACTGTAAGACCTGTGCTGCAAACTGCCCGGCCGGGGTCAGCCCGGAGCATGTGGTCTTGCGGATGCGCTGGTATATCACCACCAAAGAGGGGCTGGGCTGGTTCAAGGCACTTCTTTTCCGCCAGATTCTGTGGCGAAAATGGCCGATAACCCTGACCGCAAAACTCATCGGTATCAGTCAGCGGCTACTCTTTGGCATCGGTCCCAACAACCCGGTACGCCATCTTTTTCCGCTCTTTGGCTTTTCGAAGCGCCGCTTTTTCCCCCAGATGGCATTGCGTAGCGGCCAGAGTCTTTTTCCCGAAGTCATTCCGGCAAAAACGGGCAAAGCCAAAAAACGGGTCGGTTATTTCACTGGATGTGCCGGAAACCTCATCTATACCAACGTGGTAAAATCCGTCGTAGAAATTCTTACCGCCTATGGCTATGAGGTGGTGATTCCGAAAAAACAAAAATGCAACGGGACACCGGTACTCGCCAATGGCGACTATGAAGGGGCCCGAAAACTGATGCAGCATAATTTTGATCTTTTTCAACAATATGATCTGGATGCCATTGTCGTTGCCTGCTCTTCGTGCGGGCTTGCGTTGAAAAAGGAGATTAAGGAATTTGTTGCCGCCTCACCGGAACTTGAAGCTTTCACCAAGAAAGTATATGATATTCATGAGTTTATCGAAGATAATATAACTTTCGCAGAAGAAGATTTCGGTGATCTGCCATACCGGGTGAGTTATCATGACCCGTGCCATATGGTGCGTGGCCAGGGAGTCACCGCTCAACCACGGGATATCCTGCGACGTATTCCCGGCCTAAACTTCTCTGAGATGAAAGATGCCGCCGTCTGCTGTGGCAGCGCCGGAAGTTATTGCATTACCCATTACGATACCGCAATCAAGATCAACAACCACAAGGTGAAGAATATTCAGGCAGCAGACATCGACTATGTGGCAACCGGCTGTCCAACCTGCGTCATGCATATTCAAGACAATCTCTTGCAGCATGAATCCCCGGAAAAGATGCGTTTTGCGGTGGAAATTCTTGCTGATTCGCTTCGTGCCGGAGGGAAAATCGCATAAAATCTTCTTTTCTTCTCATGCCACTCTTTTTCACCGAACCTGCCAAGACGCTCTTTGCCGTTTTGGCAGGTCTTTCCATAGTAACATTCACCCTCAGCGTTATCGGCTTCCCCTGGTTGGTTGCCCGACTACCCGAAGACTGTTTTCAGCATCCTGACAAGAAAAAGGACTCTAGCGATCCTGGCAAAACATCCCATATTTTCATTGTTGTTCTTAAAAATATTCTCGGCCTTTTTTTCTTCGGAGCAGGAATTATAATGCTCTTTCTCCCCGGTCAAGGCATTATCAGCATCCTCATTGGCCTTGGCCACTTTCCATACAAACAACATATTCTCTACAAAACAACCCGGCCCAAGACCATACAAGGCTCTTTAGACTGGTTGAGAAAAAAGACCGGGAAACACCCCTTCGATTGGGAAGACACCACCAAAGACCTTCTTTAAAAAAAGGCGTAACCGCTTTTTAGCACAACAAAAAAAGCTTTTCAGAGCAAGAGAAAAAACAGCACAGAAAACTGCAAGAAGGAGCATTTTGGCAAAAACCCGTTGCACCGAGATCTCCGGCGCAACGGGCAACATTTTTCTACCAAGAAAAAGGAACTACTTGGAATAAAGTTCAACAATCAACTGCTCGTTGATATCACGAGTAATATCATCCCGGGTCGGCATACGGCTCACCGAAAACGTCTGCTGGTCTTTTTCAACCGCCAGCCAATCGGGATATTGGGCAACAGGGTTCTCTTCGATATTACGAACCACCATCTTTTTAGACTTATCTTTTGCCGCAACAGTTACCACATCACCCATCTCTATCTTGTATGAAGGGATGTCTACCCGCTTGCCATTCACAAGCATGTGACCATGGTTGACCATCTGACGCGCCTGCATCCGGGTCGCTGCAAAACCAGCACGGAAAACAACATTATCAAGACGCCGTTCCAGTAAGACCAACAGGTTCTCGCCGGTTACCCCCTTTTGTTTGGAGGCCAGATCAAAGGTGCGACGAAACTGTTTTTCCAACAGTCCATAAATATTACGAACCTTTTGCTTCTCTTCCAACTGAATCGCATAATCAGAAGGTTTTTTGCGCTGCTGCTTATCTCCATGCTGTCCCGGTGGCTTGTTACGCCGCGCCAAAAGATCGTTATATTTCGGCGCTTCGAAAACATTCATACCGAAACGTCGTACCAATTTGCCCCGTGGGCCAGTATAGCGTGCCATACAAATTTCTCCTCAATGAAACAAAAATACAACCATTGTACTCTTGCGTTAT
>PDWJ01000990.1_pt1 | contig 37747 bp, 25 predicted proteins | sample 1430881 | NCBI WGS metagenome assembly PDWJ01 (sample SAMN01162460, study PRJNA174530) | Oral metagenome, whole genome shotgun sequencing project. | biome: Marine environment; feature: Marine mammal; material: Swab sample of the gingival sulcus; isolation source: swab sample of gingival sulcus...
AAAGTCTATTGGTTCGCAGATATTGTTTTTACACTGTTTTTGTCTTCTGTTAGCGATAACTTAAAACGTGATTGTTGGTTTTTCTGACAATCGCAAAATAGGTAATATTAACTCAATCCTTTCAGAATATTATGGATTGACAGTCGCCCCTTCACAGGGGCGTGGATTGAAACATCAAATATTTTTAAATCAGATAAAGCTTTTAAAGGTCGCCCCTTCACAGGGGCGTGGATTGAAACGATAGCTTAAATCAGGCTATCGAAACGGAATCAAACGTCGCCCCTTCACAGGGGCGTGGATTGAAACCCGACGTAAAATCAACCACTTAGCTACTTAATTAAAGTCGCCCCTTCACAGGGGCGTGGATTGAAACTCCAGAAAGGGAGGGGTAACTATGAAGATAATCGGGTCGCCCCTTCACAGGGGCGTGGATTGAAACGCTCCCGTCAAATATTATGAGGTTGCCGCCCGCTGTGGTCGCCCCTTCACAGGGGCGTGGATTGAAACTCCGGATACATCATCATAATTTCCGCGCATTTTGGTCGCCCCTTCACAGGGGCGTGGATTGAAACCTGGCTTATACGCTTCTATCTGCCCCTCGGCGATGGGTCGCCCCTTCACAGGGGCGTGGATTGAAACTCTGCTGTTTGCGGGACAACTCCGTTCCCCAAAAGGTCGCCCCTTCACAGGGGCGTGGATTGAAACAATGATCTGGATAAGCGGTTCAGTGATCTGAGAGGTCGCCCCTTCACAGGGGCGTGGATTGAAACGCCAATATCAGACAACGCAGTCACAAAATCTCTAGTCGCCCCTTCACAGGGGCGTGGATTGAAACTAACCAGCCATCCCGGTGATACCTACGGCGGCGGGTCGCCCCTTCACAGGGGCGTGGATTGAAACAGAGACAAAAGCTCAAGTATCCTGAGCACCTTGTAGTCGCCCCTTCACAGGGGCGTGGTGAAATTTTGTTGTCTGTCGTTACATCGGACTTACTGGCGTTGCTCAAGGGCGGGAATTGGAGTGGCTTTATTTTTTTGCAAAATTCAATTCTTGTTGTCCAGGAAAACGTGCAGAGATCAGTTGTTTCTTTAAATGAAACGGGTATCTTTTGTGGAAGAAGATAGAGGGAAAGTGTGCGATGAAAATGAGGTAAAACAAAAAAGTCTATTTTCCGGTACATGATATACCTCAAGGATTAATTGCAAATAGATCATGATTACCGTGTTTTCTTTGATCGCTGGAATGCTGCTGACAGGGATGAATTATCTTGTGTACAGACAGCTGATCGTATCATTTCTTTCCAAAAAGACAGGGCTGGTATGTATCTCTGTTATTACTATCTGCACCGTAATCTATATCAGTGGGCTGCGGATTGTAGAGCTGCCTGATTTTTTGTATAAAACGGGAGCTGTCTGTCTGGGGCTTTCCTTTATGCTTTTTGTTATAACATTGTTTTACATGGCAGGAAAGTGGCTGTTCAGGCAAGTGTCTTTGCCGGTGAATCAAAGGAAAAGACGCTTTCTTTCTCTCTGTTTTAAAGGTGCGATAGTCGGTGCAGGAGCAGGATATGTGAGTACCGGTATCTATAGTGGAAAATCTTTACCTCGTATCAGTACGATACCCATCAAGATAGCAAATCTGCAAAGGCCCCTGACTATTGCTCAGATTACAGATATCCATCTGGGGGTCTTTCTACAAAAGGATTTTTTACAAGCCATTGTTCATCTCACCAATGAACAAGACCCTGATCTTGTCGTTATTACTGGAGACATCATTGATATGCCACCAGAGGCTATTGGTGATACTCTTGACCCTTTTGGGCAGCTTAAGACCAGATATGGGGTATTTTGTGTTCCCGGAAACCATGAATACTATTACGGGGTTAATGGAATTCTGGCGAGGCTTGCGCAATTAGGTATAACAATTCTTGGAAACAGGACAAAACAAATTGCAGGAATAAACATCGCTGGCGTCTATGATCTGGCTGCGTTGCAGTTACAGCGTGGCCCTTTCCCGAACCTGGAAGCGGCTCTTGAAACAAGAGATCCCGCGCTTCCTACCGTGTTACTTGCCCATCAACCGAAATTTATTGAACATGTTACCCCCGATCACCGCATAGATCTGATGATTAGCGGCCATACCCATGCCGGTCAGATTGTTCCTTTTTCCCTGCTTGTCCTGCTTGATCAGCCCTATTTACATGGTTTGTATCACCATGATTCGATTACCAGGATTTATGTAAGCAGCGGAGCCGGATTCTGGGGGCCGCCCTTTCGTTGCGGTGCCCCAGCCGAAATTGCGGTACTTCAGTTGACCGAGGAGCACAGGTCAGCCTCGTTCTTGAGAAAATGATAAAAATGGTGACCATTCAAGAAGAAAAAACATGAAATGATGTCTGGCCAGATGACCTCTCATCGAAGGAGGCTGTTCAGTGTAAAGCTCTAAATCACTAAATATCCTGTTTCTCCTTTTTGTAGAGTGGATGGTTTAACCCAGAGTTTTTTCACATCTATTCGCTGTCTCCGCAATACATGGCCTCGGAAACAGCGAACAGATCCTGCAGCGGAGAGGTATCGTTTTACTTCCCTTTCCTGCCAATGGTCATTTCAACAGGCCCATGTGCTTTTGCTTGAATATTCGTTATGGTTTTCATTTCCGTAGAGACAAAGCCTGCGTCCAGCATGGCGCGAGAGATCTGACCTGTCTCAAAGGACATGTCGTAACCTTGAAGCGTTGTGGGTAACCAGCTGATCACACTTGCAGCAGGACTGGTTCTGTCGTGGTTCAAGCCGTCTGAAGTAACCATAAAAACCCCGCCTGGTTTGAGTGCGTTACGTACCTTGCCCATGATATCGCCAAGATTGTTACGACAAAAATTAAGCGTAAAATTTGCCATGACAAAATCGTAATCCATACCGAAATCGTCTTGCATGTAATCACCGCCCTGTACCACCACCCGTTCGTCCATACCATATTCAGCCACAATTTCACTGGCAACCTTGGCAACTGCAGGCTGATCGAAAACAACACAGCGCAGAGAGGGATGTACCGCTGTAACGGCGAGCCCAATAATACCAGGACCGGCACCAAGATCAAGCATTGTCTTGAACGATGAAAATTCCGGCAGCATCGATACATAACGGGCAATCGATTGTGCCCATCCGCAAAGGGAGTAATTGACACTCATTCGTGCGCTTTTTTCCCAGATTTCAGGATTGGTGATATCTTGCGGTGGCGGCGGGCCATTGGTAACGATTTCCTTGAGTCCACCATTTAATAGCGGCATTGTCCAGCTCCACATAAAGAGCAGAGCTTCTCCTATTGAAGTATCTTTTCCTGAAGTCAGGAAGTGCTCGGTTTGTGAGGTGTTTTTATACCGTTCTTTTTCTTTTTTCAGGTAGTCAAGTGCCACAAGGGCATTGAGTATATGTTTTGTGTTGTCTGCATGAAGACAAAGCTTGTCGCTGATTGTTCCTGGTGTTACCGGTTCGGTGGTGAGATCAAAAAGGTTCAGTTCGATAGCTGTTTTGAGAATTTCCCACGTAAAGGCTTCATATTGCAGCATGAAGAAGTCTTCCGGATTTAATTCAGGATTTGGTAATTCTTTTCGCATCTTATGCTCCTTTTTCATAGGTTTGAGAAGGGGGCAGTCGTTTTCTTCCAGCAATTCCTGCTGGAAAACGGCAATTACTTTTAGAGAATCTTCATCTTTGCCAGACAATCAGTAATACGGAAGATTCCATTATCTCCAGATCAAACAGTTTTTTTTAAAAACTATAGCGCAGCCGTAAAGAGACGAAATCCCGATCGGCAAATTGGCCATATTTTTCGTTTTCATCTCCATGAAACAGAAAAAAAGAGAAAGCAAGTAACCAGTCATCATCAATATGGTATTCTCCGTAGGGCTGAATCGCCCAGCCTTGTCCAGAGAGGCCGACAACGCCGCTCACTCCAAGTTTTACGTCATCATTGAAAAAGAGATCAGAACATTCAAAGGTCAGCCCGTGGCTGTAATGACGCCGTGCTGTTTCTTTATTTTTTTGAATAAACTCGGCAAAATAGTGCAGGTTGAGATAGCGGTTCAGGCCGAACGTCCGATCAAAGCCAATAACGCCTTCGACCAGGGTGCGCCGGGAATAACCAGGGATGAGTGATCCCTCTTTCTGTATGGGATAGTGGGGCTTTACAGCCAGCTCACCCCGCAGGGTTGTCCGATGTGTTCCGGTCGCAAAACTGAGGCCAAAGGCATTGATATGGGGGTGCACCGGAGTGATGCACAGTCGATTGTCAGTCTCAAACTGACCCGTAAGAACAGGGTCATTTTTTATTCCGGAATAGCCGGTCAGTCCCAGATCCCAGCCACCGATAGTGGCCGTGAGGCGTAAGCCGTATGAGCCATCCTCAAACCAGCGTTCTGGTTTTTTCTGGCTGGCCAGCACAAGTAATTCTTGTTGTTCTAACGATCTGAGCGCTTGTAAGGCAGCAGGTTCCCAGGCTGCGCCAGCGGCGTTTAACCTGGTTATTTGTGCCACGGGAACAGCTACCGTCTCAAGAGTAAGTTCCTGGACAGGGTCTGATGCCGGAAGAGAGATGATTCCCTGTATCAGCGGGACCGCCAGGCGATTGTCGGCCCGGCCAGAGGCCAGAGGATCGCGGTGGTCCCGGGGGTTGATCAGGTCAAGTGGATTAATGCCGTCTCCTGTACCCCAGCGAACCATTTTTTTACCAATAAGCAGATCCACCGTTTTTCCTTCTACGGTAAGATACGCTTCATGGAGAATGGCTGACAGCCTGTTATGATCGGTGGAGAGGTCTGCGGCAGCAGGGTCAAAATCAAGGGAACCGGAGAGAAAGAACCGGGGTGCTCTTCTTTGTACTGCCGCATTTCCGGATACGGTTTCCCCGGTAAAAGCACCTTCTCCTTCAAACCAGAGCCGTTGTCTCGTGGAAAATGGTCGTTTGTTCCGCAGCCAGAACTGGTTTCGACTTTCCAGCCAGCCTTTGTATAAAAAGGTATCTTTGCTTTGTTTCAGCTTTGCTGCATTGCTTTGGTTCCAATGCGTGCTCTTTTCGGAGAAAGGGTCTCCTGTCAGGGAGGCAGGGGACGGGTCGGTTGTTTCGGCAAAAGGATCGCCAGGCAGAGATGGGTTTTCCTGAGCAGAGCTGTCAGCAAAGGGATCTCCAGCACGTGCGCTCGCTGTTTGCGCAGCCTGAGCCTGATTCCAGCTTTCACAGGAAAGCAGGGCGGCAACAAGATATATAAAGAACAGCTTCACCGTTTCAGATTGTTTTGCAGAAAGAGCTCTTCATCCAGTCCCTGGTTGTAGTGAATTGCTGAACGCTCCATCAGGGTCCGGGTCTTGCGGGCCGGGGTTTCAAAAATGACCCTGGTCGTGGTCCAGATGCCATCAATCTGCTTAAAACCGCCAAGGGTTGCCGTCTTGAGTAAACGCCCACCTTTATCATAGTAATCGATCCTTGTCGGCAGAAGGATGTCTTTACGAACATGGATTATCCTTTTGGAATAGTTGGTGTCTTTTTTGAGTTCAGGACGTGGCACTGATTCCACAACCCAGCATTCGGCACCATTGAGGTTTTCTGTTCCTTTCAGGGTATGCATATCATCATCCACGGCTCGATCTTCAATATCTTCGTTAGCCAGGTCGGAACGCATAAAGCTGCCTTTTTTCCCGCCGCCGGAGATCCGCCGAACCAGACTTTCTGCAGGAAGATAGACCCACATATCATCATCTTTTGTCGAATCATCCCAGGCCCAGGTAAGGTACATGGTACCCCGTACGTCGGCAGGCTCCAGAAAGCGGATAAGGGTGCGCTGATCCTTGCCCTCTTTACCATATTTTCTGGAAAAGATTTCCAGTTTCCGTATCAGCTTTTTCTTGCCCCGCTCAATAACCATACTGGCCTCAAGGGAACTGTCCTTGCTGGTATCAACAGCATCAACCTGTACCATGATGTCCCTGCCGGAAGGGGTGGACCAGGCACGTTCACTTGGAAAACAAAGGGAGACAAAAATGGTGAAGAAAAATATATTACGCATGATGGTTCTCCTGTTTCAGAGAAAAGGGGGATGATCTGGTTTCTTTTCCTAAAGGTTTAAACAGCATGATCAGCGCAGGGGCAAAAAACAGATCTGCCAGTAACGCCATGGTAAAGGCTACAGCAAAAAGTAAACCCAGTTTGAAAAAACCGAGAAGGGAAGAAAACATCAACATCAAATTACCAATAACCAGGACAATGGTTGTTTGGGTCAGAGGGCGGCCAACCGAGAGATAGGTCTTCTGCAGGGCTGTGACATAACGGCCAGAGACTGAAAACTCTTGACGGAATCGGGTAAAAAAATGGATGGAATCATCGACTGCAACGCCGATAATCACCGCAGCATAACTGATGGTGATGACATCGAGATAATAGCCGACAAGGCCGAGAAAACCCATGGTGAAAAAGACCGGGAAGATATTGGGAATCATACTGAGCAGGCCAAGTGGTATCGAGCGCAGTACCACCATCATTACCACCGAGATGGCTAAAAGCGCGGCAATAAAACTGTGCCGCTGTCCCTCATAGAGGATATCGTTGAGTTCAATATAATTGGCCATACCACCGGAGATAACGACCGTTACCTCGTCGCCAAAAAGCGTCTTGATCTCTTTTTGCAAGGCCAGCAGCAGGTTACGGGCGTCAGCAGTGTCAATGGAGGGGGTTTTTATCGTCAGTCGTGCCATATCGTAGAGAAAACCCAGCTGACGGTCAAGCATACCACCCCCGGAACTTTCGTAGAGAACAAGATACTGGGCGATAGCCTCTGGTGTTTCGGGCAGGGCGTAAAAGGCCGGATTGTTATTATGCAGGGCCCGGCGCATCTGCTTGAGCACCGAAGTGACTGACGCTGCTTTTGTAACCTGCGGGTATGTCTCGGCGTCTTGCATCAGGGTATCGAGTTTCTTCAGAAACGCCGGGTCCTTGATTCCTGATTCCCTGCCGGTATCGATGAGAAACTCAAGGGTGGTACTGGTTCCCATTCGTTCGTCCACCAAATCAAGGGCATCTCTGAGAGGTTCGCCTTGAAAAATCAGTTTGCTGGTATTGGATTCAACCTTCATATTGAGATAACCAATAAAGGTGAGCAGCATGATACTGGAAAAACAGAGGACGATACGTTTGGGCCGGGTCGTTACTTGTTGCCAGCAAAAGTGCAGCCACCGGTCAAAAACATCCTGAGAAGACCTGTTCTTTTTTATCGCTTTCAGTGGTTTCCCGAAGGAATAAAGAATGGGCGTGAGTACCAGGGTTAACAGAAAGGCATAGAGCACTCCAATTGCTACGTAGATCCCCATTTCCCGGTAGGGAACCACCTCACAGCTGAGATAGGCCAGAAAACCGATAGCTGTGGTAAAAGAGGTGAGCATCAAGGCAAAACCAACCTCGGAAAAGGCGGATCGCAGAGCCTTTTCTCGGGATAATCCCCGTTGCCGTCCACTGTAAAAGGCTGAGATGGCATGCATGGCGTCACCAATACTGACGCAGACCAGCATGGCCGGGATGGCCGAAGACAGTAAATTGAGGGAGAAGCCGATCAGACCCACGGTGCCCATGGTCCAGAGTACTGCAAGGATGGTGATTCCAATGGGGACGAAGATACCACGAAGCCCCCGGGCAAAAAAGAAAAGCAGTACCGTCTGTACGAGAACAGCCAGCAGCATGAGTTTACCCATATCTCGCTTGACCAGTTCACTGTAGCGTACATTAAAATGAGGAATACCTGAAACCCATGGGAACAAAGAGGAAAATTCAGGCCGGGCCAGAACGGTATCAACCGCCTCTGACACGGTTTTCTGGGGCGTTAAATCCTCTTCTTTGGGTGGATAGGTATAGAATTCTATCACCATGCTCAGAGCCGTTTTGTCCGGTGAGATCAAATCACCAACAAAGCTTGGTTCCAGGAGTGCTTCATCAAGTTTCTGTTCAATTTCTTTAGTCGTTTCCGGAGGTGTTTCAAAAAACGGTGCGATCCTGACTTCCTGTTCTCCGGCACCCCGAATACGTTCGGCATTGCCAAGCCAGAGAACCCGTTTGGCGTAAGGAACGTTTTCTTCAAGAGCGTCGGCAAGCTGGATCATGCGTCTGAAGTTCTCTGGAGTAAAGGCCGTTTTTTCTCTGATAAAGAGGAGATAGACAAATTGATAATTGCCGAAGGCTTCATCAAAACGGGCCTTGGCTTCAAGGGCACGGTGTCCTTCAACAAACCAGATATCGGAGGAGTTATCAAAGCGAAGCGTGCCCATTTGTAAGAGAAAAAAAACGGTGATCAGGGCAACCGCTGTTAGATACCACCAGCGTTTTTTGAGCATATGGTCATTGACGCTGCCGAAAAAACGGGCGAGAGGGATGTGCTGTGTATGCATAAGACCTTTGTTGCGGTGAATGAAACATTATTTTTTCTCGAAAGTGGGCATGGCTGGGAGCACGTCACTGTTCACTTTTTCGGGAAAATTATTATCTGACAATGATTGTTTTCTGGAGTGATACTAAGGATACTCGCGCTGAATCTGTTTTTCTACCAATAATGGGAAAAAAAATATCGTAATCGGGAAAAATTAAAAGAAGTCCGGATCTTGATTGCTTTAAACAAGAAGTGAAAAAGCTTTTCAGGAAGTTTGTACTGGAGTCTTTTATCATGGCAGATTGTTCTGACGATACAGACCCTTGGCCAAATCCTTTGCCGTCATTCATACCAGAGCGAGGATACGGGGGGATTCCAGCTCATATACCAGTGAGCGGAGCAGGGGAAAGAAAGGGTACAGGCCTGAGCGACACTGCCCAGACCTGCGGGGTCATAAGACGGCTAAAGCTTAAACTGATTAACCGTTTTTTCAAGCTGATCAGACAGGGTGAGCAGTTCACTTGCCTGATCGTTTACTTTTCCGCTATCCTGGCTGATGGTACCTGCCACCTGGCTTACCTCGGCGATTTCCAGGGATATTTCACCCGCAACCTTGGAACTTTGGGCCACATTTTCGTTGACTTCGGCAATCCCCTGGGCAGCCTGGGCGACATTGGAGGCAATCTCGTCAGTTGATGTCGCCTGTTCTTCAACCGCAGCAGCAATGGTGGTGACAATGGTGTTTACATCGTTGATCACCGCATTAATCTGCTCCATTTCCGTTACCGTGGTCGACGTGGAGGACTGAATCGCATCAATCCGCTGTCGGATCTCAAGGGTTGCTTCAGCTGTCTGTCTGGCAAGTTCCTTGATCTCATTGGCAACTACGGCAAATCCTTTACCCGCATCACCGGCCCGGGCTGCTTCAATGGTGGCGTTAAGAGCCAACAGGTTGGTCTGCTCAGAAATTTCAGTGATGGTTTCGGTCACCTTGCTGATCTCCTGAGCGGCAGATCCCAGTTCAGCCATTCTTTTGGAAGCGGTGTTTGTCTTATCCACCGCATCTTCGGTTACGTCCCTTGCCTTACCGGTGTTGCCGGCAATTTCAGAGAAAGTGGCATTCATTTCCTCTGTTGCCGAGGCAACCACGTTGACATTCACTGACGCCTGTTCACAGGCCGCAGCAACAGAGATCATGTTCGCGTTCATCTCCTCTGCGGCGGCAGCCACCGTGTTGGAACGCTGGGATGAATCGTCAGAGCTGTCCGACAGATTTTCAGACAAATCAGACAGGCTGCCCGCTGATGAGTTCAATGTGGTTATGTTGGACTGAATGTCACTTATAATGGTTTGTACCTTCTTGACAAAGGTGTTGAAACAGGTGGCAAGTTCACCCGCCTCGTCACGGCTTTCTATTTCCAGTCGCTTGGTGAGATCACCTTCACCTTCAGCGGCATCGCGCAATCCTTCCACGACCATGTTGATCGGTTTGGTAACCGAGTTTGCAACAAGAAAAATGATGAGAGCGGTAATGGATACAACTGAAGCTACCAGGATGAGGCTCAATCTGCCCAGTTTGTTGACCGCGGCATATATTTCGTCCATATCGGTGGTGATAACAATTCTCCACCCCGTATCTTCAAGGGTCTGTAACGCTCCGATTTTATCAATACCGTTAGAATGGTAGTGGAAAATTCCATCATCTGCAGCCAGCATGGCACTGCCAAAATCAAACTCAGTGATACGTCTGTTCAGGATGTTGTTTTTTTGGGGATGGGCCAGGGTGGTACCTTCTTGGTCAACCATAAAGGCATAACCTGTTTCGCCTATTTTTATCCAGTCGATAAATGTGGCATTAAAATTATGCATGCTGATCGAGACATAAAACACACCAACCACAAGATCATTATCAATGACCGGAGCGGCAATCATAAAAATCGGGCTGCCATCAGTCTTGCTCTTAAGAACTTGAGACATGTTTACCCTGCCTTGTAATGCCTCTTTGAAATACGCACGGTCTTTAATATTCATGGTACCAGCAAGCTTCGGGTTCGATGAGACCACCACTGTTCCGGTGGCGTCGGAAAGATGAAAACCGCTATAATACTGATATTCCTTTTGCATCCGGGCAAAATCGTCGTTTAGGCTTTTCTTGGCTGCTTTTCCCAGAAAATTATTTTTCAGCGCGGTTTTCAGAAGATCCTGTTTTGCCCAGTTGGCGACATCGAGTTTTCGATTGCCAATCCAGTCGGCTATGGTGTGAGTGGTACTGTTGACCGCCAGAGTAAGCTGTTCTATTTTGCTGACCTCAAGCGCGTTTTTAGCCATGCGGTAGGATATAAATGAGGAAACTCCCATTCCGAGCAGGACGAGAATAACCATGGGAATGAGAAATTTGTTGCGGATTTTTGATAACATAACAGTTCTCTATTGTTAAGTTGTAGCGGATTGTTCTGTTTTCCCGTGTCTACGATATACCGTAAAATTACCTGTGTACACGTATACAGGTGTGTACACAGGTTCAGTGAAGAGCAGGAAATCTCAGTTACTGATTGCTTTTAGTTCTTCCAGACTCATCGTATCGTCATAGATCCCTGCAGAAACCTGGTAAGGCTGTCCCGGCACCTGAATGACAAAGGTGATCTTGCGGGATGCCTCTGTTTCACCTGCTTTGGGCCACCAGTATTCAACCCAGTCCCCATTGGGCTTTTTGGAAGCGTCACAGATCATTTTGGTAATCCGGTTCCCTTTTTTATCGACAATACTGTGGAATTTTTCAGGAGTCCATTGGCGCAGGGCAGGATTTATCTGGCCAACAATCCTGCTGGCGTCGCACTCATAGACCTGCACATAGGTATCCTTCCAGACAAATTCACCTTTCGGATCGTTAAAGGCTGGCAGTCCCTCTGCTCCCAGGGCTTGAAGCACCTTCACCCCTTTTAATACGTTTTGATAGATTTCTTCAGGGGTTGCAGGCTCCATAGCCGAGGCTGAAGCGGTAAAAAAGAGGCAGATAAGCGTAACAGCAATTCTGATTTTTTTCATATGATTACCTTTGGTTATTGTTGTAGATGGCTGATATGTCATTCAGCTGTAAAGATTCCATTATAAAAAGCTTATGGGCAAAAAAATAGAAAGTCAAATTTTTTTCTTCCTGACTTGATCTGAATCAACACTCATGCAGGTATTGATGATTTTACAGACAAGATCTTTTCTCACTGCGCCATGTCTTTTGTAGCTTATCAAAAAACACGTGCAGAAACAGGTTGCGGAGGGGCCAGGGAAAGGACGGTCTTTCTGGCGACTGAACGGCACTCGACAGGAAGCGATTGTTCAAACGACAGGAACAGATGTCGTCTCATTACCCTGGTTGTATGGCAGGTCATTCCATCATGGTCATACCCGGTAAATGATGTTGGATGCAGCAAACGGGAAATAATTATTTTTCCTTGAAACAATAAGGATCAAGAGATGTAAGAGGGGCTTTGTTGAAACCATGGGATACAGCGAGGCATCCACCACAGACAGGTTTGATCTCACATTGAAAACAGGAGCTGGAGCCGCTGCGGTATTTCACAGCCGTCTCACTTTCATAGATAGAAATGAAATCCTGATGATTGAGATCACCAATAGGCGAGGGAAATTTCCGGCATGCATGAACCTGACCATCAGGCAGTACAGAGACAAAATTAAAGGCTGCACCGCATCCATAGCCAGTACATCCTCCGGTAAAAAATTGGTTGTTCTGATAAGAGAGGAGGTTGAAAAAGTTGTCTTTGCGTCGCATAATTGGATTTTCTTCAGCCGCTTTTTGGTAACGGACGAGAAATCCCCTGAACGTTTCCGGTTCCACTGAAACAAGAGACGCTCCTTCACCTACCATGGCCAGCCGGTTAAAGGTAAAGCTGTCGACCCGGTCACGCAGCATTTCGGCGAGTGGCAGAACCTGATCGAGGTTGGCCTTGGTCAACGTGAGCATAACCATGGAGTAAATATCCAGTTCTTTAAGCAGGTCAAGGAATTTTATGGACCTTTGAAAATGGTTGTTCCCTCTGATGTAATTGTTATGAGGTTCAAGCCCTTCCAGGCTGATCTGATAAAATTCAGGCATTTGAATTTCAATTATCTTTTCTAGAATCGTCCTGTTTACAGGGTTGCCAAGGAGCGCCGTTTTGAATCCTCTCTCGTGTGCAGCACGGTATAACCGTTCAAATTGTGGATGGAGGATCGGGTTTCCTCCGGTAAAGGTAACCTGTCCCCGTACATGATAATGGTCGCAAAAGGTGTAAAACTGGTCAAGGAGTGCCGTTCCTTCCACAAGACTGACATCCTTTCTTTGACTGCGGTCATAGCAATGACGACAGTTCAGTTCACAGCTCTGGGTTATGTGCCATTGGAGGGTAAATGCGCTTGCATGAAGGCTGTCCTCAAAACCGGAAACCTGCCTGGCAAAACCGGGGGGCCTTGCTATTCTGCTGACGGGTGCTGCAAGAATACCTTTCGCTGTACCAAATCGTAATACGCCCTGCAGTTCAGCAACAGTAACATCAAGCTCTGCAGCAAGTTTCCTCAAATCGAGATGCTCTGCCACAATTTTTAGTGCCAGTAAACTATTGTTGTCTGCAATGGAAATGAGTGAACGTTTTCCTGGTTCCTGTGGAACTATGAGTAACAGTTCCTCCTTTTGTTCAGGAACAATTTCATGGCCGTTGAGTAATTCAGAAAGGCCTGACCATGAGACCTGCACTAATTCGGTACCAGGAACAATCTGATATTCATTACTCTGTTCTTGACATGTTTCAATTGTCTTTTTCTGCTCGAGAAGAAGTTCCACTTCTGCCAGCTCGACAAGAAAGGGGACTGTTGCAAGCAGATCGGCTTCCTGCTGCAGTTTTTGCGGGAGTTGTTCAGGCAGGCAGACGGGAAAATGATTGGGGAGATAGCGCGCCGTGACCTTCAGTCGATCATGAAAATTCCCGTTTATCATACACTCTGCTCAATTGTTCCAGGGGGAGCGGAAGAAAAAAAGCCGATACATGAAATGTACCGGCTTTAACAATACATCAGGATCACACGCAGACCGCGTGCCTATTACTAGCTTCAGCCACTCTTTTGTGTGGCGTTGTCTACCTTGTCTGCAGCGTCTTTCTTGTTGGTGCTCACGGCACCATCTTTGACACCGCCTCAGCCACTTGCCTGAACTTCCTTTTTAACTTCAGCACTACCTGTGCTGTGAGAACCAGCTCAGCCAGAGTTGCATGCTGTGACCCCGAAGAGAGTCACGCCACCAGCGCCGATAAGCCCGGCGGCCCCAATGCCAGCTAAAATTTTCTTGAGATCTTTCTTCATCCTCACTCCTTTCTTTGAATTGGGAAAACGAATGGAACGAACCGTGTTCTTTCTGATGGCTACCGCCATCTTTTATGCGTATGATAGTATAGCAAAGAAAAAAGGGATCTTCAACCATCTCTTATTGTGTGAGCACTTCGAATCTGCCCGCAACGGGTTTGTCACGCTTGGGAATAGCGTTCTTTACGGGGGCAGAACAAAAGCCAATGGATGTGGCTATAAGATTTTTGATTGCGGTGAAATGAAAAGAAAACACCTGGACCTGGGGGACAAAAGATATTCAAAGGAACACAGGTCCATGAAGAAGAGGATTTTACGTTTGCCGATGATTCAAAGATCAGGCAGGTCAGAATAAAGCGGGTCTAAAAGAAAAAAAGAGCTGTCTCAGAAAGGGCGCTTCCTGTATATTTAATGGGTTGCTGAAAAGGAGAAAGGGTCGTAACCGGAGGTAGCGGTCAGGACCCTTTCACGTCGGACATCAATCAAGGTATCTGCGGAATACTTTGATTCCTGGCAGTAACGATGGCTGATTACGATTTCTCTATTGGCGGGGAAATAGATGTAGCATGAGAGAAATATAATAACTGCCTGTCCGACAACCTTTTGTTGTGCCCATTACATACTATTTGTCTTTTTTTGCAAATAAAAAATAAATAATAACCAATAATAACTAAAAATAACACTTTTGGCCTTTGGGACCGATCTGGTCTGCCTTCCCGGTTCACCTGCTGTTGTCGTGACGATTTCCTTTTCTGTCGGAAAGACATCTTTCTTGATGATGCCGTTATGGCAATATGCTATGTTTATTGTCGTGGAATGGCATGACGATCGGTAATGCCTGAGGAAAAAAGGAATGAGCTGATACGGGTCATTCCGAATTAACCCAGCTAAGGGGAGTGCCCTTATCGAAAAAAGGAGAAAAAAATGAAAAAAGGACTTGTTGCGCTTCTGATTGCATTTCTGATGGTGCCGGTAGTGGCTTTTGCCGAATATCCGACAAAACCAATTACCATCATCGTTCCATCAAAGGCAGGTGGATCGACAGACACAACTGCCAGACTTTTTATTAAATCGGCGAAAAAATACATGGAAGGTGCTGATTTTGTCATCAAAAATGTACCTGGTTCCGGCGGTCAGAAAGGATTTGAGGAAATCGCCCGGGCCAAGGCGGATGGTTATACCATCGGTATGGTCTTTACCACCCAGGTTGTCGCCCATATCGTTTCCAAGCGCGCCCGTTACACGCTCGACAGTTTTCATGTGATTGGGAATATGATGCAGGATCCTGATATTATTGCCGTTCCGGTTAAAAGTCCGATCAAGTCGCTGGATGATTTTATCAAGGCGGCAAAGGAAAAGAAGCTGACCGTAGCGGTAAATGGTATCGGTTCTGATGATTTTATCGCGGCAAAAAAATTTGAAAATCATACCGGAGTCAGCTTTAATCTTTTGCCGACCAAAGGCTCTACTGAGCAAAAGGCAATGATTCTGGGAGGACACATTGATGCTTCTTTCATGAACATCACCCAGATGCAGGCGCAGCATAAGGCGGGGACAGCCAGGGTTATAGCCGTTATGGATACGAAGCGTTCCGATATTCTTCCGGATGTTGCCACTGCCGAAGAACAAGGCGTTCCTGTCACCATGACTGCTACACGTGGCTGGGTTGCTCCGGCTGGTATTGACAAGGCTGTTGCTGCCAGGCTTGACAAACTTGTCGCTGATGTGATGAAGGATCCCGAGTTCATAGAGGCGTGCAAAAAAGATGTTATGATCATGCTGCCGATGAGCGGCCTCGATTATCTTGCCTATCTGATCAGACTGCAGGCAGAAACTCAGAAATTTTTTGATTCAACTCCGTGGTAGAAAACGATGACGAAACGTCTTGCTGAAATACTTATTCTTCTTTCTTTTCTGGTGATCGCCGTGGCACTGTATATGAGTACCGCCGATTTCCCGGATATGGTACAGGGTTCGACAGCCACCTATATCAGGTTCCTTGCCATTTCTCTTGGAATTCTGTGCATTGTCGAGGTCGGGCTCTGGATGGGAAAAAAGGAAAAGGAGGCTGGAAAGAAACTGGGCATGACCTCAGCTCCGGTACGGTTCTGGAGCCTGCTCATTTTGATGTTTGTTTATTCTCTGCTGATTGAACAATGTGGTTTTTACGTCACTTCAGCTCTTTTTCTTCCGATAACAATGTTTGTACTGGGAGCAAGAAACCTGTTGTTGACGCTGGTGACATCGGCAGGGGTTCTGTTGTTTATCTTTCTTGTTTTTGGCAAGATTCTCGGTGTTCCATTACCGGAAGCCAGTCTGTTTTAATACCGGGAGACAGGAAGTGGTCCCCTGTCTCCTGACCATGCCATAATGATTGTTGTGTGATGACAGAGAGGAAAGGTCAATGATTTTTGAGTCAATCCAGGTGCTTTTTACCCCATCATCATTGCTTGCTGTATTGATCGGTACCGTTTCCGGTGTCCTTGTTGGCGGAATGCCGGGGCTGACAGCCACGATGGCCGTAGCTCTTCTGATTCCCGTTACCTTCGTTCTGGAGCCGGTAACCGGTTTGATCCTGATGGGTGGTGTCTATTGCGGAGCCATGTATGGTGGTTCGATACCGGCTATTTTACTGCGGACACCGGGGACACCGGCGGCAGTGGCAACGGCCATGGAAGGGTATCCGATGAGCCGGAAGGGACACGGTGGTCTGGCGCTGAAGGTCTCTGTTATTTCCAGTTTTTCAGGCGGCGTATTCTCCGCCTTTGTTCTTCTTTGTGTGGCCCCGATTCTGGCCAGATTTGCCCTGACATTTGGTCCTCCAGAGTATTTCCTGCTGGCCATCCTGGGACTTGTTGGCATTGTTTCGATGGCAGATGATGAAAACAGCCTGGTAAAGGCGCTTATTTCAGGATTACTGGGATTGATTCTGGCAGTGATCGGCACCGACCCCATTTCCGGAATGCTTCGTTATACGATGGGCTTGACTGATCTTTATGACGGAGTGGCCTTTATGCCGGCGTTGATCGGTATGTTTTCCATCTCCCAGATGCTTGATCTGACCGGTGTGAAACAGATTGTGACCGATACCTCAACGCTGAAGAAGATTAAGCGGGAGCCGTTTCCAAAGGGGTTGAAACGATTTATCGGGCTTGGTTCTGCAACCGGTACGGTTGTCGGTATCCTCCCGGGTGAAGGGGCGACCATTGCCGCTTTTCTCAGCTATAATTTTGCCCGGCAGCGGTCAAAAAACAAAAAGCTTTTCGGTCAGGGGAATCCCGAAGGTATCGCTGCGGCTGAGGCCGGGAACAACGGCTGTGTCGGCGGTTCTTTGATTCCGACACTGACCCTTGGTATTCCCGGTAACAGTGTTGCTGCTGCCCTGATGGGCGGTCTGATTATTCACGGCCTTATTCCCGGGCCGGAATTATTTACCAAGTACGGGGTAATGACCTATGCCTTTATCCTGTCATTGTTTCTTGCCAATATTATTTTCCTGATTATGGGATTATCGCTTGCCCCTTATTTTGCAAGAATATCACTGATTCCGACGGCCTTTCTTATTCCCGTTGTCTGCCTGTTTTCATTGCTTGGCTCTTATGCGATGAATAATAGTGTTCTTGATATCTTTGTCGCCCTGCTCTGTGGTTTTGTCGCAATCATATTGCATCGTACCGGATTTTCTCTCGGTGCACTGATCCTTGGTCTGATACTCGGGCCCATCGCTGAGGCCGGATTTGCTCAGGCGTTGATTATTGGACATGGGAGCTACTCGATCTTTTTTACACGGCCACAGGCGATTGTTTTGTGGATTATTATTGTCTTTCTGCTGATTCCGCCGATTGTCCATATTGTCAAACAACATTTAAGAGCTGAAAGACAGGAAGAAAATCACGGATGAAAGGGAGACGGAAAAAGAGTGTTCATTGAACTGATGACACGGCAGCACATAATCTTGATCTCTTATTCTGAAATCTGAGCTGAACAGCTGGAATCCGGACAAACAATCATTGTTGTCGCTGGTGCTGGTGAGCGGTGGGAAAAAAGAATGGCTGGAGTCTGGTAAACGGAAAGGTGTACCTGACCGGGAAAAGGCCCGGTCAGGCAAGAACTGAAAAAGAGTTACTTGTCAAATGCCATTGAGGGCTTCCACTCTTTCCATACGTTTCCTACCAGGTCGATTCCGGGCTTCAGTGTTTTCTTGTTTGGTTGCCAGTCGGAAGGAGTCGCTTCGCTGCCCTTGGCTTCCCTGACCAGCTGTAATGCTTGAATCTGGCGGAGAGTCTCCATCACGCTGCGGCCAACCGGCGGGGTCAGTATTTCGTAACCCTGAACGTTACCGTCCGGATCAATCAGGAAGCGCCCGCGGGTTTCAATACCGGCAGCTTCATCGTACACACCGTAAATGGATCCGATTTTGCCGCCCGGATCGGACAGCATCGGAAACGGTACACCGCCGTCTGCCATCTTGGCCAGCTCGTCATCGTTCCATTTCTTGTGGACGAATTGAGAATCAGTGGACATGGAAAGAACTTCAACGCCGAGTTTCTCGAATTCAGAATATTTTTCAGCGACCGCTGAAATCTCAGTCGTTCAGACAAAGGTGAAGTCACCCGGATAGAAAAAGAGCATTACCCATTTTCCCAGATGATCGGAGAGTTTTGTGGTGACAAAGTTTCCGTTGTTATAGCCCGGAGCGGTAAAGTCCGGAGCCTGCTGGCCTACCATAATCATTGGCTTTTCCTCCTTAACGATTGATGTCGATTCTTTTTTCTTTATGAGACGAAAGATGGTTCTTGATTTGACAGGAAGACTTCCTTTTTCACCCTGCCGGTCAACTTTTTTATCAGTTAACCATGATGCGCCCCGATGGCGTATTGCCATGTAGTGATAACCTTACTGCTCATTGACTAAAGCATAGAAAGTCAGTCGCGTCAATTGTTAAATGTAATGGTTTCGTTATATTGGTTTAAATAGCTTTTATTTCATATGGTTATATGCTCTTCATGGCTGTTTTTGTGCCAGACCGGCCATTCCGGACTGAGTCTTGAGAACCGGGTACCGGAATCAAGAGATGTTCCCATCTTGCGGTTGGCGATCAGGATCCCTCCTGGCTTCAAACTGTTTTCGATGTGCTGCTCAAATGCAAGCTGAGCCTTTTTTGTGCAGAACGGACGGAAATAGTAGATAATATCGAATGATGAGAGTTCGGTAAAATCCCAGATATCGGTTTCTTTGACCGATTCTTCCCCAACGAGTTGCCGGGCTGTGGTCAGTGAGGCGCTATCTTTTTCTATGCCGAATACGTTGAATCCCATCATCTCGGCAATGAGCAGGATATTACCAATACCACATCCGATGTCGATGAAGGAAAGATGATCGGGAGCGCTACCTGCATGTATCAGGAAGTCGCGGGCCAGTCTGATCTGCTCGTATGCCTGCCTGGTATCCATTGCCACAAAGGGATATTCCTTTGTGGTATCGTTGGTGGTAGCCGGTAACGCCTGCCTGGTAAAATAACCGATAAATCGATTGATAACACCAAACAGGATATCATATTCTTCCTCTCTTCTGTTTACGTATTGTTTTTCCATTGCATGATCAGATTAAATGATTACGACTGCTGATAACGTTAATGTTGGTTATTTATTGTATCAGGGCGATGAGAACGTATGCCTTCCCGATACAAACGGCTCACCGGCAGATCATGAGCGAGCCTTTATACCGCGCCGGATGTTCTGGTGATCATACCATCCTGGAGTGTCAGACAGCGATCCATCTTTTTTGCAAGCTGGAGATTATGGGTTACCATCAGAACCGACAGTGAGCGTTCGCGGGAAATATCCTGAAGCAGTTTGAATACCAGTTCTCCGGCACGACTGTCCAGGTTCCCTGTCGGTTCGTCGGCAAGGATCAGCTCCGGCTCCATGATCAGGGACCTGGCCAGGGCTGTCCGCTGCTGTTCTCCGCCGGAAAGTTCGCTGACACGATGACGCTCACGGTGGTCAAGCTCTACTGCCGCAAGCAGTTGCCGTGCTGATGATACGATCTCTTTTTTTGATTTTCCGGCGATGAGTGCCGGCATCATTACGTTTTCAAGGGCGCTGAACTCGGGGAGCAGGTGATGAAACTGGAAAATGAAACCGAGCGACTTGTTTCTGAATGCCGCCCGTTCGTCCTCTTTTTTCTGCCACAAGTCGTCACCGTGAAAAAACAGTTTCCCTCCGGTCGGAGAGGCAAGTGTCCCGAGAATCTGGAGCAGGGTTGTTTTACCGGAACCTGAGGCTCCGATGATAGCAGTCATTTCACCGGATACAATCGACAGGTCGATCCCTTGCAGAACGGTTATTTCCTTGACACCATGAGTGAATGTCTTTCTGATATTGTCAGCGGTCAGCAACGTGTTCATGACAATACCTCTGCCGGCTTCACCCGGGAAGCCTTCCAAGAGGGATAAAGAGTTGCCGACAGGCTGATGATGATCGAAGAGCAGGCAATAATGATAACATCAAGCGGCAATACCTGTATCGGCAGGGTCGTCATCGGATACACGTTTGATGGCAGTTCAATGAACTGGTAGCGGGACAGCAGTTCACAGAGTCCGAGCCCCCCGAGGACGCCGAGGGCTGTCCCGGTGAGGGAGATAACGAGCCCCTGCAGGAAGAAAATTTTCATGATGGAGGCAGACGTTGAGCCCATTGATTTAAGGATGGCAATATCACGTGCTTTTTCCATGACAACCATGATCAGTGCACTGACGATATTCAGAGCGGCCACCAGAATGATCAGGGCGACACAGATAAACATACCAATTTTTTCGAGTTTGAATGCGGCAAAAAGGTTTCTGTTCATTGCCATCCAGTCCCGGGCAATGGTATCAACCGGGTCGATTTTCCTGACGATTTCCTTTGCTATCTGATCGGCCCTGTTCAGCAGTTTCTCCTGAACAAGCACCTCTATGCCATGAACCACATCACCCGATTCCAGAAATTTTTGCACCTCCGGTATCGACATATAGGCAAGGGAAGAATCATATTCATACATGCCCGATTCAAACAGCCCGACAACCCGGCATGTTTTGATTTTTGGAATGACTCCCATTGGTGTCAGGGGACCTGACGATGAAATCAGCCGGACTTTGCTGCCGATGCCGACCCTGAGATCAGAGGCCAGTTGTTTGCCGAGTATGATCGGTGGTACCCGTGCCTGTTTTTCACTGATCAATTCTTTTATTGACCCGGAGATCATCTGTTTTCCGAGGCTGATAACGGAGGCTGCCGTCTCCGGCTCTATTCCGCGCAGGACAATGCCCGAACCGCCGGTAGCTCCGCTCAGCAGCGTCTGGGCGTAAAGGTACGGGGTGGCACTGACGACACCGGGAACGGTCAGAATACGATCCCGTGATAATTCATAATTGTGGATCGGGCCGCGCGCGCTCTGAACGACAATGTGTGAATTGATGCCGAGGATCTGATCCCGCAATCCGTTGGTAAAGCCGGTGTAGATTGACAGAACGACAATAAGGGCAATAACACCGACGGTGATGCCTGCCACCGAGATCAGCGATATCAGAGATATGAATTTCTGACGATGTTTTGCTCTCAGATATCTGAGACTGATAAACCATTCATACATGAGTCTTTGTTCAGGCGTTCCTGGCGTGACTGGTCTGGTCGGGATTCTGGGCCTGTCCTTCCGGTTTCATATGCGGGAACAGAATAACATCACGGATCGATGGCGCGTCGGTCAGCAGCATTACCAGGCGGTCGATGCCGATTCCTTCTCCGGCAGCTGACGGCATGCCATGCTCGAGGGCCCTGATATAGTCGCTGTCAAGAACCGGATGAATTTCCTCGTCTTCACCCCGTTCGTCAATCTGCTTTTGAAACCGAAATTTCTGGTCGACCGGGTCGTTGAGTTCACTGAACGCATTGGCCAGCTCCCGACCGGTGATAAAGAGCTCGAATCGGTCAGTAACCGCTGGATCCTCTTCGTTTCTCCGGGCGAGGGGAGAGACTTCAGTCGGGTAGGAGGTGATAAAGGTTGGATCGATCAGTTTCTCCTCGACCAGCAGCTCGAACAGCTCTGTTCTGGCTTTGCCTGGACCCGCCTGTTTTTCAAGTTTGATCCCTTTTTCTTTGGCAAGGGCGATTACTTTTTCGTCGTTGGCCAAGATTTCGGGATCTATACCCGCTATTTCCACCAGAGATTGATCCATGGTCAGTCGTTTCCACGGTGGGGCCAGATTGACTTCGGTACCCTGGTAGCTGATCTGCATGGTATGGTGTATATCCTGACAGACCGAGGAGATCATCTCCTCGGTGAGATCCATCATATCGTGATAGGTTGCATAGGCCTGATAAAACTCAAGCATCGTGAATTCAGGGTTGTGCCGGGTCGAAAGTCCTTCGTTTCTGAAATTCCTGTTGATCTCAAAAACACGTTCAAATCCGCCAACCAGCAGCCTTTTCAGGTAGAGTTCCGGGGCTATCCGGAGATAGAGATCCATACCGAGTGCGTTGTGATAGGTCTTGAATGGTTTTGCGGTAGCGCCGCCCGGTACCGGTTGCATCATTGGTGTTTCTACTTCCATAAAGCCCCTGTCGCTGAGGAAATTACGGACGAGCTGGATGATTCTGACCCGTTTACGAAAGATTTCCCTGCTTTCTGGGGTTACGATCAAATCCACATACCGCTGACGATATCTGGTTTCAACATCGGTCAATCCGTGCCATTTTTCCGGAAGCGGTCGCAATGATTTGGATATCATTGTTATCGCTGATGCATAAATTGATAATTCCCCGGTTTTGGTTTTAAAGAGATGGCCCGCTGCCCCAACGATATCACCGATATCCCATTTTTTGAACTCGGCAAAACGGTTGGCACCAATCGTATCTTTTCTGACGTAGATCTGCATGTTGCCGCTGACATCTGCAATTGAAAAAAATGCGGCCTTGCCAAATTTCCGCATAGCCACAATCCGTCCTGCTATCGAGTATGATTGCTTTGGATTTTCAGTTTGTTCCGGTTGCAGCGAATCCCCTTTCGGCAGCAGTTCAACCACCTTGTTTTTCGGTTTAAAATGATTGCTGTACAGTTTGACACCAAGTTCGGCGAGTGATTCTGCTTTTTCCCTCCTCTGCTGGAGCATGTGATTGTCGTTGCTCATCTCTTTTCCTGTCTTGACTCGTGGGTATCCTGGCAACCTGCCTCTTAATTCTGGTATTGCAAACAATGAGTATCTCTTTATCAGGTAAAAGCAATTACTCAGGATCTTTTGTGTGCATGTTTGATCAGTTCTTCTTTTGATAGCAATAAAAAAGCGGCATGACGCCGCATGAAAGGGTCTGCATTTCACCTGAAGTACCCATTACCGTTTACTGATAGTGTTGTCAATCTTTTTCAGGGAGGCCGGGGCTATCATGATCAAGGCTCTGGAGAAACAGGCCAATGGAGCGGATAGCTCCTTTACATAAATTCAGCTTGAATCAGTTTTCTGCAGTTGAGTCAAGGCAGAGTGACTGACTTTGTGCCCACCCTGACGAGCGGTTCGGTTCCTGACCGACTATCTTGAATGAGAGCCTGTTGGTAACTTCTTACATTAAATGAATATTCGACGGATCAATATGAAGACGAACCAAGCGGCCCGGTTGCAGCTCCGCTTCCAGAAGGGCGCCGGAGAGCATGACGCTGTAAAAGGTCATGCCGATGGCTTCCACGACCAGTTCGGCGAAGACACCCTGGTTACTGATCGTGGCAATACGGCCGGACAGGCCTGCAGATGCTTTATTGTGGTGCACAACCGGGGTGATGAGGACGTGTTCCGGGCGGATCATTGCCAGTTGAACCTCATCGCTCGTATCGGGCGCCGGGAAGACCAGGTTGCCGATATGCAGATGATTGCCGTTGATTCTTGCCGGCAGGATGTTTTTCATGCCTACAAATTCGGCGACAAAAGCGGTTGCAGGTTGTTTGAACACCGTTTCCACGGAACCGGTCTGTTCGATGCGGCCATCATGTAAAATGGCGACGTGGTCGGCCAGGATATGTGCATCGGTAAAATCGTGGGTTACCATCATCACCGTCAATCCGGTTTCCTGGTGAAGACGGTGGAAAATCCCACGAATTTCTTCACGGAAACAAGGGTCCAGAGTCGCCAGTGGTTCGTCGAGCAAAAGGACCGATGGTGCGGTGGCGAGAGCCCGGGCCAGGGCCACGCGCTGTTTTTCACCACCGCTCAGTGTGGTCACTGACCGGTCGAGCAGCGCTGAGAGTCCCAAGCGCTCGATCAGATCACGGTAACGGGATGGCTCGTTTGTTTCTCTGTTATGGTGATAACGAAGTCCGTAGGCGATGTTTTTGGCTGCGTTGAGATGAGGAAACAGAGAACAGTCCTGATAGACGATACCAATCCCTCGCTGCTCCGGTGGCAGATGGGTGACATCGCGACCGGCCACAACAATACGGCCGCTGGAGGTGCCAATGATCCCGGCTATCGATTCCAGAATCAATGTTTTGCCCGCCCCGGTCGGTCCCAACAGACAGAAAAACTCACCCGCTTCAATGTCAAGGTTCACCTGATCCAGGGAGAATCCCGGTAGCTTGATGGACAACGATTCAATCCGGATCATGCTGTCTCCCTGCGGTCTAAAGAGAGTAAGCGCAATATCAGGAATAATAACAGGCATACAAGAATCAGCCACACGGCCACCGGCTAGGAGTATTTCAGTCCATAGGCGGTAAAGCGTTCATAAATCATTACCGGCGCCACCATGGGATGATAGGCTACGATAACTACGGCTCCAAATTCGCTGATAGCACGGGCCATGCACATGATTGCCCCTACCAGCATATGGCGCCAGACCAGGGAAAGGGAGATTCGCAGAAACGTCCCGCCGGCAGTGGCGCCGAGACTGCGTGAAACATGCTCCAGTCGGGGAGAAATGTCTTCAAAGCCGGCCTTGACTGTATTGATATAAAACGGCAAGCCGACAAAAGTGAGCACGGTAATCAGACCGGTGGTTGTGCCCATGATGTGAACACCCAGCATCTGTAAAAAACTGCCGATGGGATGATTGCGACCGACAATGCTGAGCAGGGCAATACCAACCACCGGGTGGGGAATCATGATCGGCAGGTACGAGGAGGCACATACAGAGGTATGGGCAGCTGCTCATTTTTCTGATCATGAAAACAGACCTGCTGTTGCGATTTATGAGGAAAATTGATTATACTCTGACAGGTACTGGCTCTTGTCTGGTTTGAAACGTGCCGGGATCACCAATAATAAAATATACTCACGTGACAGAAAGCAGCAAATGATCGGGACAGTGATCGTGAAAACTGGTGCGTAGTTACGAATAACGCTGTCATGTTCGCTCTATCGTTGATAAAATGACCGCATGTAACCGTACTTTGTCTCTCATCCTTCCTTTGTTCTTGCTCTCCGCCCTTTTTTCACCGGTTGTGAGTTTCTGTGAAACCGGAAATACGGTTCAGGTCGTGGTACATGGTGTTGATGAAAGAATGTATAAAAACATCATGGCGCGGCTTCGCATCAATCTTTACAGCAGTAACAGCGAATTGAACGAGCTGGAGATCAGGCGGCTTCATCGTCACGCGAAAGCTGATATTGCCTCTGCTCTGGCTCCGTACGGTTATTATCTGGTAGAAACGAAAGCTGAACTGAAAAAAATCAAGACCGGTTGGCAGGCAATCTATACGGTTGTTCCGGGAGTTCCTGTCAGGATTTCAAACATTGCTGTACTGGTGACAGGTGATGGCGGCAGGCTTCCGCAATTTGCAGATCCACGGTCACTGATGGGGCTTAAACAGGGAGACGTTCTTAACCAGCCGTTTTATGAAAAGAAAAAAAAGGAATTGTTACGCACAGCTCGTTCTCTCGGTTTTCTCGATGCTGAATACAGCAGGCACCGGATCGTGATTTCCAGGGATCGAAAAGCGGCCTCAATAGAGCTGACCCTTGAAACCGGGAGACGGTATCACTTCGGGGAAACGACAAGTGACCAGGACGTCATTGACGAGGATCTCCTGAAGCTCTTTATTCCGTGGCAGGAAAATGACTATTTCGATTATGGACGGTTGTATGAATTGCAGCGCGAACTCTATCGAACCGGTTTCTTTTCTCAGGTATTTGTTGAGGCCGGAACCGGGAAAACGGCAGATACCGGAATTCCGATTGAAGTACGGCTTGAACCCCTGGAATATTACAATCGCTACAATTTCGGTGTCGGCTATTCAACGGATACCAGATTTCATCTCCTGTTTGAATGGGAGAACCGCTTGTTCAATAAGGCAGGACATCGAATCAATACATTGCTTCATGCCGGGGAGCAGGAGAGCCAATGCCTGGTTGATTACACGATTCCGGTGCTTGATCCCCGGTTCTATTCAGCCGTTTTGACCTCATTATGGCAAAATGAATCGTGGGATGATACGGTCACCAGTCGTCTGTCTGCAGGGGCGGGACTTCATTATAAAACTGATACGTCTCATTATGGCCTCTCTTTTGAGATCCTTTATGAGGATTATTCCGTAGGGAGTACGGATGAAGAAATTCTGTTGTTAATGCCCGTTTTTAACGGTTCCTGGGCTTTTGCCAAAGATGTGATTAACACCGCCAACGGTTTCAGGACGACCCTGTTTTTGAGTGGTGCCACAACCGAGCTGGGTTCTGATGTCAGTTTTTTCAAGGTTCAGGCCGATGGCAAAATAATTCTCACACCACTGAAGGGGTGGCGTCTGACCGGTCGGGGAACTCTTGGTGGCATCCTTGTTTCTTCGATAGACAAGATACCGTCATCGTTGAGATTCTATGCCGGTGGCTCACAGAGTGTTCGTGGTTATCAGTACCGATCACTTGGTCCCGTTGATGAGTCGGGGGCGTCGATCGGCGGCACCTTTCTGCTTACCGGCAGTGTTGAAATTGAAAAATCGCTAAATGATTTTATCAGGCTTTTTTCGTTTTATGATGTCGGTAATGCTGTCGATGACCTTGCTGTTGATCTTGCACATGGTATCGGTGCGGGGATAGGCTTTGTTCTGCCTTTTGGTCATATCAGGATTGAGTTGGCCTATCCATTGACTGACGAAGGGGATGCACAGTATTTCTATTTTACTGTAGGTGCCGACTTATGATCAGGAAACTGCTGCTGGCCATACTGGTATTTCTGTGTGCTTTTGTTGTTCTCCTGTCCGTTCTGCTTGTTACCCCTGCCGGAGTAAAACTTGCGGTTTTTGTCACCCCGATGGTTTCCGGCGGTATGGTCAGGCTGGCGGCTGGAGAGGGGGCTTTCTGGGGGGATTGGTATCTGAAGGATATCATGGTTGAGACTCCCGCAGCCAGTGTCTCGATTGCTGAAATACGTTGTCAGTGGAAGCCTGAGAAATTGGCTAACGGGGTGTTGCATATTGGTGCTATTGGAATTGATGATCTTGATGTGCTGTTGAAAAGCGAAAAAGCTGATTCTGTCGCGACAGCTGATTACAAGCCGAAACTACCGGAAGTTATCCTTCCTTTGAGCATTCTGCTCGGTACCTTGACGATAACCGATGGTGTTGTCAGAAATGAAACGGACGAGGCCGGACAGACAGACGCTCCACCGCTGTTTGAATGTAACCGGTTCACCATCTCTGTCGACGGGAAGAAGGATATCCTTCAGATTCACCATCTGCAGCTTGACAGTTCCTTTTTCAGCGGAGCAATGACGGGGATGATCACGATGTCCGGGGACTGGCCTGTCCGGCTTGGCGGCACGTGGTGGACTGAGTTGAAAAAAAAGGAACGTCTGGATGGGCATTTCTCTATTGTTGGATCGGTAGGCCGTCCTGATTTTATCATTGATTTAAAAAAACCGTTTCCAGCATCTCTGACCGGAACCGTTCGAGATCTCTTGGAAGAACCATTCTGGAAGATTGAGCTGGGTGCGGAGCAGCTTGATCTGCGGACCCTATCAGATGATTTTCCTGAAGGGCGATCAGATTTGTCATTTACATCGTCAGGGACGCTTCAAGATTACCGGGCGAGTCTGGAGCTGGTGACGCCATTGCCGACACATTCGACCCTTCATGGCAGGATGTCGGTTCAAGGCAATGCCTCCGGGTTAGCTGATATTTCTGGAAACGTATCGGCCGGAGACAGTGAGGTGGCACTGCAGGGACAGCTTGATTGGCAGGAGGGCGTGGCATGGGAGCTCAAGGCGGTTATCAACGATATGGACCCGTCATTGTACCCGGGAGCGGGTAAAGGCTCTGTCAATGGCGAGCTGATAACCAGCGGATCGCTGAAAGACCGTGAGCTGGCTTATGATGTCGGCCTGAAAGGGCTGTCGGCTTCAATGGACCCTCCCTATCCGTCAGTGACCGACGGTGAGATCACTATTGAAGGAAACAGGGATGGAGTTCATCTTTTTACCGCCCATCTTGGTGCTGGTAATGGTGAACTTGATATTGACGGAGATCTGGCATGGGAGGACGGTATTCGCTGGCACGGAACACTGGTATTTTCGTCGATAGATCCATCAGTATTCGGCCCGATCCCGCAAGGACGGCTCGACGGACGGATTGTCAGCGATGGTTCCTTTCTGGAAAAAGAACTTGTTGTTCATGGTGGTATAGATGCGTTGACGGGTGAATTGGCAGGTCGGCCGCTGACAGGAAGTGGCACCATTGTCGTCGAAGATGGTCAATTAGTGGTGCGTGAAATTCAGGTGGATAACCATTTGAATTCATTGAAAATTGACGGCGAAATTGGTGAACGTCTGAACCTTTCCTTTTCTTTCAATGGCCGTGAGCTTCATTCCCTGTTGACAGAACTTGATGGTTTTGCCGTTCTTGACGGGACGATCACGGGGACCAGGGAAAAACCGTTAGTTCAACTGGAGAGTCTGGTCAGGGATCTTTCGTTTCGGGATTATTCGATCAAAAAATTAAACGGCGCTATTGCCGTTGTCCCCACTGCGTCGGGACAGCTTAATGCTGAATGTAGCGTTTCTGAGATTCGTGGAGGTGAATATCATGTTACCGAAGGTATGGTTGCAGTGCGCGGGACCATTGATAATCACAGCGGTGCGTTGAAGATCAGTTCTGATGTGGGCGCTCTGGATGCCCATTTTTCCGGGGGCCTGGTCGATTGGAAGGCATGGAATGGAATAATTGATGGTGTTGCCGCTCGCCATTCGCTCTATGGTTCATGGATACAGCAGGGTTCCGCTCAATTAAACGCAGGTCCGGGATTGCTCAGCATCTCTGAGTTTTGTTCCGCTTCTGCCAAAAACAAAATATGCGTTGGCGGTACATGGAGGGGGCCTGATTCCTGGTCTGTAGCTGTTTCAGATTTTACGTTTTCGCTGGCAACCGTACATAACTGGAGGCTGATCGATCAGGAGATCGAGGGCATGCTTACCGGTATGTTCCGCGCGGACGGGACCGGAACGGTGGTCACTGATCTTGCTGCGACAATAACCGTTCCGCAATTTCGTATAAACCGGGAAAAAGAGGCTCCCTACCCTGATGTTTCCTGGAATGATACCAGGGTCGTCCTGTCGCTGACTGAAACCCTGCTCAAAGCCTCTGTTGACACCAGCCTTGCTGATGGCAGTTTTGCCAGTGGTCAGCTGCGGATTTATGATTTTGGTGATTTGGCACATCCGCTGACAGCACTCCCGCTGAGTGGCGAGTTAGAGGTGGAAATAAAAGATCTGTCGCCATTGACGGCGCTGACAGATGATTTTATCAGACCTTCCGGTTTCTTGTCTGCCGATCTGCTCCTTTCGGGAACGGTTGGACAGCCTCGTCTTGATGGTCATCTCGACCTGTTGGACGGCGGGCTTGAGATGACGCCGCTTGGCATTGTCCTGAATGATCTTTCAGCAGATATTTCCGGTCTGGATGACGGTTTTCAGTTGAACCTGACGGGCTCTTCCGGACCTGGAGAATTCAGGGCTGACGGAAGGGTCTCTTTCGGTGGCAGGGAGTCGTGGCACGGTGATTTTCATCTGAGCGGGAAAGAGGTGAAACTCCTGGATCAGAGCGAAATCCGGCTGCTTGCAGATCCTGATATCGATCTTGTGGTTGGCGGGGCAGGCGGTATGGTGCGCGGTTCGGTATTTATACCGAAAGCACGAATAAAACCTGAGGAAATGGAAGGTTCTGATTCGGCATCCGGGGATGTCGTTTTCAATGAAGATGATGAGGCTGAATCCTCCTGGCCTTTCCTGATTGACCTGGCGGTAGCTCTTGGAGATGACGTTCATATTGACGGCTATGGGGTGACTGGAAATCTGAAGGGAGGGGTTCAGGTTTATCGCGGAGCAAACGGGATTATTACCGGCGATGGTGTTGTAACCCTTGAAAATGGCCTTTTTAACCGGTATGGTCGCAGTGTGGAGGTGTCGAGGGGGCGGATACTGTTCGACGGCCCGATCGATACGCCCGGTCTTGATATCAGTGCCAGCAAGCAGATTCAGGGAGAAGACCTTGAAGATGCAACGATTATTGTCGGGGTTACGGTTGACGGCCCCGTTGATGACTATACGGTGGAACTTTTCTCCAATCCGCTGATGGATGAATCGGAGATCTTTGCCTATCTGGTTCTCGGCAAATCCTCGGCCTCCGGTGATTCGGAAAGCTCTCTTCTTCGTACTGCTGCCGATTCACTTGGCTTTGGATTGACCGATGAGCTGCTCGGACCGATGGGAACTCTGTTGTCAGTCGATGATATTCGGTTTGAAGGAAGTGGTCTTGACCATGATACATCACTTGTTGTCGGTAAACAGTTGACCGATGACCTGTCGATCAAGTACGATTTCAATTTGTTTGAAGGGATCGGTTATATCAAGGTTCGTTATGACTTCGGTTATGGTTTTGCCCTTGAAAGCAGGAGTTCGTCGCTATCAAACGGTATAAATCTTCTCTATTCCCTGCAAAGATAATGAGGCGGAATCAGAACGGCGGAAACGAAAATGAACTTGTCAGCCCGGGAAGGGAGGGTGAGAAAAGCTGATAAAATCTGAAAGGGAAGTATTGGCTGCAGGCGGTGAAACCGATTATGGCCCATTTTGGCAGTCGGGTTGATGGTAACCGGGTCAAACGGATACTGACAGCGTTTCATTAAAGCGTGATGACCAGCAGAAGTGACGGACTATTCTGATACGAGGAACATATGGACTTATATGAAACTCCGGCCGGGGATCGGTGGGTATGCCAGCATTGTGCGCTGGAGATTGAACAGAAAATAAAAGACGAAAAGTGGGAATATATCTTTGACCGGCATGAACAGGATTTGATTTGTTCTGTCTGCGGTGAGCCGGAATTTCTTCCTGATGACTGATTATTGTTTTTTTGTATGTCAGGAGAAGCTCTTGAACATATCGTTTGACCAAGAGTTTTCTCGGGATAGGCGCTTTGGAAAACCGTTTCTGTGAGGATACCAGCAAAAATCATGTTTGGCAGAAATAAAAAAAGAGAACGGGTACTGATCATCGGGCTGGGAGAGGTTGGCTATTTCCTGGCTAAGCGGCTGCAGCACGAAGAATATCTGGTGACCGCAATCGAGCAGGATCCGGTACGGCTTCGTTATGCAGACGAAACACTGGATATTCGTCAGATACGTGGTGAAGCGATGGATCTCGGCTGCTGGAAGGAAGCCGATGCCGGGTCGATGTCCTGTGTTATCGCGGTAACCGATAATGATGCGGTCAATATGATGGCGGCCCGGATTGCCGAAAAGTTCGGGGTTGCCAGTAAAATTGCCCGGGTCAGGTCGCTGCAGTTTGGTCAGGATGATTCATTGCTGAGTCGCGAGGATCTGCAGGTTGATCTGCTTATTCACCCGGAAGAACTTGCTGCCCAGGAAATTGTGCGATTGATCAGACGGCGAAACGCAAACGAGGTGATTGATATCGCCGGCGGCGAAGTACAATTGTTCGCCACCAGGGTTACTGAGGATTCTGGTTTTGCCAACAAGAAGATGGTCGATATTTCAAGGGAATATGATACGTTTGTTTTTCGGGTGGTTGCGGTGGCCCGTGGTATTACAACGATCATTCCCAGCGGTGATATGGAGATCCTGCCGAATGATCATATTTTTGCAATGGTAGGCAGATCCTGTCTTCCGGAGTTGATGGAAATTACCGGTGTTGGCCAGAAAATCCGTCAGCGGCTGATGATACTTGGTGGCGGACTGGTGGGAAAGCGGGTCGCGGAATTGCTGCAATCAAAAGTTGAAGTCAAACTGATTGAAATTGATGAGAATCGGGCGGCGGAACTCAGCCATGAGCTGCCGTCGGTTGAAGTGCTGCATGGTGACGGTTCGAACGCGGAAACATTGACCATGGCAGGGGTAAAGGATATCGATACCTTTATCGCCGCTACCGGGGATAATGAAACCAATATCATGAGTTCGCTGCTGGCAAAGAACCTGATGCAGCGCGACAGCGCGGCAGGAAATCATAGAGAGAAAACCATAGCACTGGTGAAAAAGGAGGATTATCTGGTTCTGGCCGCTACGATCGGACTCGATATTGCGCTGAACTGGAAGATTTTGGCCGCAAATGAAATACTGAAACATATCAGAAGGGATGAGCTGATTTCCGTTGGCCATCTTCATGGTTTCGACGCGGAAGTTGTGGAGCTGGTGGCAGCACCGAAGTCACCAATAACCAGAAAGCCGCTTTCAAAGCTGGATCCGATTCATCAGGGCAATATTCTTATTGGTGCGGTACATCGTGACGGTGCCTGGATCGTTGCTGTTGGCAATACGCATATCAGGGATAATGAACGGGTCATTGTCGTCTGTTTGTCGATGCAGCTGAACGCGGTCAGGAAGCTGTTTTCTGTCTGAACGGGTGCAGAGTGTACCCCTTGTCTTCTCGATTATTTTTTCCAGAATGCCGGCAGAAATATGGCGAGTGCTGAAAACATTTCGAGTCTGCCCACCAGCATGTTCCACGACAGGAACCATTTGCCGAAGCTGCTGATGAAGGCATAGTTCTCTGACGGTCCGATATCTCCAAATCCGGGTCCAATATTCATCAGGGCGGCAATGATCGAACTCATCGCCGTCAGGTAATCCATATTATCCGAGATCGTCATGATAAATCCGCCGACAAGGATCATGAATATATTGATAATGAAGTAACAGATCGCGAGGTCGATGATGTTTCGTTCGAGGGGACGGCCGTTGAGGCGTATCGAAATCACGGTCATTGGCTGGATGAAAATCTTCTTGATTGCCGCATGGATGTATTTACAGATGATGACATAGTGGACGGTCTTGATTCCACTGGTGGTGGAGCCGGCGCAGGCCCCGATAAAACAGATCGCGAAAAGAAGCATCTGGGCAGATTGGGGCCATAATTCATAATCGGCGGTGGTGAAACCGGTGGTGGTCAGAAGCGAGAGTACCTGGAAGGTGCCGAAACGGAGGGCTTCAGCAAAGTCTGCATAGGTGCCGCTCTGCCAGAGGATGATGGTTATTGCTCCGCAGAAAACCAGAATCAGGGCAAGATAGCAGCGTAATTCGGTATTGTTACTGATTTCGGTGAAATTACCCCGGAGCAGATGAAAAAAGAGGACGAAGGTGACCCCGCCCAGAAACATGAAAATGATAACGATCCAGTCGAGTAAGGCGGATTGATAATAAGCGATACTCAGGTTTCGGGGTGAATAACCTGATGTCGAAACCGTTCCAAATGCGGTGCAAAGCGAATCAAACAGATCCATGCCGCCAATGGTCAGCAGAACAGTCTGCAGTATATTCAGTCCGATATAGATGGACCAGAGCCATATCATTGCATCCCGGTTGCGGGCGACGAATTTGTCCCGGGTGATGACCTGACCGGGACTCGATTCCGCCCGGAATATACGCAGGCCGCCGATTCCGTGTGGCAGAAAGATGGTGGTCAGGGTCAGAAAGCCCATCCCGCCGAGAAGATGGGTCTGGCTTCGCCAGAAAAGCAGGCCGTGCGGCAGTGCTTCTATGTCTGTCAGAATAGTCGCTCCGGTGGTTGTATAACCTGACATCATTTCAAAAAATGCGTCGGTAAAGGACGGAATGGAACCGTGTATCAGATAGGGCAGGGCTGAAAGCGCAGATATGATTACCCAGCCAGAAACCGCAATGAAAATGCCATCCCTGATCGACAATTCGTCATTGCTGCGAAAGAATCGTTTCAGCGGCCAGCCGATGAGCAGAATAATCAGGGCAGACACGGCCAGGGAGAACAGATCGTCTTCACGGTAGATCATTGAACAGATCAGCGGCAGGATCATGGACCCCCCGGTAACAAGGAGCAGGGAACCGATAACATTGAAAATGGATATGATGTTCATGTGTGTTTTCGACGTGGTTGGAATCGAGACAGCAGACCTGAATATACGTAAACTGGAAATCGGCTGCAAGGGCGAATCGTCTTTAATCGAATTTTACCGCAGCCGGGTGCCTTGTATGGCAGATGAACATGATGGTCATCGATCCTGAAATATCACCTGAGAGTGATCTGTTTTTTTGAGGCCAGGAGTCTGTTGACATTTTTTTCGGCCGGGAATTGAACCTTTTCCGTGTACTCAGGAACTCATAGAGAAGAGCTTTTGGTGAAATGAGCAGATGAAGGATCAATCAGGAAATCGAAGCCGATATCAGGACGGTTTGCTTTTTTTACTGGTTTTCTGGAACCGTAAACAGGGTATCTGCTTAACCGGCAAGGCGGTTGAACAAGGGTAGATTGACGGCTCGGCAATGGAATCAGGACAACACATATTGAGCTGGACACCGCGGTCGCTCGGGCTCAGAACGGTGCTGTGCCTGTTGACGCCTTTTCTGCTGACGCTCTCTTTTCCCGATTTCAACCAGTTCTGGCTTGCATGGATTGCGCTGACACCACTGCTTCTGGCCTGTTGGGGGCAAGGCGTCCTGATTGCATTCGGCCTTGGACTTCTGAGTGGTTTCATGACAATGGCAGGAATCTGCCACTGGATATTTCAGGTAAATGCCTTCCGGTGGTACCATGGCTTGATCCTTGGCCTCTATCTGGGGCTCTATCCAGCCGTCTGGTGCGGAATGCTCTCGTTTCTCAGGGGATATCGGGTGCCGTTCATTCTCGCAGCCCCGACTATCTGGGTTGCCCTTGATTACCTGAAGGCCCACGCTTTTTTTCTGGCATTTCCATGGGCCACGCTGGCACATTCCCAACATGCCAACCTCCCGGTACTTCAATGGTCAACCCTTACAGGAGAGGCTGGTATAACTTTTCTGATCGTTCTCGCCAGTGCCGCCCTTGCCGAGATGATTGCTGCAGGAAAATGGACAGGAATGGTGTCTGCTGCCGCAATTATTCTGCTGGTGCATGGTTGGGGCGCGCTGCAGATCACCCACTCAATTCAGGGAAAGAGGGTGAAAGTGGCGGTGATTCAGCCCTGTATCAGCCGTGAGGAACGAGGGGTGGCTCAGGGACGGACGGAATCGTTTTTGCGTCTGAAGCAGCTGACCTATGAGGTGGCGGATTCTCAGCCGGCACTGGTGGTGTGGCCGGAAACTGCGGTTCGGAATCTGGGTAAAGATGTTGACCGGTATGAGCAGATTGAAACACTGGCCCGTTTTATTGGAGCCCCCATTCTAACCGGTGCCTCGGAATTCGGTAAATTTCCCGTTAGAAAGAGTCTGGAAAACAGGGTGACCGGGGTCGAACAGAAACAATTCAATTCGGCTTATTTTATTACCGGTGAAGGGAAACAGGCCGGACCTTATCATAAATGGATTCGGGTTCCTTTTGCTGAATACGTGCCATTGGACGGGATCCTGGACTGGCCTGACTGGCTGGTTCCAGAAAGGCCTGACGTGATGCCGGGAAACGAATATCAGCAGTACCCGCTGGGAGAAGGGCTGCGTATCGGTCCCCTTATCTGTTGGGAAAATCTTTTTGCCGGTCATGTGCGAATACTTGTCAATCAGGGGAATGACGTGATTGTCCAGTTAACCAATGATAACTGGTTCGGCTCGACTGCTGCACCGTGGCAGCACAATGCCGCGTCGGTTCTGCGGGCCGTTGAAAATCGTGTTTTCCTGGTCATTGCCTCCAACACTGGTCCGTCCCAGATTATAGACCCTTTTGGTTACGTTACCGCTGAAATTTCACCATTGTTTAAGGAAGGTGTCATTATTGGAGAGGTAAAGGCAAAGAGTAGTGAAACTTTTTTTACCCGCCGCGGTGAGCTGTTCGCTTTGCTTTGTATAAGCATGATGGTTACCGGGGGCTGTTCTCTTCCTTTATGGAGAACAGGTGTTTGAGTCTTTAACCCAGAAACCTGCAAACGGGAGGATAAGATCATGGTTACGTGTCGATTTTTTGTTGGTACCGGATCAGAATGGCCATTCTTTTCTGGTATGGTCCGGGGTGTTTTTCTGTTGATCGTGTATTTTTTCATTGGTGGGGTTGCCTGTGCCGTTACATTGGAGACGTCTGGGACAGCAAAACCGATTACATGTTCGGCCGACTCGTTAAAGTTAGATGAGAACCATCTGATACTTGAAGAGCTTGGGATGTATTTTTTCTCTGGCACATGCATGAGGGCGGCGGATGAGGATGAGGCAGGACCCATTCCTGGCTTTATGCCAGCAGACGATTACATGATCGAAGGCCTTTGGTTCGCAAACGAAAAAAAAGGCGATGAAATATATCTGTTTAAAGGTGGTTGTAAGGGTTGTGCAGATACGGCAGTCTGCGTAATATCGTTTACATGTCCAAAAGACCCGTGGCTCAATCCATCTGTACAATGTCTCCATCTACAAACTGTCGAGTTGGGAACTGCCCCCTGGTGTACAAGGCTGGTACAAGAAATAGGTGTGCCGATAACGAGAAACCTCTTGGACAATGACATATTTCTAGAAATGCGAGACGATTATTTAAGTGAAACAGTACCGGTAATAATTGCACCGGCCGCCGGTGAGGATTTTTTTCTTGCGTATGATCAAGAAGAAAAGGATATCACCTTCAAGATGAAGGCACCGAATGCGAATATTTTTAATACTCCTTTAAACCTTGATGTGAAAGTAGAATTTGTAATGGAAAATCAAGATATTAAAGGGGTGAATGTAATGGATACGGTCGAGTTGTCGTCAGACGGTTATGCCGAAACAGTGGCTACTATTCCTTTTGAGCATGCGGACCAGCTGCATACCCGTAATAGGTGGTTAGTCAGAACCAGACTCATTATTAAAGAGAAGAGCACGTGGTGGGGGTCAGCACCAACAACCTACGGCCATTGGAGTCATAATTATAGTTTTAATTTAATCCGGCCGCTGGTTAAAATTATAGAACCGAAAGAAAATTCGTTATATATCAAAGGGAAAAAGAAAAACCTGCTTCTGGACATTCGTGCAAGAGGTCTGAAACTGGTTAAACTTTACTGGTATTATTATGGGGAAAAAGAAGTTTTGGGGGCGCCGGTCAGCAGAAATATCCTTGCCGAATATGATACAACCACCGGACCGATTGAGATCCCTCTGGACAAATTTGAAGATGGCTTCTGGTCATTGACGGCAAAAGTGATTGATCTTGATAAAACTGATTTCTCTGAAGATTCGGTTCATTTCAGGGTGCAAAAACTTAAGGGGCCTTCTGGTGCAGATCAATTGCAGTTTGAGAAAAAAATACCAGACATGCAGTTTACGAAAAAAATACCAGAGGCAATCAGCGCCAAACCGGATATCAGCATGGTTAAACCGGATATTAAAATAGTTAAGAGGCGGCCGTTTTATACTGAAGGTGAACTGGTCCCCTTGTGTATTGCCCATCCTCCCAGGACAAAAGTGAGGATAGCGTTTCAGCGCTATAATCACGGGAGCTGGCAACCGTCAAGAGAACCGGTCGCTCGAGTTGTCCGCAGCCTGGATTGCAATGCCGATGATGGCCAGCTGTGGAATATCACTTTCAAAACTCCGGGAAAATGGCGGGTACGTTACCGGCAGGAAAAACCGGG
>PDWJ01001454.1_pt1 | contig 37742 bp, 33 predicted proteins | sample 1430881 | NCBI WGS metagenome assembly PDWJ01 (sample SAMN01162460, study PRJNA174530) | Oral metagenome, whole genome shotgun sequencing project. | biome: Marine environment; feature: Marine mammal; material: Swab sample of the gingival sulcus; isolation source: swab sample of gingival sulcus...
TGAGTGCCTATGTTGGAGCTCAGCCCTCTGAGCGATTAAGCTTTGTAAATGTGCCGAACCCAATCGGCCACGGGGTGGCCTCGCTACAGGGTGAGTGCCCATGTTGGAGCTCAGCCCTCTGAGCGATTGGGCTTATGCAAAGGTGCCGAACCTATCGGCCAGGGACTGGCCTCGCTACGGGGTCAGTGCCAATGTGGGAGCTCAGCCCTCTTAGCGATTGGGCTTGTGCAAAGGTGCTAGATTTATCGGCCACGGGGTGGCCTCGCTACAGGGTGAGTGCCAATGTTGGAGCTCAGCCCTCTGAGCGATTGGGCTTGTGCAAAGATGCGAGATTTATCGGCCAGGGGGTGGCCTCGCTACAGGGTGGGTGCCAATGTTGAAGTTTAGCCCTCTGAGCGATTGGGCTTGTGCAAAGATGCGAGATTTATCGGCCACGGGGTGGCCTCGCTACAGGGTAGGCTTTTCAACGATGAGACAGGTTTATTGCTATATAGAAAGAATTGGTCGGGATGAGAGGATTTGAACCTCCGACCCCTTGCACCCCATGCAAGTGCGCTACCAAGCTGCGCTACATCCCGACAATAGATTGGTAATGAACATTACCAAGGGCGGCTATATTAACTTAACATCCTGAAATTGTGAATATTTTTTGGCAATAAAACACAGGACCGAGCAGAAACGGACAGTCCGGTCAGCGTTTCAACGCTTCAAGAATATCTTCCAACTCGGTTATCGTCTGTCGAATCAACTGCTTATACCGGGTCTGATCATCTTCATTATGATCACTGGTCAGGTACTGTTTAGCACCGCCCAGCGTGTAACCCTGATCGTGCAAGAGATTTTTAATCTGACGAATAAAAATAACGTCCTGTCGCTGATAATAACGACGGTTGTTTCGCTTGACAGGGGATATCTGACTAAACTCTTTTTCCCAATAACGCAGCACGTGCGCTTTAACGTCACAAAGTTTAGCTACTTCGCCAATAGTAAAATAACGTTTACTCGGTATTGGGTTGGGATCGTTACTCTGGATTGTCTCCAGCATAAGCTTCAACGCGGTCCTTCAATTTTTGGCCCGGACGGAAAGTCACTACTCGTCTGGCAGAGATAGAGACTTCCTCACCCGTCTTTGGATTACGGCCCGGCCTTTGACGTTTATCACGTAATTCAAAGTTACCAAAACCTGACAATTTTACCTGCTCATTAGCAACAAGACAGGCACGAATTTCATCAAAAAACGACTCTACCATCTCCTTGGCTTCACGTTTATTTAAACCCAACTCTTGATTAAGGCGTTCTGCCATCTCTGCTTTTGTTAATGAGCCCATAAACCACCTTTGCTGCTTACTCTCGCAATGAGGCACCAAACTCACTGCTCAGTGCAGAAACAACCGCATCTATTGCGCTGTTTATTTCTTCATCATTAAGAGTGCGCGAAGGATGCTGCCACGTCAAGCCTAGAGCGAGGTTTTTTCTTCCTTTTTCAACACCTTGGCCTTGATAAACATCAAACAGGGTAATATTTTTAATAAATTCACCTGCCTGTTTTTCCGCCACTTCGCGCACAGAAGCAAAGGCAACACCTTCATCTACTATAACTGCGATATCACGGCGCGACTCCGGAAACTTGGAAATTTCAATGTAACTGGGCAGTTTACCCCGACACAGCGCAGCCTGATTAATTTCAAACAGATACACCGCACCGGTCAGGCCCAGATCTTTAACCAAAGCCGGGTGTAGAGCACCGATATAGCCCACAGTCGCACCATTACGTTCAATACGTGCCGTTTGCCCAGGGTGTAAAGCGACATGACGCGCTGGAACGAAACTAAACTCATCTTCTGCACCACCGAGTGCCAACAGGCTTTCAAGATCACCTTTGATATCGAAGAAATCAACCTGCTCCTTACCCGCATGCCAGCCTTCAGGGTCACGTGAGCCCGCTAAAATACCCGCAACAACATTCTCCTGCACAATGTTATCACCAGATTCCGGCAGAAAGCGCTGACCGCTTTCAAACATGCGCACCCGGCCTTGCTGACGGTTCTGGTTATGTTGCAACGCCTTGACCAGACCCGGCCAGATGGATGTACGCATAACCGCCATTTCTGCAGAAATTGGATTTGCCAAGGCGATGGCTTCGTACTGGTCGTCAAATTTCTTCGCCAAACCGGCTTCGATAAAGCTATAGGTGATTGCTTCCTGATACCCCAGTGCAATCAGTGCGCGGCGTATTTGCTGAATAGAAACCTGTGTTTCATCGCGCTCTTTAATCGGCATTGAAGCCGTTGGGGTACGAACAGGCAGGTTGTTGTAACCATAGACACGGGCCAGTTCTTCAATCAGATCCACTTCAATGGCAATATCAAAACGGTAGGAAGGAACAGCAACATGCCATTCACCTTCGGTAGAGGTTTTTTCTATACCCAGCCCCAGGCGTGTCAGAATTTCTTCGATTTCTTCTGCTGGCATAGCAAAGGCCAGCATTGCGTTTACTTTAGCGTGACGCAGAAAAACCTGACGATCTGCCGGCAACTCATCTTTATTGACAGTTTCAACAACTGGACCGGCTTCACCACCCACAATATCCAGTAACAGCTCGGTTGCACGATTGATCGCTTTAGTTTGCAACTGCCAGTCAACACCACGCTCAAAACGGTGTGAGGAATCTGTATGCAAACCATAAGAACGCGCACGGCCCGCAATAGAAATCGGGTTAAAGAAGGCAGATTCCAGGAAGATATTGTTAGTCTCAGCCGTTACACTGGTCGGCTCACCGCCCATGATACCTGCCATCGCCACGGGGCCATTGGCATCTGCGATTGTCAGGGTATCCGCATTCAGCTCAACCTCCTGATCATCGAGAAGCGTCAGTTTTTCACCCTGCTCCGCTCGGCGTACCACAATACCACCGGTCAGTTTATCCAGATCAAAGGCATGCATTGGCTGACCCAGTTCCAACAGAATGTAGTTGGTTACATCGACGACCGGATCGATGCTACGCACACCGGAGCGCTCCAGTTTCTGTTTCATCCACAAGGGCGTTGCTGCTGCCGGATTAATCCCGCGGATAACACGACCCACATAACGCGGGCAATCGGCCGCATCTTTTAATTCAACCGCAAACGTATCATCAATGCCCGGGGCCGTTTCCTTATCGACAACAAAGGTTACCGGCGCTTTATTCAAAACACCCACTTCACGCGCCAGACCGGAGATACTCAGGCAATCGCCACGGTTGGGGGTCAGGTCAACATCAATGATTTTGTCATCCAGGCTCAAGTATTTACGGATGCAGGTACCTACCGGCGCATCTGCAGGCAATTCCATAATGCCATCGTGATCTTCTGAAATACCCAGCTCATCTTCGGCGCAGAGCATACCGAATGATTCAACCTGACGTAGTTTGGCTTTTTTGATTTTAAAATCTTTACCATCAGGGCCGGGCAGAACAGCGCCTACGGTTGCAAACGCAGTTTTCAAACCAGCCCTGGCATTCGGCGCACCACAAACGACCTGAAACTCGTCCTGGCCATCAGTCACTTTACACACCTGCAGTTTGTCAGCATTAGGATGCTGCTCAGCCGACAGGATTTCACCGACGACCACACCGGTAAAGTCTTTTGCCACGGCTTCGATTTCATCTACTTCCAGACCTGCCATTGTGATCTGATCAACCATACCCTGAGTGTCAATCGCAGGGTTCACCAGTTCGCGTAACCACTTTTCACTGAATTTCATTTTGCTTTCCCGAAAATCCTGTTAATAACCGCTATAACCTTTGTCTTGATCAGTTAAACTGATTCAGGAAACGCAGATCGTTTTCAAAGAACAAACGCAGGTCGTTTACGCCGTAGCGTAACATCGCCAGACGCTCAACCCCCATCCCGAAAGCAAAGCCGGTGTATTCTTCCGGGTCAATCCCGGAATATTCAAATACCTTAGGATGCACCATGCCGCAGCCCAGCACTTCCAGCCACTTACCATCACCACGATCAATATCAACCTCGATGGAAGGCTCGGTAAACGGGAAATAGGATGGGCGGAAACGAACCCGGACATCCTCTTCAAAGAATGCTCGCAGGAACTGCTGTAATGTACCCTTCAAATCGGCGAAGCTGATATTTTTATCAACGATCAGGCCTTCTACCTGATGGAACATGGGCGAGTGTGTCTGGTCGTAGTCGCAGCGATATACCCGGCCTGGGCAGATAATACGCAAGGGCGGCTCCTGAGACTCCATTGTTCGTACCTGCACACCGGACGTATGTGTACGTAGCAAGGTATTGGCATTGAAGTAAAACGTATCATGCATCGCACGAGCCGGATGGTGCGATGGAATGTTCAACGCTTCAAAGTTGTGATAGTCATCTTCGATTTCAGGGCCTTCTGCAACGGTATAACCGATGGCCGCAAAAAATTCTTCAATACGCTCCATCGTTTTGGTCACAGGGTGCAAACCACCCAGCGCCTGACCGCGACCCGGCAGTGTCACATCAATGGTTTCAGCCACCAATTTAGCTTCCAGTGCTGCTGACTCCAACTCAGCCTTACGCGCATTAATTTTCTCTTGCAGCGCTTGCTTGGCTTCATTGACCTTGGCACCCACTTGCGGACGCTCTTCAGGAGACAGTTTGCCCAGCTCTTTTAACAGGGCGGTAAGTTCACCTTTTTTACCCAGGTACTGAACGCGAACATCGTCAAGTTGCTGGGTAGAGGTGGCGTCTGCAACTGCCTCGGCACCTGCTGCCAACAAGCTTTGAATATTTTCCATTATCCGGCTCCAACTATACGGAGATAATCTAAAATTCTGTCGTTTTGCCTAGCACTTAAGCTCTAAAAGCTAGGCAAAAAAACCGAAAAAATAGGGGAAGAGCTTACACCCTTCCCCTATTTAAAATGAGTCGTGTACACGACACTGGGTGCAAATTTATGCCAGAGAAGCTTTAGCTTTCTCAACAATTGCAGCAAATGCGCCAGCTTCGTGAACCGCCAGATCAGCCAGAACCTTACGATCAATTTCAATGTTAGCCTTTTTCAGACCAGCAATGAAACGGCTGTAAGATAGACCGTTTAGACGAGCACCAGCGTTGATACGTGCAATCCACAGAGCGCGGAATTGACGCTTACGCTGACGACGGTCACGGTACGCATACTGACCAGCTTTAATAACTGCCTGTTTAGCAACGCGGAATACACGGCTACGAGCACCGTAATAACCTTTTGCTTTTTTCAGGATTTTTTTGTGACGACGACGAGCAACAACACCACGTTTTACGCGAGCCATGTCTTTCTTCCTCTAAATTCTGTTAACTAAAAAATCGATTAAATGTAAGGCAGCATGCGACGAACCAACGCCTTGTCTGCAGCGTGTACCTGCAGCATAGGGCGAAGCTGACGCTTACGCTTTGTAGATTTCTTAGTCAGAATGTGACTGGTGAAAGACTGCTTGTGTTTGAAGCCATTAGCGGTTTTCTTAAAACGCTTGGCCGCACCACTGTTAGATTTCATTTTAGGCATAACTAAAATCCCCACGCATTCGTTAATTTTTTTTCACTTGGAACAAACGACAAAACCCGCAGCCGACTTTTGCAAATCAGTCACGGGTTAAGACAAGTAACAAGTTACTTTTTCTTCTTCGGAGCAATAACCATGACCAGTTGACGGCCTTCCATCTTAGGACGCTGTTCTACGGTACTGATCTCTTCCAACTCTTTTTCAATTCGTTGAAGGAGCTGCATACCCAGTTCCTGATGAGCCATCTCACGACCGCGATAACGCAGTGTTATCTTGGCTTTATCTCCTGCCTCAAGGAAACGTACCAGGTTGCGTAGTTTTACCTGATAATCCCCTTCTTCCGTATTAGGACGGAATTTCACTTCTTTGATCTGGACCTGATGCTGTTTCTTTTTGGCTTCATTTTTCTGCTTCTTCACTTCATAAAGATGCTTGCCATAATCCATCACTTTACAAACGATGGGATCAGCTTCAGAAATTTTCACCAGATCAAGTCCCGCTTCCTGAGCTGCCTCAAGAGCGTCATTTACCGGTACGATGCCAATCTGTGTTCCGTCTGGACCAATAAGTCTGCACTGTTTAGTTACTTTCAGTAAGTTCTCATTGATCATGGGCTCTTCTCTACGAGCGCCCCTTCTGTTATCACGCCTGATAGCCGTATCTCCTGACTTTTAATTAGACTTAAATTAGTCCTGACGACCTTTCCTGGCGACATCACTGCCAAGAAGGTTTACAAATTCATCCAGAGGCATAACACCCAGATTTTCACCTGCGCGAGTACGCACTGCAACAGCGCCTGCCTCAACTTCCTTATCGCCAATTACAAGAAGATATGGAATCTTCTGTAAAGTACGCTCGCGAATTTTAAAGCCGATTTTCTCATTTCTCAAGTCCGACTCGGCCCTGAATCCCTTATTTTCAAGATTCCGGACAACTTTTTCGCAATAATCGGCTTGTTTATCCGTAATATTCATCACCGCAACCTGCACAGGTGCCAACCAGGTGGGTAATGCACCCGCAAAGTTTTCGATCAAAATTCCAATAAAACGCTCGAATGAACCCAGAATTGCACGGTGTAACATCACAGGCGTTTCACGCTCACCTTGCTCATTGACGAACTGGGCACCCAAACGGCCGGGCATAGAAAAATCAACCTGGATCGTACCGCATTGCCATACACGCCCTAAACAATCCTTCAGGGAGAATTCAATCTTGGGACCATAAAACGCACCTTCTCCTGGCAGTTCATCCCATTGCAAACCGGCTGCATCCAACGCATCGGCCAAAGCCTTCTCGGCCTTATCCCAAACTTCGTCAGAACCGACACGCTGCTCAGGGCGAGTCGAGAGTTTATAGATCACTTCGGTGAATCCAAAGTCGGCATAGACTTCATCAAGGAAGGTAATAAAACGCGCAACTTCTTCCTGAATTGAGTCTTCAGCACAGAAGATATGCGCGTCATCCTGCACAAAACCACGTACCCGCATGATGCCATGCAAAGCACCCGATGGCTCATTACGGTGGCAGCAGCCAAACTCTGCCAGGCGCAGCGGCAGATCACGGTAAGAACGGATTCCCTGATTAAAGACCTGTACATGACAGGGGCAGTTCATGGGTTTTATCGCAAAATCATGGTTCTCGGAGTGGGTGGTAAACATCTCGTCTGAGAATTTATCCCAGTGACCGGATTTTTCCCACAGGGTGCGCTCTACAACCTGCGGCGTTTTGATTTCGTCATAGCCATGTTGCCGCTGCTTCTGACGCATGTACTGTTCGATCTGCTGATACAGGGTCCAACCATTAGGATGCCAGAACACCATACCCGGCGCCTCTTCCTGCAAGTGGAACATATTCAGTTGCTTACCCAGCTTACGGTGGTCGCGTTTTTCTGCTTCTTCCAGGCGGTGCAGATAGGCTTTCAGTGCTTTTTTGTCGCCCCAAGCAGTACCGTAAATCCGTTGCAGCATCTCGTTATTGGAATCACCACGCCAATACGCACCCGCCACCTTCATCAGTTTGAAGGCTTTAATATGGCTCGTCGAAGGTACGTGGGGGCCACGGCATAGATCGATAAAATCACCTTGTGAGTAAAACGAAAGGTCTTCTTCATCCGGTACCGCCTGCAGCAATTCGACCTTGTACTTTTCACCCATTTCCGCAAACATTTTTGTCGCTTTATCACGACTCATCAAAGAACGGGTAACCGGCAGATTTTGTTTTGCCAATTCAGCCATTCTCTTTTCGATTTTCTCCAGATCTTCCGGGGTAAACGGACGCTCGTATGCAAAATCGTAATAGAAACCATCTTCAATAACAGGCCCGATAGTGACCTGGGCACCCGGGAACAATTCCTGAACAGCCATCGCCATCAAATGTGCAGCCGAGTGACGGATCACCTCCAGCCCCGTTTCATCACGTGCGGTGATAATGGCCAGCTCAGCATCATTTTCAATGGTGAATGAGGTATCAACCGCTTGACCGTCGACTTTACCCGCCAGCGCAGCTTTCGCCAGGCCAGCGCCAATATCAGCGGCAACTTCAAATACAGTAACAGGGTTGGCAAACTCGCGCTTGCTACCATCAGGCAGGGTAATGACAGGCATGTTATTTCCTTGGTATCAGTGGTGACCCATACGTAAGGCCACTTATAAATTTACGGAACCTGCCAATGCACGTACGCATTGCAAGTTCTTGATCTCCCGTTGCCGTACAAACCAGGTACGATGCGGGCGGCGCATTATAAAGGAATTGTCAGCCAGTGGCTAACCCGATAGTGCATTAGTTGGCGAAATTTTCACGGGGTGAGTTTCTACATTGACACCTACCCTGTAGGGAGGCCACCCCGTGGCCGATAGGTTCGGTATATTTGTACAAGCTCAATCGCTCAGAGGGCTGAGCTCCTACATTGGCACCCACCCTGTAGCGAGGCCAGGCTCAGAGGGCTGAGCTCCTACATTGGCACCCACCCTGTAGCGAGGCCAGCCCCGTGGCCGATAGGTTTGATATATTTGCACAGGCCCAATTGCTCAGAGGACTAAGCTCCTACATTGGCACCCACCCTGTAGCGAGGCCAGCCCCGTGGCCAATAGGTTTGATATATTTGCACAAGCTCAATCGCTCAGAGGGCTAAGCTTCCACCTTGGCGCTTACCCAGATGGCGCACCTTCTCGCAGATGAAATTTTTCCCGCAAAGAAATATTCAAGAATGCCCTTTGCTGCCGATAACCTTTTTGACTGGATACTAACCTGGATGTTGCACTCGTACATTTCGTTTTTTCGATTGAGTGCTGCCAGCTAGGTACACGCTGTTACGGTAAACGGCGCAATCTCCAGACCGAACTAACAAAGACTACAAGCCAGTCCTAAAAGGTTAAGTTATGGACGTTAATGAAGTTGTTGCTGCATCCACTGCAGCCAGCGTACAACAAACACAAGCATCACACGCGGTCAAATCCGCAGAGATGGCTAAGGATCAAATTGAGCAAACGGGTGAGCAGGTGATGCAGTTACTTGAGGTGACAGCTCCGGGTAAGCTGCGCGTTGATCCCCTGAGTCCACTAGGCACTCATATCGATCTGATGGCTTAACTCGGAGGTTGCACCGGTGCATTTGGCTTTTTCAACTAAATGCTGTTGGGCATGCGTATTTCGCAATGAGCGGGGTACGCACTGTTAGAATAAGCTCCGCTGGGGTGCCGTCATTGCAGAAAAGTGCTCGCCAACAAACATCAGGATTGACTCGCAGACGGGCTCTAACTGTTTGTCCAGATAGTGCTGATAATCAATGGGTGAGTGAAAGCACTCGATCGGCTCCGGCCCATTGACCGTCATGTAGTATTCAATATAGCTGCCTGCCCGATAGGGACTGTTCAAGTTTTGGCCTTGGTAATAATGTTCCGCTTTTAAGCCCGCCTGAACATGCGGCGGTTTATTTTTGACATACTGTTCAAGGCGCTGACGAATACGTTTACGGTAGATAAGTTTCTTATCCAGATCACCTGCATGCATCGCCGCCACGGTTTCTTTAATCAGCGTCCGCCACTCCTGACCCCTGAAGATCCGCTCATAAAGCTGTTCCTGTAGCTCACGCGCGAGCGGCGTCCAATCCGTACGAACATTTTCCAAGCCCTTAAACACCATATTTGTGCTGCCATCGCTGTTACGCTTTAACCCAGCATAGCGCTTTTTGGTTCCCTTATCGGAATGGCGCATTGTCGGCATCAAAAAGCGACAATAGTGGGTTTCGTACTCTATTTCCAACTGACTTTGCAGCTGAAATCGCTGTTCAAGCTGATCCGACCACCACTGATTCAAAAACGCTGCCAACTCCATGCCTTTCGCGTTTGCAGCCTCTTCCGGAAAATCATCTCCCAGCCAGACAAAAACGGAATCCGTATCACCATAGATCACTTTAAAGCCGAACTGCTCCTCGATAATATCCCGGGTTCGGGTCAGGATTTCATGACCGCGCAGTGTGATTGAGCTGGACAGACGCTGATCAAAGAAACGACAGATATTGGAACCCAGCACACCGTAAAAAGAATTCATGATGATTTTGATCGCCTGGGAGAGCGCTGTGTTATTTGCTTGCTTTGCCTGATCCCTGGCTACCCAAAGCCGCTCAATCAATTTTGGCAGAATGGTCTTACTGCGGGAGAAAATTGCATGATTAAACCCTGGCAACAAATCGTCAGGCTGACTGCCCTCTTTCAAGCCTTCCGCCAGACCATAGGGATCAATTTTAAACGTCCGGATAATACTCGGGTACAGGCTTTTAAAGTCCAATACCAGCACCTGCCGATATAAACCGGGCCTGGAATCCATCACATAACCACCGGGCGCACTGAGCCCGGACATCCCGGAAGCATATTCAGGCGCAACATAGCCTGCCCGGTGCAACAAGGGCAGATACTGGTTATCAAAGGCTGTTGCTGAACCACCGACTTTATCAATGGGTAACCCGGTCAGGCGGGCGCGTTCAACCAAATAGTTAATCAGGTCAGCTTTTGCAAATATATCCCAGACCAGCTTACAGTCTTCCAGGTTATACCGGGCCAAAGCCGCTTTGTCTTCATGAAACAGGCGTTGAATTTCGCCTGCACGATCCTCCACATGATCAATCAGCTTACCCCGGGCAAGAAACTCCCTGGCGACATTATCCAAAGCAAAACTTTCAAACTGATAGGTAGCTCCCTTAAGGGTATCAATGCCATCCAGAATGACCCGACCCGCAATACGGGAAAATAATTTCCCCTGCGCCGACTGGTGCAGGTGTAATTTTGAGCCATCACGTCCCAGTTTCAACGGTATACGGAGTGCTTCAGCCCTGTTTTGCAGGACTTTAAAATCAAAACCAATAACATTCCAGCCGATAAAAATATCCGGATCAAAGCGTGTCACAACCTGAATAAAAGCCCGTAACAACGCCGCTTCATTTTCTACATAACGGACGGTTTCAGTATTGCACCCCGCCCCCCGCATCAGGACGAGCTGAAAATCCTCGGCATAGAAGGCAGCGGACAAGATTTGATCAGCCCGCAGGGTCGTTTCCAGATCGATAGATAACACTCTAAAACGAGGGGTAAAGTCAGCAGGCTTCAGGCGCGGCACAACCCCAGGCCAGACTTCCACACCCCCCTGAATAAACCGCTCCATCAGGTAACGATCGGCATGGCGGATATCTTCTTCCATCAGGGTTATGGAATGGAGCTGCAAAACCTCCTGCACCTGACGATAAACTTTAAGGCTTCGGCAATAGAGGCCGTGAACTGCGCGATAATTAAAGTCCTGGAGCTGTAACTCTGCTGAACGCCACCCCCTCAGATGGGCAAGCAACCGCTGCACTTCTTGAATTTGTTCATCCAGCACAAACAGCACAGCTTCTTGGGCAGGAATTTCAACCGGCAGGACATCTGCAGCACATCGCAGCCAATAGGTTAACCTGATACCGTCAGGCTCATCCCGCTGTTGCCGGGTAAGAATAAAGCCGGTCTGGCTTTCTTGTAATGGCGCTGTCATTAGCCAAAAGGAGCCACTATATCGGCAGCGGCCAACTCGGGAAAGGCAGAGCGTACCCGATCCTTCTCTGCTGCAGGGAACAGCAGTTTCAGGTTCGGCCCGGCATCCATAGTCAGGTACAGCGGAACACCCTGGGAGCGCAACTCCCAAACACGGTGCATGGCGGCCACAGATTCCGGCTGCCAATATAATAACGGCGGCCATGAGCCAATCATGGTGGCATGCATGGACAGTGCATTTTGTTCCGCTGTCTGACCTAACATTTCCAGATCTTGCTTCAGCAAGGCCTGTTTTATGCTTGCCAAATCCCGAGCCGCCTGCTGCGGCCATGACTGATAGAGTGGCGCTGATTCCACGGTACGCTGCATGCCAGCACGGGAGTCTACTTTCTTCTGCCCGGTCGCAACTTTAAGCAGCCCGATACAGAAGCCGGGCCAGTGTATATCCAGCTGCTCCGCACAACTGTCCATACCGTCTTCATTGACACCTTTATGCCACTCCACAAATCCCTGATAGATCGAACGGGAAGCACTGCCGCTGCCCATACGGGCAAAAGCAGATAACACCTTGTCAGAAAGCGCAAATCCATAAAAATCGTTGATTGCCAGCATCAAGGCAGCAAACCCTGAAGCGGATGAAGCCAGACCTGCGGCTGTCGGTATATTATTCACCGTTCGTACGACGACAGGCTGTTCCAGATCACGCCGAAACAAGTTAATAAAGGCAATCACTTTACTGGCAAAGCGCTCTGTCAGCGCGATTTGCTGCCCGTTAAGATAAACCTGATCTTCAGCCGATTCAGCAACGCTAATTTCCGTTTGACTGCCCAACTGCCCCAAAGAGATGGAAAGCGACCCATTTAACGGCAGGTTAAGCTCAGCATCCCGCTTCCCCCAATATTTGCACAAGGCAATGTTACTGGGGGCAAATGCTTGCGCTGCTGAACCTGGTGATGTTGTTTCGGGAAGGTAGCGATTAATAACCGTTTGTTTAGTGATGCTCAAAGGTCACTCCTTGCGCAGATACCGCAACGGGTATCTGTTCGTATGATATAGCCAATTCGTTATCCTGACCCAGCGCAAGCACACAATCACCCAGGCCGGAACCTGATATTTTCGCCCCCAGAATGGTGCTGGAGCTACGCAGGGTGTAAATAATTTCAGACAACGCCTTATCCGAAACCCCAAGCGCATCCATCAGGCCCTGATAATGATTCATTAACTGTCCAAGGCTGTGCCAATCACGGGCTGCAACCGCCTGTTCTGCCTTGGCCGTCACCTTGCCCATAAGGCGATAGATATCCGCGTATATATCCGGCTGTTGTTGTGCCCGTTGTTCTACTATTTGCAAGACAACCGGGGTTTTTGTCTTATAGCCGACATAAAACAAAGAGATATCAGGTAATGCGCCCAATGCCTTAATCTGTCGCGGTTCAACCACATACGAAACAACAGCGCCAAAAATACTCGCCACCAGATCAGTTCCCGAACCACGCCCGCCCTGAACGCTGTGCACAACGTCCAAGGCGCGAGTAAACAGTCGCTCGGGGGCGGTGGTCTGGTTGGCAAAAGCTGACAGTGCAGCAACGCAACCTGCAGTCACTGCCGCAGAGGAACCCAGCCCTACTGTATGGGAAAATTCAGATCTGATTTTAAGTGAAAAACCGCCGGGCAGTTCAGCTTTAAACTGGCGTATGGCCGCAAGCACAAAACTGAGTTCCGGCTCGTCGACAAGCTGATCCAGCGTACTGTGGTAGGTGGCCAATGCCGAATCAATATATACTTCACGATCTGTACGGGGTGATAGTTCCACATAGATATATTTATCAACTGCGCAAGCTAATGCCTTTTCCCCAAAAAGAACAGCGTGCTCACCCATCAGCATGATGCTGCCAGGCACTTTAACTTTAATCGTTGACACGACTGGCTCCCCTTTTCGCTTGTTGCAAACACTGCAATGTGGCCTGCATCTCAGTGCTGATCTCCTCCGGATTATTATCCGGCAGGTACACTAGAACCTGACCGCCCTGCTCTCCGCTGATTGCACCTGCACCGCAAACTTTGGCTGAAGCCCCAAGGCGTTGCAACTGATCGATTTTATGCTGAACGGCTGCAGGTACCACACCAATTTCCAGCAATAATTGCTGGTTCTGTTGAATCAGCCCTGCCACTGAAGATTTTGCTTCCTGTAATGCAAAGATCAACTTTTCTGTCACATCAGCGAACTGTTGCCAGATAGACGATTTATGGAAATGCTTGCGCACCTCCGCAACCGTTTCTCCCGTCGTCGACTCAGGCTGGCCGCTATCCCAGATATACCACCTGTGATCTAATTGCAGGTTCAAAGGCTGAAGTTGTTCACCCTCAATTTTGACAAGACCACCCAATGTCACGGCCGCTGCGTCAATAGCACTGCCACGACCGTGCTGCAGCCGCTCACAATAGCGAACCAAACGAAAGAAATCTTGCTGTGGCATGGGGGTGGCTTCGGACAGGCGAAGCAGCGCCGCGATCACAGCTGCGGATGACCCCATCCCTGCACCCGCCGGAATATCACTCCGTAATTGCAAATGCCCCGAGCCGGAAAAACCGGCTTGTACCAACACATAAGCCATCAGATCAAACGGGGAAGATAACACATCAGTAATCCGCAGCTTGCCCTGCTCAAACAGCTTAAAGCGCCGATCTGCCTGGTCGCGGCAATACTCCAAATCAGAGAGTTGAAAGACCTGTTCACCCAATAAATCAGAGCTGATTGTCAGCAGGCCGGAATCATCTGCAAGAAAAGAGGCGGTAACCTGGCGATCAACCGCAACGGCAATGGCCGGCGCCCCGTAAACCACTGAGTGCTCGCCACTCAGAATCAGTTTTCCAGGGGCACAGGCCTTCATCAGCAGGAAATGTATTCCCGTTTATGACCGCTGATTGCCGCCAGACGAAAACGTCCGGTCGTCGCGGCAGGGATGTCATGATGTTCACCGTCCTTAGGATCAGGATAACGGTACAGGTTCAGGTATTCGTCGTAACTGACTTCTTGGCGTTCATCCAGCATCTTCTTATGGTTGGATGCATGCAGGCAGTTATCATAACCGGCGACAACAGTACCGGAGAAAAATTCAGCAACACAGCCCGAGCCATAGCTGAAAAAACCAATCCTTTTACCGGCCAGATTTTGCTTGCAGTTTTCCAGTAGTGAAGTGAGGCCAATGTATATGGAAGCCGTATAGCTGTTTCCTATAATGCGGTTATAGTGCAGCGTATCTTCAACCTGTTGCTCAATCTGTTCCAGGGATAAACCTGCTTTATTGACCTTTGCCAGATGCTTATGCGCCTTTTCAGCCATACGACTGAACGGCAAGTGGTAGCAGAAATGAGAAAAATCGTTGAATGCCAGAGAGCTGACGGCAACAAAGCTTTCCCAGGCTTTCTTCAGTGACTTCAGATAGATCTTTGTAGAATACTTGCCATCTACCAGTGCGGTAGCCCGGTAATTCGGGCGCCAGAAGTCCATGACATCTTCAGTGTAGTTACCCACTTCCGGATCGATCTCAATCAGGCGAGGATTTGCAGAAATCAATACTGCCACAGCACCGCAACCCTGTGTCGCTTCACCCGACGTATCCAAATCGTAACGTGCAATATCTGAAGCCACGACAAGGACCTTCTTCTCCGGCTGCCGCGCAACCAGAGCACATGCCATCTGAATAGCGGCTGTTGCACTGTAACACGCCTGTTTCAGCTCCACTACACGGCAGTTAGAGTGTAAGCCCAGCAAACGGTGAACATAAACCCCGGCTGCCTTGGACTGATCAACCCCGGTTTCGGTCGCGAACATCAATGTAGTAATCGCATCAGTACCTACCCTGTCAATCAGGGGCTGGGCCGCATTTGCCGCCATGGTAACAACATCTTCATCAGGTGCTGCCATAGACATCTTTTCCTGGCCTATTCCCTGATAGTACTTCGCAGATTCGATCTGCTGAACTTCTGCTAACGTCCGTAAATCCAGGTAATAATTGGATGTATAGAAACTAATTTCGTCAATACCAACTGACATTATCGGGTCTCGATCCTACAATCTTCTAAAATAAGGGCTCTGTTATTGTGTAAAGAATTTAAATCCGGCGCACCCAGCAGAAACATAGCTGTTCTGAACTCCGTTTTGATTCTTTCTATTTCTGTAACCACTGCATCGGCAGATTCCATAGCCGGTTTTAGCAGCGGGGCAGCCATGCCACATAAGGAGGCGCCGAGTATAACAGATTTCGCCATATCAATCCCATCTCTCAGGCCACCACTTGCAACTATTGTGGCTCTATTTTGAAAGGGTGCTGCGAGCTTGAGTGCTAACGGGGTAGGAATACCCCAATCCTGAAACTTCAGGCCCAGATTACTTTTGTCATTTCTACGATGATGCTCAATTCTACTCCAGGACGTTCCGCCTGTACCCGCCACATCAAAAAGTGTAACTCCCGCCTGCAATCCCAGCTCTATATCCACGGGTGACAGGCCGCAACCAACCTCTTTCAGAAGCACAGGCACATCCAGATAACGAACAAGCTGACTGATTTTTTCACCCAATGCAGAGAAATCCGTATCGCCCTCGGGCTGAACAGCTTCCTGCAGTGGATTCAAATGCAAATATAACCCATCTGCCTGAAGAATATTAACCGCCTCTTGAGCCTGAGATAGCTCAATGCCGTAGTTCAGCTGCACAGCACCAAGGTTGCCAAGCAAAGGAACATTGGGGGCAAACTTACGCAAATCAAAACTTTCCCGGGCCGCTGGAGTAGTAAACATCACCCGCTGAGAGCCAACCGCCATGGCTACAGCACTTCTTTCAGCCGCCTCTGCCAGATTACGATTAATCACCTTAATCAGCGCATGATCTCCTCCTGTCATGGAAGATATCAGCAGAGGAAAACTGAGGCGATGACCTAAAAATTCACAAGAGCTATCTATATCATTCAAAGAAATTTCAGGCATAGCCCTGTGTAGAAGACGAATACGATCAAAATAGTGACCAAAACGATCCGTATTAATATCGTCTTCAATTACACGAATGTGCTCTATCTTGCGCTCGTTAGTCAGGTCAGACATTATCGTTCCAGTTTCAGATGGGCTTCCATCAATTCACCTGGATTTGTTTGCGCCGCAAGCAGGGACAACTCACCACATAGTACCGTTGCCCCGCAAATAGCGGCCAGACGACGTGCATTGGCACCCGGCGCACGCTCTTCTTTACAACCTAAAGCAGCCAGGTTCTCCTCGACAAAATCAATCCCTTTACCGTTACCAACTGATCCCATAATTAAGTTCGGCAAGGTGCAGGAGAAATACAAATCACCCTCCCTGACTTCAGCATGAACAATACCCTGAGAACCTTCAATGATATTGGCAGCATCCTGGCCAGTCGCCAGATAGAACGCCAGCAACATATTCGCATAGTGCGCATTGGCACTGCGCAGACCACCAGCAATCATAGTACCAATCAGGTTCTTTTTGATATTCAGATCCACCATTTTTTCAGGTGTCGTCTTTAGTCTACGCTCACAAATTTCACGTGGGATAAGGATTTCAGTCACAACATACTTGCCACGCCCAAGAATACCGTTGACTGCGGTCGCCTTCTTATCCGAGCAGTAGTTACCAGAAATGGATGTGTACCGCAGTTGCGGGTATTCATTCAATACCCAGGGAATGATCTGATCGGCAGCATGCGTCACCATATTGTGGCCCGAAGCATCGCCAGTCGTAAACTCCAGCCGCAAATAGATCAGGTTCGCAACGATCTGGCTATGCATATCGATTAATCTGGCAAAACGACTACTCTGCGCCACTAGCTGATTAATATCATCCTGACGTAATTTAATTGAGTTTAATGCCAACATTGCAGCTTCCGCATCGTCAGCCTCAAGCAGGATTGACCGGCTCATGCGCTCATCAACCACCGTCGTTTTAATCCCTTCTGTCAAAACTGAAACGCGTGCCCCTCTCCCCACAGAGGGCCACAATGGTGTCTCGTAAGTTGCCAATGGCACCGAAACCTTCTCATTCAGTTCAGGCCCGGTGATTTTGACTGGGCCTACATTGCGCATCGGAATCGGGGCCTGGCTAATTTTATGAGCTTTCATGTGATATCTTCATACAAAGAAAAAGGGCTGCCGCAGGCAACCCTTTTTACTAATAAGGTTGTAGGCGTAATTTTAATTAACTTCACCTACATATTTCAATGACCTGAGTTAGGTCGATACAACAGTTATGACTCAGCGCTATTTTCTTCGCTTTCTTCGACTGGTTGCTCGACATCACCCAGATTAGGCTCAGGCAACGACAAATTTAAGGCGTCCAGCAATGTTCCCATACCATTAACAACCCGATATTGAGCAATCATCTGGTCATGCACAGCATTGACAAGGTCGTTTTTTGCTGAGAACAGCTCATTCTCGGTATCCAGCAAGTCAAGTAATGAACGCTGACCAATATTAAACTGCTTGTGATAAGAGTTACGCGTTTCCTGGCTGGCAACAACATGCTTTTCCAAAAAGCCCAACTGGCGAGACAGTATATCGTAAGCATTCCAAGACAACTCTACACTTTGAATCACCTCACGGTGGCTGTTAGATTGCACTGCTTTTGCCTCTTCAATCTGATGCTGTGTCTGGCGCACCCGTGCCTGATCTGCTCCACCGTTGTATAGGTTGTAGCGCAGACGGAACATGGCTGTCAGGTCTTCATTAATACCTTCAACACCATCCAGATCATCATTCCAGGTACGATCTACTTCAAAGTGGACACGTGGATAGTAATTCCGTTTGGCTGCATCATACTGGGCAACAGCTGCCATTGTATCAGCCTCTGCAACCTGTAAAGTTGGATGATTACTTAAGGCAATCTCAGTCGCCTCAACCAGTGTTTCAGGAATGATGATATTGACTAATTCAGGGTACTCCAAATCCTCGGGCGCGGACATTCCGGTAATACGCTCATAGTCAGCCTTTGCATCCAGCATATTGTTTTCTGCAGCCAAGGTGTTAACTTCAGCCAACGCTAAACGACCTTCTGCTTGCTGAATGGAAGCCAGAGCACCCAAGCCTGATTCAGAACGGCGCTTGATCTGATCATAAATTCTTAGATGATTGTAGAGTGTTTCTTTGGCCTGGTTCAGCAGAATATTACGACGATGCAACTCTATGTATGCTTTAGCAGCATCCAAAGCATAGGTTTCTGCCGTTTCAATCAGTTTTTTGTCTGCTGACAAAGCACGTGCCGAATGGCGTTTAACTTCATTAGACGTCGCAAAACCATCAAATATCATCTGACGGATGCTCAGACTAGCCTCACCTCTGGATAATTCCACATCATCAAAGCCATTCGCACGGGTGGTTGTATTGTTAGTCCACTCGTAGCCATAACCCAATGCTACATCCACCTTGGGAAGATAACCTGCTTTTGCCTGCCGGACTTCCTGATATATTGCATTACGAGAATTAATAACCCGTTTAACCTTTGGGTTCAGGGACAAACCCGAGGCAACAACATTCTCTAAAGAAGTAGCAGAAACAGTTAAACTCATTCCGCAAATTAAAAAACCAGCTACTGCTGACCTGAACATAACCACCCATCCTTAATTATAAATAGTTTTTAGTCACCGCTCGAATCACCTGATCTCCATCAGCATAACAGAAGCGTTTTTACGCAGGTCGCCTACTCGCCTTTAAAACCAGCGCAACCCGGTCTGTAACACCTGTTTTCTGAAAAATAGAACTCAGATGAGCTTTAACCGTTCTTTCAGTAATATCAAGTTCACGAGCTATCTCCTTATTGCTGGCACCTGTTACAAGAACAGATAACACATCATGCTCGCGACTACTTAACCCGTCAAAACAATCTACAGACTCTGCGGTGTCCACTTTACTACCCGTGGCAGGAGGGTTACTCAACAACCTTTTCAGGAGTCTTTGTAACAGTTCAGGTCCCGCCCAAATATCACCACGGAGTACAGCTTTCACTACTTCTGTGAGCAGTGAACCTGTGACATACGTGTTTGTGTATCCATTTGCTCCCGATTGCAGCGCACTAATACCTTCTTCTTCATTAGGTGCATCAGTACAAGCAACCAGAATAACACTGGGGTTATCTTTACTAATGCTGAAAAGCAACTGAATATCTGATTCACTCATTGAACTAAGATGAGCCAAAACAACAATTTGTCGCTCGATCTGCAGCAGGCTTTCCAATTCTGATACTTTAGTAACAGAAGGCAACCAGTCCATTAGTGATTTTTTCCAGCGCTCCAGAACTTTTACTCGGTTCCCGATGAAGAATAACTTCATAAATATCCTAAATCCATGGCATTCAGTTAAAAAGTATATAATGCCACAAGCAGGCAAACGTATATCTATTAGCTAATGCTTACAATTCAGCCTATCGCTTACCCTCTTAATTTAATATTCCAACAAACCAAAAATCTTAACCCAATTAACCCGTTAATAAAAGTAGCATTATTACACTACTAGGTTAACCAGACATTAATAAAGACAGCCGCGCAAATGACTCTACTTACTTTTCTGTCAGCGCTTTTTCCTTAGCTTTTAAGACTGGCTTGAGCAAATAATCCATCACGGTTTTCTTGCCCGTTAGAATATCAACACTCACCGTCATCCCGGCAATCAAAGGCAGCTCTGTTGATGCATTACCTAAAAACGGCTTCTCAGTTTCCAACCTCACAGTATAGAAGCTTTCGCCTTCTTCATCGACTATCGTACTTGGGCTGATATAGATGACTGTCGCATCCACTCCACCATAGATGGAAAAATCATATGCAGACACCTTTATCACAGCACGCTGCCCAAGCGCGATATTCGCAATGTCTGAAGGTCTGATTTTAGCCTCAACCAGAAGTTTGTCCTCCCAGGGAATAATATTCAAAAGCTCATCCCCAGGCTGAACAACACTCTCGACCGTGTTTACCAATAGTTGTTTGACTGTACCCTTAACCGGTGAGCGCACCTCGGCACGGTTGATTCGATCACTCATACCGGTTAATGCCTGCTTGATACGCGCACTTTCAGCAAGCACCTCATTTAGCTCCCTGCGCGCCTCATTGCGAAACTGCAGTTCTGCACCATCCAGCTTTTGCCGGGTTTCTTTCAAGGTTGACTCGATACGCGGTATATTAAGACGGACGCCAGATAGTTCACCTTTAAGATCATTCAATTGCCGCTTCAAACGCAAAAACTCAACTTCTGAAATCACACCCTCTTTAAGTAGTGGGCGCGTAATATCCAACTCCCGCTTTAGCAGGTTATAACTGCGTTGCAACTGCTGCTCCTGAGATTGGGCAGCTTTTAATTCCTGATTCCGCTGCGCGACCTGTTGCTCTAGGCCACCGAGACTTGCCAACATTTCAGCACGACGCGTGTCAAAAAGGTTTTCTTCCTGCAGCAACATAGTTTTATACTCATCAGGAAAATTTTCTGGCTTCGCAAACTCAAGATCATGCGCTTCAGCGCGCAAGCGTGCAGCTTTAGCAATTAATTCATAGCGCCTAACTTCGTTTTCCTTGAGTGAACTTGAGAAGCGTATATCATCAATCCGGAATAATACCTGCCCCTTGTTGACCAGATCACCCTCCCTGACCAGAATATCAGAAACCGCACCACCCTCCAGGGTTTCCACGACCTGAAGCTGACTGGAAGGAATGATTTCCCCATTACCCCGGGTAATCTCATCCAGCTCAGCCCAATTTGCCCAAACAATAGCAATAATAATAAAGAGTGCCATAGCCCACAGCAGAGCGCTTGCACCCCGCGGAGCCTGCTCTGCGATAGCCTCACTTACGCTGGACATATATTGCAGGTCATTTTTTTTCTGCGACATTATTTTTACCTCTGCGCCTGCAAACGACCTTGTTTCAAAGCATCAAGAACCGCTTCTTTGGGGCCATCCGCAACAATCCTGCCTGCATCCATAACAATGATTCTGTCCACCAGAGAGAGTAATGACATTTTATGCGTAACCACCAGCAAGGTTTTATTCGAGCTGTACTCCCTCATCATCGCTTTTATCTGTTCCTCTGAAGCGTTATCCATAGAGGCCGTTGGCTCATCCAAAATCAGAATATTCGGGTTGTGAATTAGGGACCTCGCAACCGCTACGGATTGTCGTTGCCCACCTGAAAGCGCCGCGCCACGCTCGCCCACTTGCATATCAAAGCCCTGAGGGTGACGATTAACCATCTCTGCGACTCCGCACATTTTAGCAACTTCAACGAGTCGCCCATCTTCCGTCTGCGGAGAGCCTATTACAATATTGTCCCTTACACTACCGGCAAACAGCATAATATCCTGAGGCATATACCCGAAATTCCGGCGCAAATCGACCGGGTCAATCTGGTTAATATCAATCCCATCTATTCTAACGGACCCTTCAGATGCCTCATACAAGCCCAATACCAATTTTTCAATGGTTGATTTCCCCGAACCAATACGCCCAATAAGGGCAACACTTTCCCCTGGTTTTATCGAAAAAGAAACCCTATCTAACGCCCGTTGTTCCTCGCCTGGATAAGCAAAGCTGACACCCTTGAATTCTATAGCCCCCTCAAACTTTGGACGATGTACGAACTGTTGACCGTCACTACGCTCTGAAGGCAACGCCATTATATCGTTCAAGCCTTTCAACGCCGTAGCTGCCTGGTGATAAGAGATCACCAAATTAGCGACCTGACTCATTGGTGCAATTGCTCGACCAGACAACATGACGCAAGCAACCAGAGCCCCCATCGTCAACTCCCGCTCACTGATCAGGTAAACACCCGTGATAATTATTCCAATCGAGGTCAGTTGCTGGACAAATGACGCGAAGTTCACCACTGATGCCGACAGAATACGTGACTTCAAACTCCATTTGGCGATATACCCCACCGCTTGCTCCCAACCGAGCTGCAATGACGATGCCGCCCGTTGCGTTTTAACCGTTTCCATTGCAGTCAGGCTTTCAATCAAGGTTGAATTTTTCTGCGCATTGGAGGCAAAAGTCTTTTCCACCGCTTCTTTAAGATAAGGACGGACAATAAATGAAAAGATGATTATCAACGGAATAGCGACAATAGGCACAAGAACCAACGGCCCGCCGATAAAACCGATAACCAGCAAGAACAGCACGGCGAAAGGCAGATCGATCAGAATCACATTGGTCGTTGAGCTAAGGAAGCTCTTTATGCTGTCAAATTCACGCAGATTGCTCGCGAAAGAGCCAACGGATGGCGGCAACGCACTGTATTTCAGGGAAAGCACTTTCTCAAATAAGAGCGCCGAAAGAATGACATCACCTTTCTTGCCCGCAATTTCGATAAAATATGACCGTAGCATTTTCAGGCCGAAATCAAAGAGGTAAACCACAAAAACCCCTACCGCCAACACCCAGAGGGTCTCAATCGCGTTATTTGGCACCACCCGATCATACACATTCATGACAAAGAGCGGGTTTACAATAACAAAGATATTGATCAAAAACGAAGCTATCAGCACATCTCGGTAGATCGCTGTAGAGCGCTTGATCGTGCCCCAAAACCAATGCCCTTGATGGCCTTCAAGCAATTTGGAAACCTGCTGCTGAAAACGGTACTCCAAACGGACAAAAATGGCATGATTGGTATATGCAGCATTCAGTTTTTCCAGCTCAATCTGATGCTCGCCGCCACTTTCCGGCTGAATAATCAGTGCCTTACCTGTGTCATGGTCAAGTTCCTGAAGGATACATGCCTGATCGTTCTCAAGCAGTAACACAGCAGGCAGCACCAATGGTGAAATATCCTCTAATTTTTTGGGGAGAACCCGCGCAGCAAAACCTGCCCGCTTTGCCGCACGAATGAACAGCTTGGGTGTGAGTTTATTATTAACCAGAGGCAACCCATCACAAAGAACGTCTGGCGAATACGGTTTATGGTTTTGCTTGCTAAGGTGAACTAAACAACCGAGCAAAGGATCCTGGACCGATTCCATTAATCTTGACCTTAACCTAATTTGAGAGAGATACTCGTTAGTATGCACGTAATTTAAATTCTAACTAATGTAGCAAACCAATATGTTATACGCCATACGCAATCAGGATGGACGCATCACCGGGCTTTCTGAGACTTTCCAGGAAGGTGCCGAGGTTGTCGATATCAAAGACAAAGACGTTCTTGAGTTTCTCTCAATCAACAACAATGAGTTTTCTGCAGAGGAGTTCCTTAAACAATCCGATACTGTGGTCGCGCGTATATTTGAAGACCTCATTGATGTTCTAATAAGCAAAAACATCATTATGTTTACTGATCTGCCCGACATGGCCCAACAGAAACTTCTCAGTCGCAAGCTTGCCCGAAATATTAACCGCTCAGAGAATGAGGATGAAATACAACCTCAGCATGTCTCGTTTATCATCGACGATGATGAAACTCTGTAAACTGATCTGTTGAGTGAAGATCAACTCAGCTCCTGAATCAGTGAATCTTCTGCCAACACCTCCTCGCCGAAATGATTCAACTGTTTATATTGCTCCACGTAACGCTCCGCTAGTGTGCTATATCTGAGCTGTTGTTTTGCAGGTAATTCACCAAATGCAATATTCGACAAAACATCCCTGACCGAGAGTAAGATCCACAGGGCATTATGTCCCCGTTTGGCCTTTTCTATACCCGCTTGAACAAGATTTAATGCAATCCCGACATGCTCGGGCAGCAACTCATTAGCTCGACCAAACATCAGAAATGCCTTATCGAGATTACCCGCCCTGAAACTCGCCATCGCCGAGTAATTGGCCTTCCCCCAGCCCAACTCCATCATCTTGCGACCTAATTCCTTACGGCGCTGATGAACTTTATCTTCAATAAAAACATCATGCGCAGCATCCAACATAACATCGAGCCATTTACATTGATGGCCCTCATCCATACGCAGATAAAAGTTCCAGGTTTGCTGTAACATCTGTTCCAAACGCTCTTTGGAACTATCCTGCCTGTACAAATCACTGTGAATGAGTTTAGCCCGGAACAAGACCTCTTCATCATCAGGATGATCGAGCACAACATCTTCCAGAACACGAATCACATCACTCTCTATTTCAGACAATTTATCTTCGTTTGCCCGGATCATTGAGCGCGCTAGGCCGAAATAATGGGAAGGGGTCTGAAAAGATGAGTAGCGAGCATACCGCACAGCCTGCTGGTAAGCAGATTTGGCAATATCCCACTCGCCTGTCTGACACGCCAAATCAGCCAGTTCACTTTGTAGCGCAGGTACTGTAGGCTGGATCATCACCGCCTTGCGCATTAAACTGACTGCCCGCTCCAACTCACCTTTAACCCGATAGATGCGGGCCAACCAGGTGTACGCTTCAACACAAACATGCTGCTGGTCCACCACATGATTAAGGCATTTTAGCGCTTCTTGATACTCACCTAAATTAAAATGCGCAATACCCAAGCCCACTTCAGCCCAAGGCAAGTCTCTTTTCTCGGTGAGCCGAACAAACAGCTCCTTTGCCTGAGAAAAGCGTTTCATACGCAGCAAGGCTATACCATTGATGCGTTGCAAGAAGATGGCCAAGCCAGGGTAGTCGCGTATCAATTCTTGCCCACGATCCAACACCTCTTCATAGTGTTGCTCGTCTAAAAGCTGTTCAATCGGACGGATCGTCTCTTTAATTCGCAACTGCTTCTCGATGCGGTTACGCACCTTGCTGGAATCAAACGGTTTAGAAATGTAAGTATCAGGGGAGTTTTCTAAAGAGCCAAATAGAAGTTCAGAGCTTTTCGGATCCACAATCAAGAAATATGCACTCTGCTCTGGAATAATCTCTTCAGCATTGGCTTCCAACAAAAGCTGTAAACCATTTTTCTCATCTTTGCCCATATCATAAGCTGCAAAGCAAAGATCAAAAGAGACCTCACGCATAAGCGTAAGGGCCATATTCACGGACGCAGCCACCTGAATATCACCCACGCCGATGCGTCCCAGGATTTGTCGTAGCGACCCAAGGTCTTCAAGCTTACTGTCTACTATGAGCGCCGACTTTCCCGGGTAGTTTATTTCCATAGGCAATGCACAAATAAGATATTCGCAAAAGTAGCATACAAATCAGGCTATTATCAAAGTTTAGAGTATAAAAAAACCCCGCAGGGCAAGTGCGGGGTTTTTTTATACTTGTCTTTGCTTAATCTTTGAGCAGGTCACGACCTTTGCTGGCAGCAATTTTCATACGCAATGCATTTAATTTAATAAAGCCGGCGGCATCTTTCTGATCATAAGAACCCGCATCATCTTCAAATGTTGCAATATTCTCATCAAACAGACTGTCATTAGAGCGACGACCGACAACAATTACGTTGCCCTTGTACAGCTTGACGCGCACATCACCATTTACAACCTGCTGAGACTCGTCGATCATCTTCTGCAACATTTTACGTTCTTCAGACCACCAGAAACCATTGTAAATAATTTTGGCATAACGCGGCATCAGTTCATCTTTCAGATGTGCAGCTTCGCGATCCAGGGTGATTGATTCGATCGCGCGGTGTGCACGCAACATAATCGTACCACCCGGTGTTTCATAACAGCCACGTGACTTCATGCCAACAAAACGGTTTTCAACAATATCCAAACGACCGATACCATTTTCACCCCCAACCTTGTTCAGATATTCCAGCACAGTGGCCGGGGTCATCTTCTCGCCGTTAATGGCTACGATATCACCTTTTTCGTAAGTCAGTTCCAGATAAGTCGCCTTATCCGGTGCCTCCTCTGGAGACACTGACCAACGCCACATATCGGACTCCGCTTCCTCCCACGGATCTTCCAGAATATCGCCCTCGTAGGAGATATGCAGCAGGTTAGCATCCATTGAGTAAGGTGACTTCTTCTTATTGCTGGAGAAATCAACCGGAATATTATGATCTTCACAGTACTGCATCAGGGTTTCGCGAGAAGTCAGATCCCACTCACGCCAAGGCGCAATGACATGAACACCCGGCTTAAGTGCATAAGCACCCAGTTCGAAACGCACCTGATCGTTACCTTTACCGGTAGCACCGTGAGAAATTGCATCCGCACCTGTTTCGTTCGCGATTTCAATCAGGCGCTTGGCAATCAGCGGGCGTGCAATAGAAGTACCCAGAAGGTACTCCCCTTCGTAGATAGTATTTGCGCGGAACATTGGAAATACGAAATCACGCACAAATTCTTCACGCAGATCTTCAATGTAGATCTCTTTTACGCCCAATGCTTCTGCTTTCGCACGTGCAGGCTCAACTTCTTCACCCTGACCCAGGTCAGCCGTGAAAGTCACAACCTCGGCGTTATATTCATCCTGCAACCAGCGAACAATAACAGATGTATCCAGTCCACCGGAGTAGGCCAGAACGACCTTTTTTATCTCGGACATTCTCAAGCTCCAACTTGCCAACTTTATCCGCCCGACACGGGCTGACAGTGCTATTCAAAATTAAGCGCGGAGTATAGCAGAAAGAGAGGTCATCTGTGAATAAATCCGGCTATATACAACACGGTTAGCGGAAAAAGCGACTCAACTAATCCCGCTCCAGACGAATTGTCACACGGCGGTTTCGATCACGATTCTTTTTACTGTTATTGGGAACGACCGGATAACGCTCGCCGTGGTAGCGGGTCGTTATCATATTCGGATCGATGCCGATGCTAATCAGATAAGCGGTGACTTCCTCTGCCCGGCGCTTCGACATATCACGGTTCATCAAACGTCGGCCCTGACTATCAGAGTGTCCATCAACATAGATGCCTTTAACTGAGTTATCGTTTTTAACATACAGGGCAATTAAATCCAGGCGGTCACGCGAAGCATCCGACAAACGCCATTGCGCGGAGGGAAAAAGCACGGCGGTTCTCGCCACCTGACGAAAGTTAACGGGTAACAACCCTGCCGTACAAGCAACATATTCACCGTAAGCCGATTGAAAGTTAACCGCAGAAACAGCAACGCGCAGTGATTCGTCAGTCTCATACCACCGGGGTGAGGTAAAGGTTGGCATCATCCCTTTATATAAGGCCGCAAGCATCTGCTTTGCCTGTTTGGACTCAACCCGCAAATAACCTGTCCGCGCCTGCGGCTTATAAGTACCGATGGAATCAGGTGCGACACCAGGCTGCCAGGGTGCCCCCTCTGCTATTAATTGTGCGCCCGCCGAAAAATGAATATTCTCCGTAGGCTTTAGAGTAAACGTTAGGTCCTCACCCGCCTCCCTCTCAAATTCTGCGGCACCAAAAAAGGGAATTCCCTGACTCAGACGGCAGGAAAACTTGGAAGCCTCCAACTCCCATTTGGAATCATCAATAGAACTACGAAACGTTTGCGAGAACGCTTGCGATGAGAGAAACACAAGAGGTAAAACCAAACCAACAATAAAGCGCACTAGCAACACACCCTGAAACGATAAACAAAAAAGCCAAAGACGCCTGATTGTACATTTATTCGGCAGATTCTTCACAAACTTAAGGTGTTCATTGGAGAGACCCCCTTTACACTGTTAGAATACTGCGCATATTAAACGGAAAACCTCAGCCAAGTAAGGGCACCTTTTGAGTAACCATAATGACACCAAGCACCCGATGGCAAATCGCTTTCGCGGTTTTTTGCCTGTTGTAGTCGATGTTGAAACTGCCGGCTTTAATAACCGGACCGATGCACTTCTTGAAATTGCAGCCGTTACCCTGACCATGGACGAACATGGCTTCCTGATTATAGACCAGAGTTTTGCAGCACAGGTCGAGCCTTTTGCAGGAGCCAATCTGGAACAATCCGCTTTGGATTTCACCGGAATTGACCCGTACAACCCGGACAGAGAAGCCGTTCCAGAGCGGGAAGCAATGGAAGAGATTTTCAAACCCGTCCGCAAATCCATTAAAACTCACGGTTGCAAGCGGGCCATCCTGGTTGGGCATAATGCGTCTTTCGATCAGGGCTTCGTCAATGCCGCCGCGCACCGCGCAGACATTAAGCGTAATCCGTTCCACCCGTTCTCAACATTCGATACGGCAACACTTGCCGGCCTGGCTTTCGGTCAAACTGTACTTGCCCGTGCCTGCCAGGTAGCAGGTATTGAATTTGATGGCAAACAGGCCCATTCAGCCCTATATGACACACTAAAAACGGCTGAGCTGTTTTGCATTATCGTTAACCGCTGGAAAGAGTTGGGCGGCTGGGCAATGGCTGAAGCATTTCAGGACGAAGAATAAAAAAATAAAGTACAAAAAAGGCGCCAACGGCGCCTTTTAATGTGCTTCTGCAGCCAGTTACAAACCGCCCATGCAGATATATTTGGTTTCCAAGTAATCATCCATACCATACTTGGACCCTTCACGGCCCTGACCTGATTCTTTGACACCACCAAACGGAATCACTTCAGAACTGATCGCTGTTTCATTAACACCCACCATACCGTATTCAATACCTTCCGATACACGCCAGATGCGCCCCAGGTTCTCAGTATAGATATAGGCAGCCAAACCAAATTCAGTATCATTTGCCATCGAAATAGCTTCTTCTTCCGAACTGAACTTGAATACCGGTGCCACAGGGCCAAAGATTTCTTCACTGAAGATGCTCATTTTATCATTCACATCGGTCAGTACAGTTGGCTCATAAAAGCAGTTACCTAGTGCCGATGGCTTGCCGCCTGTCACCACGTTCGCTCCCTGATCAACTGCATTTTTCACAATTGCATCAATATCAGACAGTGCTTTTTTGGAGACAACTGGACCATGGGTGACCTCATCATCAAAACCATGCCCCAACTTAAAGTCTTTAACCGCCGCCGAGAATTTCTCTACAAACTGGTCATAAATACCTTCCTGAACCAGGAGTCGATTTGCACAAATGCAAGTCTGACCAGAGTTACGGTATTTAGAGGCCAAAGCACCTTTGACTGCCATATCAAGATCAGCATCGTCAAAGATAATAACCGGCGCATTACCGCCTAACTCCATAGAGGTACGCTTAACCGTATCGGCGCACTGTTTCATCAGCAATTTACCGATTGGCGTCGAGCCGGTAAACGTCAACTTCTTAACTTTAGGATTAGAAGTCATTTCGCCACCCACCGTAGATGCCGATTTGCTAGGCAAAACATTGAACAGACCCGCAGGAAGCCCTGCACGGCGAGCTAACTCAGCCAGGGCCAATGCCGATAAAGGTGTTTCAGCTGCGGGCTTAAGCAAAATGGCGCAACCGGCTGCCAAAGCGGGTGCTGCCTTGCGCGTGATCATGGCATTTGGAAAATTCCACGGCGTAATCGCCGCTACAACACCTACAGGCTGCTTGATGACGATACTACGGCGATCAGCAGGTGAAGGCAGGACATCACCATAGATACGCTTACCTTCTTCAGCAAACCATTTCAGGTAAGACGCGCCGTACATCACCTCGCCTTTCGCTTCGAACAACGGCTTACCCTGTTCGACCGTCATGATTGCAGCAAGGTCGTCGGCATTGGCAATAATTAACGCGTGCCATGCTTCCAGAATTTCAGCACGATTTGCCGGTGACAGTGCCTTCCACTGATTCATTGCAGCGTCCGCCAGGTCAATGGCACGCGCCGTTTCCGCCTGGCCTACACTTACCACCTCGACAATAGCATCGCCTGTCGCAGGGTTGGTGACAGAAAAAGTCTCCCCGGCATCACCATTTACCCATTCACCATTAATAAATGCTTGTGTCTGCAATAGACTGGAATCATTCAATTCTAATTTCATAGCCTTCTCTTCTCACAAGATAGGTCGTCTTAACTCCGACTGGATAAAATTAAGACTACCCGATTTTAATTTAGTTAACAAGTTAAGTATTTTGGCCGATTAAGTGTAAGATCAAGGCTATCATTGCTGAACCCCCAGCAACCAAATCACCAAATTAACCGATAAAAACGCCAGAACCGTTGTTGGTAGCAGTACCGCAGAGCATACCCCCCCAAGGTTATAACGCATCCCTATGACCGCATAAACACTGAACATTGGCATACAAGCCAAAATGATTGCCACGGTTTGAAACAGCGGCGACATTGGCGGAAAAAGCAAAATCATGGCAAATACTGAAAGCGGATGCAGAACCAGCTTACCAAAGACAATAGTTGACAGATCCGCCACCATCCCTCGCGGCTTCAACCCAACCAGCATACCGCCAATAGCAAATAGGGCCACCCCCCCTACCGTAACGGAGAGCATATCGATAACCCTGCCGATAAACTGCGGCGGTTGCAGGTCGGCGATGGTGGCCATCAAACCTAGAGCCATAGAGAAAATTATTGGATTTTTTAACAATGCCGGTAGAGATTTAGCCAAAGCCTTAGCGAAGCTGACCCCTTTATGCTGCCCGGTATCCGCCAAAGCAAGTGCCAATGGCAGAATAAACAAATTTTCAATTATCAGAGTCAGCGCAAAAGGAACCAGCGCGGCATCGCCAAACAGCTGCATAACGATAGGAAAACCAATCATCAAACTGTTTGAAATACTGCCACCCAATCCAAGCAGCGCAGATTCAGTCAGGGGCTTTCCGCGAAACTTTGCCAGGAGGAACAAACCCGAAAATGAGATTAACGATCCCAGCCCATAGATCAGTAGATAGTCGTAATGCAGAATATCCTGAAATGAGCGCGAACTCAGCGCTTTGAACATTGCTGCAGGCAAGCCAATATTCACCACAAACCAGGCCAGCGTGCGGACGTTATCTTTTTCCAGAAAGCCAAACCGCACAGCAACAAAGCCGATTAAAATCAAAATAAATGTAGGGCTTGTCAACGATAATATATAGGTAAAGTCTTGCATAAATCTCACTAGGCTCTATTTAAGAACGTCACGGTTTGCAGGCTGGGAGGGGATGAAAGCTTCGAAAGTTTCGCAGATACAGCAACTGGCGCAACGCCCAGGTTAACCCGGATGCTGCACCCGTGCACTTGATTTTTCAACTGAGTACTGTCGTATCAGCGTATTCCGCCAACTGGCACAACGTCGGGGGGTTAACCCCTTTTTCCCATCATAATAACGATAAAGCTGACCACTTTATCTTTATGCTGGTTCCGCCCCCACACCTGTATTTTCATCACACCGCGATCGGGTTTGGATTGTGACGGAGTCACAGAGATAATTTCTGCCTCGGTCCGGATCGTATCCCCCGGCCTTACGGGCGCTAAAAAGCGCAGTTCATCCAAACCAGGGCCGCCTAAACTAACCGTCTCAAATTCCCGAGTTTGTATAAGCATCCGGAAACAAAGTGATAAGGTCTGGAAACCACTGGCAATAATTCCACCGTAAGGTCCTTCTGCCGCATGCATCGCATCGATGTGGATTGGCTGCGGGTCATAGGTCAGGGCATACTCGATAATCTGCCCCTCGCTCAGGGTAAAGCCCGGACCATAAAATTTATCACCAACACTGAAATCATCCAGATAACGTCCCATGAACTTTCCTCTCGAAATTAACTATCACTTTGTTTTGCTGCCCAACGCGTCAGCCAAAAAGCTGCACCCGGAAGAATAACAAAACCAAGCATCAATGGAATCACTGTACCATTAAATGCTTGCCCCACAGCCATACCAAGAATAACCGCTAGCAAAGTGGAAACTACGCCAATAAAACTCGAGGCCAGCCCCGCAATGTGACCAAAAGGCTCCATCGACAAGGCATTAAGGTTACCAAACAACAGACCCACCCCCATTAGCAGCAGTAGAAAATACCCCATCAAAAAACCTAAGGGTGGTACACTGCCTAACCAGAAAGTGCACATCAACGCGACCAAAGAAAGCAAAGCTGAGCCCAGTTGCGCAAACATCACCAATCGTTTCATTCCAAACCGCACCACCAGCTTGGCATTAAGAAAATTAGATGCGCCTATTCCAAGGGCCAGCACCGCAAAGTAAAACGGAAAAGCAGCTCCCAAATCGTACAGTTCCTGCAAAACCTGTTGCACAGAGCTCAAAAAAGCAAGAAAAGCCCCAAAAACCAACCCCAGCGATACAACATAGGCCATTGCCACACGATTGGCGACAATCGTTTTAAAACCCTCGGAAAACTGCGTGAGAGAAAAGCGTTGGCGCTGATTTGAGGGTAGCGTTTCCGGGAGTCTTAAACCAAACCATAGCAAAATAATCAGTGCCATTAGTAACAAGAACACAAAGATCATACGCCAGTCAGAAACCATTAAAATACCCTGCCCAATGATAGGCGCAATAACAGGCACCAGGATAAATACGGTCATAATCAAGGACATCACCCGTGCCATTTGCGGCCCCTTATATCGATCCCTAACAATAGCGACAGTAATAATACGCGGCCCTGCTGCCCCAAGCCCTTGAAGCAGCCGCCCCAGCAGCAGCATTTCCAGGCTTTGGGCAAAAATAGCGGCGATTGTTCCAATAATGAAAACAGTAAAACCAAGGTAAATAGCCGGCTTGCGCCCCACCACATCGGATAAAGGACCATAGAGTGCCTGGCCGAAGGCAACCCCCAGGAAAATGGTGGATATAACCAGTTGAGTATCATTAGCCTGTTGTACGCCCAAGTCTTCACCAATATAGGCCAATGCAGGCAACATCAGGTCAATTGCCATGGCGACAAAGCAGGTGACAAACGCCAGCAAAGCAACAAATTCGGTAAAGCCGATAGCCTGAGGTAATTTTTTATTTTGAGTCATTTATGTACTTTTTACGGCCAGCGTTTCTAGATAGACGTTATCCAATTGACTGGATAAAGGTCAACAGGGCGAAACAAGTTGAGGTAGAAACTATATCCGCTTTCGTTGCTTCCGAATACGGCTTAATTCTTCTTCAAGCAAGGTGCGCCTTAATACTTTACCAACGTTGGACTTGGGCAAATGTGTCCGAAACTCAACAAGGCGCGGCACTTTATATGAAGTCAAGCGCTCACGACAATAGTCCCGGATCTGTTTGACAGAGAGTCTGTGATTTGAGGCGACAACAAATAATTTAATAACTTCTCCACTCTCCTCGGTAGGCAAGCCAACCACAGCACACTCTACGACATCAGGATGGCTGGAGATAATATTTTCCAGCTCATTCGGGTAAACCGGAAAGCCCGATATCGTAATAATATCATTCTTGCGTTCAATAATTCGCAAAGTACCATCATCAGCAATCCGGGCAATATCACCAGTGGCCAACCAACCAGCATCATCCGGAGGGCTGTCATCCTTCCCCCAGTAACCCGACATAACCTGCGGACCTTTGACATAAAGCTCCCCTGACTCTCCCGAGCAGAGCTCCTCCCCCTGTTCCCCGACTATACGAACCTCCGTCAAAGGCAAGGGTAAACCAACAGAGCCGAAAGGTTGATGTACATCAGCAACAGCTACAACAGGTGATGCCTCGGTTAATCCGTACCCCTGAATAATAGGACAGCCGGTGATTTTCTCCCACTTATCATTCATTGCACGCGTTAGAGCGCCCCCCCCGGACAAAGTCAATTTCAGGCGGGTCATATCTAACTGGGAAAACGCCTCATTTCTGCATAGGGCTACAAACAAGGCATTAATACTGGAAAAAACAGTGAAATCCCAACGGCCCAGCTCATTAACCAAACCCTGTGTATCCCGAGGGTTAGTGATAAGAATCACCTGCGCCCCCATCACGGGCATCAAGAGGCAATTTAGGATAAAGCTATAAATGTGGTACATGGGCAGAGGGGCAATCACCACCTCCTCTCCGATACGCAAGGTCTCTGGCAACCGGCTTTTCAACTGCATGACATTGGCAATTAAGTTCCGGTGACTTAACACGGCTCCCTTCGGCTGTCCGGTAGTCCCCACTGTATATTGTATTAGCGCAGTATCATCCGCCCCTCGTTGCACAGGTAAAAGTTCAAGGGTTGCACCTTTGAGCAGGGCCTCCCTGAAACCTACGGCTTCTTGCAAGTGATATTCAGGAACAATTTTCCTCAGGTATATGGCGCTAAAATTCACCAACTGACGCTTGGGAAATGGGTGTAAATCCCCTAACTGGGCCACTATGATAGTTTCCAGGGGCGTAACAGGTACAACCTTTTCCAACAAATAAGCGAAGTTCGCCAGCACGACAACGGCCTTAACACCGGCATCCTTAAATTGGCTGACGGTCTCATCAACTGTGTATAAAGGATTGGTGTTCACCACAATTAACCCGGCTTTAAGGGCAGCGATAACAGCCACTGGGAACTGAAGGGTATTGGGTAGCTGGATCGCTATACGATCCCCTGGCTGTAACGGTGTATGCTGTTGAAGATAGGCAGCCAAATGGTCTGAATACTGATCAAGCTCAGCGTAACTTATTGTTGCTCCCATATTAGTGAAAGCATTCTTGTAGGCAAAATCACGACACGCGCCCTGCCAGAGCTCAACGAGGCTGCTGTAGCGTGCAATTTCCTGTTCAAGATTTTGTAAAGAATCTGGCTGCGTTATCACTGAATAAGCTCCCTACAAACAACACCCTCCGTGCTAACCCGGATATTGTACCCATTGCCGGAGGTTTGAGCGTCCTCGTGAACGTAAACGCTGCCGTAGCAGCCTTGGAGTGAGCATGCGCTCCCAGGTTCAGGGGTGGTCAGGTTAAAACCCGGAAAGTATTAACCGTAACAACACGTACCCGGTTTGTCATGGCAGAATAAGCCTGTTTTGGAAAGGCGTAACTAGAGCCTGACGGCACTCTGGTCGTGTTCACACTTTCTACCTTCCTTAGATCACGTACTTTCGTCAGACTGGCGCGCACATATCATCCTATACCAAGTATCATTTTACCGCGCGACACCTTGCACAAAAGTGACCAGCTCACCCGGCTTTAGCGCTACCCATTCCTCATTTTCAGTCAGGGGTTCTGTAGCGATCACTGTAACAATATCATTGGGTGTCGTCTCAGTCATAAAATCGACCGTCAGATCACAATCCCTCAAGCTCGCTTCACCAAACGGTGCTTTACGGGTAATCCAGGACAACTTGCTGCCACAAAAGGCAAACAAATGCGTCGACTCTGTCAGGAGCATATTAAACACACCCAGCTCTCTTAATTGCTCGCAGCAACCATGAATGAAATCAGAAAGCTCGTCGAAATCATCAGGGCGTTGCGGGAAACGCTCGCGAATTTTCCCCAGCAGCCAGCAGAAAGCATACTCACTGTCTGTAGTACCAACCGGCTGATAGCTACCCAGGCCTTTTTCAAACAGTGCTTTATCCAACTGACCATTATGAGCAAAGGTCCATGTATAGCCCCATAGCTCTCGCTGGAAAGGGTGAGTATTTTCTAAACAAATATTACCTACATTGGCTTGGCGAATATGGCTAATGACAATATGACTTTTGATAGGATGGCTTTTGATCAAATTAGCTATTTTTGAGTCAACACTCGGATTAGGGTCATGAAAACAACGCGCACCTTTACCTTCGTAAAAGGCAATTCCCCAACCATCTTTATGTGGCCCTGTACCCCCTCCGCGCTGCATCAAGCCCGCAAAAGAAAAGCAGATATCAGTAGGGACATTCGCACTCATGCCCAACAGTTCACACATATAACAACTCAGTTAATAGTTAAAAAATTGAATATCACAATATTACTGCTCGGATTTCTGCTCAAGAACCACTTTGTCCGGCAATGAATCAATAGCATCCATACCGGTTTCAAGCTTATTATTCTCATCTGTTAATTGTGAGACTTCTTTTAAGCGGCGCTCCCCTAAAAAGCAGCCTTGGGGATGAATAGACATATGTTTACTTTCTACTGTTGCTCGCACCTGACCACCTGCATCGATATGCAAATCATCACAAATAACTTCACCTTCAAGCAACCCACATACATCAACGGCACGCGCTTTAATAAGACCGCGCACATGACCACTTTTTCCGATTGAAATATTGTCCAGAGAAGCAATATTACCTTCAAAGACGCCATCGATATGCATCTTGCCAACAATACTCATATCACCACAAAATTTATTACCTTCAGCAATTATTGTAATGGCTGAGTGTGCTGATTTAGTGGATACATTTCTTTTAAGGATGCCCATTTAACGCCCTTAACCTTTGTAAACAAAGTGTCAAAATTTGTTATATTCCAGGAGAGGAAAGGTTCTGGATCTATCGGGGTAAACAGATGCCTGATCTCATAATGAAGATGAGGCCCAGTCGATAGTCCCGTATTGCCACTTTTACCTATCAGCTGTCCTTTACTGACAAACTCTCCACTTTTCACTTTAACTGCATCCAGATGCGCAAAGTACGTTTTAAAGCCAAAATTATGTTGCAGTATGATCAATTTACCAAAACCGCTCGCCTTGTGGTATCCACCAAACTCAACAACACCATCTGCAGTAGCATAAACCGGCGTCCCCCGGTTTGCCTTGAAATCGATACCGTGATGCGCCACCCGCTTCTTTTTAACCGGATGAAAACGCGAGCCAAATTTATCGGTAATTCTTATGGCTTGTATTGGCATACCGTTAGGCACACTATGCAGGAAGAATAGCCTCTTATTCGCTTCAATAGCCAGTTCTTCAGCCTTATGGGCATCAACCTTGCCTTCGTCAGTGAGTCCAAGTAGCGACTGCAACCCGTATAGCGAGTTATCCAGCGAGGCATTCAACTCACCTATCCTTAGGTTCTCCTCCTCTAACTGATCCTTTTCCCGCTGCAGTGAGCTAACCGATAGGCTCAGGTCTTTTAACTCATCAATGTAAAGCTGCTGCGAGCCCACCATCAATTCATAATTTTCTGCCAGAACCTCATAGCTTTCTTCCAGCACTTCATGATCTTCTTCCAGGTCAGCCAGGTCATCCGTTTTTACAACCAACAGGGCATTTGATACAAAAAAACTTAGCGCCAACATCAACAACAATATCAACACCAGATACTTCACCAGTTGGTTGAGTGTATATTGACGGGACCCATAAACCGTTGTCAGGGTAATAACCAGCTTGTTTCTCAAGAGAACACCTGTAACGACATCATCCAATTAGGTAGGAGCAAAAATAAAGCGCCTAAATATACCGACTTTCGTTAAATTGTCCTAGCCCGGATATTGCACCCGTGCATTTAGTTTTTTCAACGAAGCCCTGTTATACAAGCATATTCCACAATGATAACCGGGTGGGCGTACTGTTATGGCCCACATTTGCCGGCTTTTCACTTGATCTCCCTTGATGTGAGCGCACATGCTCACTCCGAC
>PDWJ01000991.1_pt1 | contig 37733 bp, 34 predicted proteins | sample 1430881 | NCBI WGS metagenome assembly PDWJ01 (sample SAMN01162460, study PRJNA174530) | Oral metagenome, whole genome shotgun sequencing project. | biome: Marine environment; feature: Marine mammal; material: Swab sample of the gingival sulcus; isolation source: swab sample of gingival sulcus...
AAAACTTGCTCCACCGCTTTTCCCCTCGCTTGCATCGAACACAAGAAATTTTTTAACGATTTTAAACTTCATTTTCTTAACGCCTACATTTCCGAGGTCGTTTTCTTAACGCTAAAATTCAATCCATTAAAAAAACTCCTCTCTATTTATACAATAAATTAATATCAGTATAAAAGAGCATCACTTACTTTTCATTTCATATTCAAAATTTACTACTTTGAAACCATAAAAAGTCAATGTTTGATGGGCTTTTATCTTTCCATTTTCAGAATATACCATTAAAGTATCTTTGAAGGATTTGATGTATTTCGTCCATAAGTTGCCTTTTTTATCCTTTAATAAAAAATAAAATCCGCTATCTCCTATTTTCTTTCCTGCCGATGTTAAGATTAACGCTCCATTATTCCCTATACTTGGTTCTAAAATCACCGTAGCATTTCCGTTGGGTAATGGAAATACAGCTTTAATACAAGTGATTCCGCTTGGTAGTGTGCAGGTTTCATAAATCCCCGAATAAACGATTTGTTTCGTTGCTTTAAAAGCTCTTAGCCAAATGGTTCGTTTTAGTTGTTGAGTGTTCATGTCCCTTAACTGAATAATCTCACTCGTTATTTCCTTGGTTCCTTCACTATCAAGAGGAATATTCAACTGTTCAATTCTATTGCTAAAAAATAGTTTCAATAAATATCCAAAGGCTTTGAAAAAAGGGTTCCACTTGGTGGTTAAATGCAATTCATAATCGCTTGTGTTTTCGTAAAAATCAATTACATTTTTTGATAGTTGATGGCGTTGGGTCGAGGATAAATTCAATTCATCAATAGAACTGATTAAACCTTTGCTTTGTGTAGATTTACAGGTTTCTAAATTTTCATCTTGTTGTAACTGATGAATAAACTTCTGACCTATTTCATTGGTATTTCCAAAAGGAGCTAAAAGCCATTGAAAATCCTTTGAATTGATTTTCTTCCCCGAAAGAATCACCCATTGTTGCGTGAACCAATCTTGAACATTTTGTTTGAAAGAAGCAAAATTCATTACGAAGTCCTCTTTTGGGTAAAGTGGCTTTTCCCTTTCCAAGCACCATATTCAGCAAGTAGTTTAAACCTAAGGGTGGTAAACTCAAAATGAAAGTTTCTTCGTTCTCTTTCTTTCATAGCCTTAGCATGTCTTTTGGGCTGAGACATTTTGCTATGACCATGCACCATACTTTCCATTTCTTTTTGGTTTTTCCAAATGGTAAAAGTAGAAATGGTATTAGGAAACTTGAAAGAAGCCAAAGAGAGTAATGTACCAGAATGGTCTCTCACTAACTTTTCAACAGGTCTTCCCCAGTGTAAAAATCTCGGAATTTCAAAAGGTTTCATTCGTGCAAGTGTTACGGCAACAACAGGAGAATTTGGAGTATCTAAAGTTTCTTTTTTATTGGGAATTTGATAACCTTTTATACTTCCCCACGCTCTCATAAATCCCAAACGAATGTGCCAACCCTTGTTTAACAACTTACCAAACTTGTCTTTTTCTAAAAAATATTCCAAGTCTTCTTCTCTTTCCCATTGGGCAAAAATGGCAACTTCTCGTATCAAAAACCGAGAAGGAGACAAAATAGGAGACCCTAAAGTCATCGCTGTCATATATTCAGCATACATAAGTCCTCTGGCGTTCTTATCAATCAAGTTGAAAAACAACCCTTTAATGGCTTTTCCTAATGGGATTTTCACAAGATGAAAAGAGGAAATACTCATCTGAATTAAATTTATTTTCTCCAACTAAACCACCTCACTGGTCAGCCCTTTGGATGTTAGTTTTTCGTGCATCGGTTGTAAGATTTCCATTTCCCCTGATTTCACGACACATTTACCTTTGTAATGAATCAGCATGGTGCATTGTTCAGCTTGGACGAGTGTATGCTTACAAATTTTGATTAAGCAGTCTATCACGAAATCGAAGGTATTGAAATCATCATTCCAAACCACCAACTTATGTATATCATTCGTTTTATCAACCACCAAAACTTCTTCTTCATCTTCCTCTTCGTAGTGGTCAAAATAAATTTGATACTTTTTATTCATTTTCAGGATTTATTTATTCCTCCTCGGCATCTTCTTTGGGCTCTACTTTGGGATCAAAATTAAGTTCTACCAATTCCACACTTTTATTATTCATTTTCAGAATTTTAACATGATAGTTTTCAATATCAAACATCTGATTTTCCTCTGGAATTTCTTGTAACTGATGCAAAATATACCCTGCCAAAGTATTGTATTCTATCTCTTCATCGTCTTTGATAATCTGAGGCAAATATTCATTAATCTCCTCCAAAGGCTGAGTAGCCTGAACCCAATAAACACCGTCAGACACTTTCTCTACAATCTTGTCCTCGTCATCTTCTTCATCTTGAATTTCTCCCACCAATTCTTCCAAAATATCTTCCATGGTGATAATCCCCTGCGTTCCGCCAAATTCATCAATCACAATAGCGATATGTTGTTTTTTGGACTGAAAATCGTTTAATAAATCAGATATTTTTTTCGTTCCAATCACGAAAAATCCCTCCCTCATCAACTCTTTCAACACCTCATGAGTAAGATTACCGTCTCTCTTAATATGCTCTCTAATAATATCTTTAATATAAAAAATACCGATAACATTATCAATAGAATCTTCGTAAACAGGTATTCTTGAATGCCCCGATTCCATTATAATTTCCATTATTTCCTCTACTGAATCTTCAATATCAATCGATAAAATATTTTGTCTTGAAACCATAATATCTTTCGCATTATGATCATGGAAATCCAATGCATTTTTTATGATTTCATAATTCTCTTCTTGTATCTCACCAGAATCTGCCGATTGTTTTACCAATAACTGTAATTCCTCCGTAGAATGAATTTCATGGTCAGATGCTGGATGAATTTTCACTAAACGCAAAAAAGAATTGGATATCGCATTCATCAACCAAATAAATGGTCGGAAAACATTATAAAATAACCTCAATGGTGGGGAAATAAACAATGTCGTGGATTCTGGTTTTCTAATGGCTATTGATTTAGGTACTAATTCCCCAAAAACAATATGCATAATGGTAATAATTAAAAAACTACAAACCACAGAAATGGTGGTGAGCGTTGTTTCTCCTACTTCAAAAGAGAAATAAGAAAATAGCGTGTGGAAAATACTTTCCAAAGCACTTTCTCCTACCCAACCCAAGGCTAATGACGCCAATGTAATCCCTAACTGAGTGGCAGATAAATAAGCATCTAAATTTTTAATAATTAGTTCTGCTTGTTTTGCCATAGCGTTACCTTCGGCTGCTTTTAATTGAATCTGAGAATAACGAACTTTAACAATTGAAAATTCTGCGGCTACGAAAAAGCCATTTAATAAGACTAAAAATAATGCGATTAAAATCTTGACTATACTGTCGGGTTCCATATATTTTTAAATAATTGATATAATACGCAAATATAACAAAATAAATAAAACAAAAAATAATTTACATTAAAATTATTAGAGCAAAATCATACTTCGTTAAAAGAGGTTAAAATAAAGCAAACTGATTTAATCATCTTAAAAACAACATTTTAAAAATAACACCTCACTCTTTTGTCTTGAAACCTAACGAAGTGGTTCGGCAAAGCCAAACAAAAGAGCCAACTGCGAAGCATATCATGAATACCTACGAAATAATAAAATGATATGAATAAAAGTTCAAGACTGCGGAAATTCGGCTAAAAATAAAGTCAAAAATCTAAAATTTAGCTACGCTGAACCACTCCGTTAGGTTTCTAAAACTTACTCCACCTCCTTTCCCCTCACTTGTATCGAACACAAGAAATTTTTTAACGATTTTCAACTTCATTTTCTTAACGCCTACATTTCCGATGTCCTTTTTTTTCAAGATTAAAATTTAGTCCTTTCTATTCAAATTAATTAAAACATTCACTATCAATTAATTCAAAAAACATTTGAATATCGCTATTTTTTAGTACTGTTTTTTTTAGCCTCTTGAATCAAATCATTCGGTAAGGAGTTATTTTTCAATGAATTATAATCTATCACCTTTTTATCTCCATCATTTACTCTTAGGGATTTATCATCATTCTTTTCTTCTGAAATAAATTGATAATTCCTTTGAGCATTTTTAGTTTCAATGCCTAAAATTTGACTGAAAAAGTGTAAAAAATCTTTTCCCGTTCTCGTGGCTTTAATCTGCCTTGTCTCTTTTAAATCGCTCTGCCACAACAAAAAAGGAACTTGAAAAGCTTGTTTATTAATCCCATGAGAAAGCATATTATTTTTTAATTTCAAACCATGATCACTAAAATAAATCAATGAAAAATCTTCGTCGTTTTTAACCAATTGATGATGTACTTTTTCTAAAAAAGAGTCTAACATCTTAATGCTCTTATTATAACACGAAATATCATCCGATAAGATAAATTCATCATATTCATCATCGGTTCTATCGCAAGAAGAAGGATGAGAACCTGTCATGTGCAAAACAATCAATCGAGGTTGAGCTTCCTTTTTATCCATCACTTGCTCGAAATATGGCAACATTTCAGCATCTTGTAAATTGCTACTATCATGATTTCCTTTTTTCAAAAATACCATTTCATCTGCCTGATTGGCAATAATTGTTACAGGCGAATCATGATAACCAATTCTCCCCTGATTAGAAATCCAATAGGTTTTATATCCTATCTTTTTCGCCAATGAAAGGATATTGTTATTGGTTTCAAAATTTTCCAAATCATTAGAAAGAGATATTGTCCTTAATAACGATGCAAAAGTATGGGGAGCAACAGCATAATAATTATCAAACTGAATATGATAAGAAGCATCAATAAAAGGCGTATTCTGTATAGGAAAACCATAGGAATGTAAAAAATCTTTTCTCACGCTTTCGCCTATTACCAAAACGATGGTTTTATTAGATGTTTTATCGGGAGAGGATTTTATAATTTCCCAAGTAGCTGGTTTCTGAGATTGCTTTTTTAATTTTTCATCTTCTTTTTTCACATCAAAATACAAACTCAATAAAGTGACTTTTTCCAATGGCTGAAAATAGAAAAAATCACTAATTTTAGTACCTTGGTCAGTAGGTTCTAAATTAATCGGCTCTAAAGCTTTTTTGAGGGGAAATGAAATTAAAAATACCAATAATAAGACTTTAGTCATTTTAGGTAAAGTCAATTTCAAAGACTTGGTTTTCAGTAAAAAAACCGAATAAACCGCCAATAAAAGTAAAGATAAATAGACCCAAAATGGAATTAATTTAATATATGAAACAGATTCGTCCATATTGGTGTAATAAATGGAGCTGATGTAATTATAATTAATATTCCCATAAATGGTAAGCGTTGGTAGTACAAAACACGACAGAAAAAATGAAAAAACAATAAAAAAGTTTAATAGTTTTCTGCTTGCACTCGCTATCAATAAAAAGAAGGCAAAAGTTTGTATAACAAACCTGAACCTTTCTGTTACTCCATCATTGTAGGCTAAAAAAAATGTAGCATAAGCCGTAGTTAAAATCAGTAACAGAATATACGGATAAAATCGACGATGGTTTTTTTTCATGACCAATAAAACTGAATTTTCAATCTGTTAATATACAAAAAAAGCACCAAGTTAATGATGCTTTTTGTTTTCATTTCTTAAGGATAAGAATATTAGTTATTCAAGGCTTCTGCACCCGATACAATCTCTAAAATCTCACCTGTAATGGCTGCCTGACGAGCTTTATTATAATAAATAACCAATTCGTTTTTCAATGCTTGTGCGTTATCTGTTGCTTTGTGCATCGCTGTCATTCTCGCTCCATGCTCAGATGCGATAGAATCCAAGACTGACTTATAAACTTGAGTCTTAATAGATTTTGGAATCAAATTGTTTAATATTTCGCTACAACTTGGTTCAAAGATATAATCTGTATTTGCATTCTCCTCCACTTCTGGAATCGTAATTGGTAAGACTTGCTCTGTCTGAACAGTTTGCGTAGCAGCATTAATGAACTTATTATAAATCACAAAAACTTTATCGTATTCTCCTTCTTTATAATCTTCCATTACCGCCTCTGTAATATCAGCTACGGCTTCAAAACTCATATTATCATAGACATCACTCTTATTGTCTTTGATTTTTTGAGTTCTCTTTAAGGCATCAAAAACTTTTTTACCAATGGTTAAAACCTCTATTTCTACTTTTGCATCTTTTGTTTGAGCATTGAACTCTTTTACGATAGATGAGTTGAAAGCACCCGCTAATCCTCTGTTAGAAGATACAACAATATAAAGTACTTTTTTCACCTCTCTTTCCTCTGTATAAGTAGAAACGGACTCTAATTCTGTACCAGCACTCACATTTTCAATAAGTTCCGTTAGTTTTTCAGAATAAGGTCTTAGCATAACGATGGCATCTTGAGCTTTCTTCAATTTCGCAGCAGAAACCATTTTCATTGCACTGGTAATCTGCATTGTTGAACTAATTGAAGATATCCTACCTCGTATTTCTTTTAAGTTTGCCATTTTATTTGTTTGAGTTATGGTGGACAATGATTGGTATTTTTTAAACTAAATACCAATCATTCTCCTTTTAAGTTGATTACTTATATTTTGCAGCTAAATCTTCTGCCACTTTGTTTAGAACATTTTTGATATCTCCATCAATTTTCCCTGACTTAATTGCTGTCATTGTTTCAGGATGTTTATTTTTTAAGAAATCAATATATTCTACCATAAATTCTTTCACTTTGTTTACAGGAACATCTTTCAATAAGTTTTCTGTACCTGCGTAAACCATTGCTACTTGATTTTCTACTGGTAATGGAGAGTTCACTGGCTGTTTCAAGATTTCCACATTCTTTTCTCCTTTTGTAATTACCGATAAAGTAGCTGCATCTAAATCAGAACCGAATTTAGCAAACGCCTCCAATTCTTTATATTGTGCTTGGTCTAACTTCAATGTACCTGATACTTTCTTCATAGACTTAATCTGAGCAGAACCACCTACACGAGATACAGAGATACCTACATTAATCGCAGGACGCACCCCAGAGTTGAATAAATCTGACTCCAAGAAAATCTGACCATCAGTAATCGAAATCACATTCGTAGGAATATAAGCTGATACATCTCCTGCTTGTGTTTCAATAATTGGTAATGCTGTTAAAGAACCACCACCTTTTACGATTGGTTTCAAAGAATCTGGTAAATCGTTCATTTGCTTCGCAATTTCATCATCGTTGATTACTTTCGCTGCTCTCTCTAATAATCTTGAGTGTAAGTAGAATACATCTCCTGGATATGCCTCACGACCTGGAGGTCTTCTTAATAATAATGATAACTCACGATAAGCAACAGCTTGTTTAGATAAATCATCATAAACGATTAATGCTGGCTTACCAGTATCACGGAAGAACTCTCCGATTGCTGCACCTGCCATTGGAGCATATACCTGCATTGGAGAAGGATCTGAAGCGTTTGCTGCTACTACTACCGTATAAGCCATTGCTCCTTTTTCTTCCAAAGTTTTAACGATTTGAGCTACAGTAGAACCTTTCTGACCTACGGCTACATAGATACAAAATACTGGCTCTCCTGCGTCATAAAATTCTTTCTGATTCAAAATGGTATCAATACAAACAGTAGTTTTACCTGTTTGTCTATCTCCAATTACCAACTCTCTCTGTCCTCTTCCGATAGGAATCATAGAATCTACCGCTACGATACCCGTTTGTAAAGGCTCATTTACAGGTTGTCTGAAGATTACCCCTGGTGCTTTTCTTTCCAAAGGCATTTCGTAAAGGTCTCCTTCGATAGGTCCTTTACCATCAATTGGGTTACCTAAGGTATCTACTACCCTACCTAACATTCCGTTTCCTACTTTAATAGAGGAAATTCTGTTCGTTCTATTTACTGTATCACCTTCTTTTACCAATTTAGATTGACCTAAAAGGGCTACCCCTACATTGTCTTCTTCAAGGTTTAATACAATACCTTCTACACCGCTTGAGAATTTTACAAGCTCTCCGTATTGTACATTTTCTAAACCATATACACGAGCAATACCATCTCCAATTTGAAGTACTGTTCCTACTTCTTCTACATTGGATTGAGTATCAAAGTTTGCTAATTGTTGCTTAAGTATCGCTGATACTTCTGCTGGATTTATTTCTGCCATTTTGGTTATTTTTTCTTAATTTACTTGAAAATCTTTTCTTAATTTATTCAATTTTGTTTGTACCGAAGCATCTATTTGCTGGTCTCCCACTCTTAAAACATATCCTCCTAAAAGGTCTGGATTAATTTTAGTTTCTAAATCATATTCGGTAGTTGTATTTACCAATGTTGTAGATGCCAAAATCTGCTTGATATTTTCAGGAGATAACTCCTTAGCTGTTGTCAAACTTACCCTTTGAATACCTTTTAAATCTTCTACTTTATTGATAAATTCCTGAGCGATATTTTTCAAATGCTTTTCTCTCCCTTGCTTAATAACAAGACTAATCATATTTTGAGAAGTCGAAGAAAAAGACTTGAATATTTCAGATGCCACACTCATTTTCTTTTTATAGTCGATAAAAGGAGTTGCAAAAAACAGCTCTAATTCTCTTGAATTATTCACGGTTTTCACTACCTCTTTCATCTCGGTATAAATAGCATCTGTATTTTTAGACTCCTGAGCGAAATCCAAAAAACCTTGTGCGTATCTTTTTGCTACTTTTGATGTAAGCATTATTAGTTAAGATTAGATTGATTTAACATTTTTTCTACCAATGCGTTCTGAGCGTCATTGTTTTGCAATTTATCTCCAAGGATAGACTCTGCAATATTCACAGATAAAGCTCCAATTTGATTTTTAATATCATCCATTGCAGCAGCTTTTTCGGCTTGGATAGACAATTTCGCTTGTTCTAGCATTTTTTCTCCTTCTGCTTTTGCAGATTCTTTTGCCTCTCCTACAATTTTATCTTTCATCTCTCTTGCTTCTTTCAAGATAGCATCTCTTTCTGCTTTCGCTTCTCTGATGATATGCTCGTTTTCTGCTTTTAGAGATTCCATTTCTTTTCTTGCCAATTGAGCTTGGTTAAGAGAATCTTGGATAGATACCTCTCTTTCTTTTACTGCTGTTAAAATTGGTTTCCATGCAAATTTAGACAAGATTAAAAGTAGAATTAAAAATACTACTGCTGTCCAAAAAATATTACCAATCGATGGGGTTAATAAATCCATTCTATTGTATTTTAATTTTGTTAATTTTAAGTTGGTTGTTAAAAGGATTCTACAAACCAACCGTTTATAGAATCCTCATTTTGTTGGATTATCCGTTTCCTAATAATGCTACTACGATACCGAATAAACCTGCACCCTCGATAAGTGCAGCTGCAATAATCATTGCAGTTTGGATTTTCCCAGATTGTTCTGGCTGTCTTGCAATTCCGTCCATTGCTGAACCACCAATTCTTCCGATTCCTAATCCTACACCTAAAACTGCTAAACCAGCTCCGATTGCTGCGATACTACCTGTCATAACTTAAAAATTTAAAATGTTAATTATTGTTTTTTATTTCTTTTTAATTCAATTTATTAATGGTCGTGATGTGGCTCTTCCACTGCCGAACCGATAAATAATGCCGTAAGCATTGTAAATATATACGCCTGTAAAGCCGCTACTAACACCTCTAATACATAGATAAATAAAGACAATCCTAATGATACTGGTGTAATCATATAAGTCTTCATAATAAATATTAAAGAGATTAATGCCATAATGATAATGTGTCCTGCTGACATATTCGCAAAAAGACGAATCATCAAGGCGAATGGCTTAGTGAAAATTCCTAATAATTCCACAGGAACCAAAATAATATATACTAAAATCTTACCTGCAAATGGCATATTCTTCCCTAATGGGTCAAACATGTGCATCCAATAAGTCTTTCTACCACTAAAGTTCACTACCAACATTGTAAATACTGCCAATACCATTGTGAAAGCAATATTCCCTGTTACATTCGCTGAACCTGGGAAAAGTCCCAAAATATTCAATAACCAAATGAATAAGAACAATGTAATTAAGTAAGGAACATAACGTTCATATCTTAATGCACCGATATTTTGTTTTGCAATATCATCTCTTACAAAAACAACTATTGGTTCTATGAAACTTGCAATTCCTGAAGGAACTTTTGACTTCTTATACGATGACGCCGACGCAAAACCGATAATCAATAGAATAAATAATGCCAAGAACATCTGAGCTACTACCTTAGTAATAGAAAAATCTAATGGTTTTAATTCAACTGGCTTTCCATCCTTTAAAATCAGCTCTCCATTGGCATCTTTCTTATGAAGAACATTCCCTTGTGCATCAGTTTTATACACCGTATTGTGGTGCAATTTGTAGAAATTACCGTCTACTTCTGCTACCTCGTCTTCGTGGTGTCCGAATTTTGAAGAACTAAAAACCTTCAATCCATTATCCCAAAGGATAACAGGTAAAGAAAATCCTACCGAACTATCTCCTTCTCCCCAAAGATGCCAAGAATGAGAATCCTTAATGTGATGCATAATAAAAGGTACAGGATTGTACTTTTCATCTTTTGAACCGTGATTTTCAGTACCATGATTTTCAGCCATCATAAAACCAAAAACCAACATACAAAGCGAAATAATTAATCTCTTGTAAGTCTTCATTAAATTCGTTTTTCTTTTTTTAATTGTTGCAAATGTAAAAAATATTTTTTTTCTAAAAAATTATTCTGACAATGTTTTAATATGATTTTTGTCTTGTTTTCGTAACAAACTGATTACCAAGATAGATTCTACCAACAAATATATCCAAAAAATAATGAAGTAAGCGATAATATGATTTTTAAAATCAGGCTCAAAATATGCCAAATATCCAAAGCCAAACATCTTAAACACCACAAAACCTAAATAAACAAAACCAATAATATTCTTAATATCAATCAAATAGACAACAGAAACACTGATAATCACAATAAAAGTCATTACCCAAATCAATAGATGAATCTTATAATCTAAATCTCCTTCGTTTGCATAAGTATTCCAAAAATAATGTCCCAAAAAAGCTAGCGTTGTAAATATCAAAAACAACAATATATCAACGGTTACTACTTTCAATCTTGATTTCATTTCGCAAAAGTAAGTTTTTTTTAGAAAAGAGGAAAGAAACAAGAGTCAAGGGTCAAGAAATGGCTAAACTACCAATCCCTAAATGACTGACAAACTAAAAAAATCGTATCTTTGTCCTAAACTAATTTCGAATTGAAAAATAAAGAACGAGCATTTTCGGAAATGATTAACGATAATCAAGGACTGATTATTAAAGTTTCTCGGCTTTATACCAATAATTCGGAAGATGAAGAAGACTTATTTCAAGAAATTGTGCTTCAATTATGGAAAAGTTACGACTCATTTAAAGGAGATAGCAAGGTTTCTACTTGGATGTATAGAGTTGCCCTAAATACCGCTATTACTGTTTTTAGAAAAAGAAAGAAAAGAATAGCTACCGATGAAATTCAGCCGTTTCACGAAAAAGGAATTAATTACGAACAAAAAACCGAAAAGGAAGAACAAATCGCTATTCTCTACAAAGTGATTAAAAAATTACCCAAAATAGAAAGAGCCATTGTAATGCTCTACCTAGATGATTTACCCTACAAAGAAATCGCAGCAACATTGGGAATATCGTCTGTGAATGCAAGGGTAAAAATGAATCGATTGAAAAAGAAATTAAAAGTTTTAATGAAAGAAGAATATGTCTAAATTTGATATAGAAAATTTAAAAAATACTTGGCAGAACCAACAGGTAAAACCAAAATACAACACCCATGAAATTTTACAAATGCTGAATAAAAAATCACGCAATTATGTAAAATATATCTATTGGGTAAGTTTGGTAGAATTCATTTTGTTTTTCGCCATTACGCTATTTTATGTGTTTAAAGGCAACGAAAACGAACCTTTTTATCAATTAATGGCAACATTAGGAATAGAAAAAAACTCGAATATTGAAGCAAATTTTGAAAATTTACATTTCTTATTAGAAATTGTAAGTATTATCATAGGAGCATTTTTTGTCATTCGTTTTTATTTACAAATGAAAAAAGTACATTGCGAAGACAATCTAAAGAAATTCATCTCTAAAATTATAGCGTTTAGAAAGACCGTTCGTGCCTTCATTATTGCGAATATCGTTGTAATTGCTTGTTACTTTGTTTTGGTGATTATCGGTATTCGTTATTTAATTAATGAACAAAATATCGAACTTTCGTCCTCGGTAAAAACAGGACTTCTAATCGCTGTTATCGTAGCCATTTTAGTGAGTGGAATAATGATTTGGCTGTACTACAAAATCATTTACGGTATATTATTAAATAGACTAAACACTACCTTAAAACAGCTTCAAGATATTGAAAAACAATAATTTACACAATAATTACTAAAAAACTAATCCGCCTTTTTATTCCTTTCTCTTACCAATATCGGAATGGAAATAAGCCCCATGATAATCATAATAACCAACTGCATGGTATGCGATAAAAAAGCATATGCTAATCCTATTTCGGCACCTTCATCAAAAGATTTCCCCATTGATAAAAACAACGCTCCAATACCGAGTTTCAATGCAAAATGAAACGAACCTGCTCCCCCAGAAGCTGGAACAATCATCCCTAAAGTTCCTGCAACAATAATGAAAAAACCATCGGCAAAAGAAAACGAGGAAGTCTCGGGTAAAGCAAAACAAACTAAATACGCAGCGAAATAATAAGAAATCCAAATCAGTAAAGATAATAGGATAAATTTCCCATTCTGCTTCAATTTAAAAATGCTAGTAATTCCACTGAAAATACCATCAATGAAATCAATAATTTTTTTTAGAATAGCAAATTGTGAAAAATAATCCTTAAACCTAAAAAATAAAAATATTCCCAATATCAAAACCGAAATAACGCCTATAATGGTCACTGAATTAATTTTCACATTAGACTGCTGATAAAATGCCAAAATAGCATCGTATTTTAAAATTAAAGTCAGTCCCAAAAACAAAAACATACACAACAAATCCACTATTCGCTCCAAAATAATCGTTCCAAAAGATTGATTAACAGGTACTTTTTCAACACCATACAAAGCGGTTGCTCTCGCTAATTCTCCACTTCTAGGAACCGTAAGATTCATTAAATAGCCGAAAGATATCGACCATAAAGCGTTTTGATTAGTAATTCTGTAACCCAATGGCTCTAATAACAAATTCCACCTAATCGCTCTAAAAACATACGCCAACAAACCGAAAAAAGCGGCTGCCAAAATCCACCAATAATTCGCTCTTAAAAAAGCCTCCTTGATACTTTTAAAATCGGTTCCCTTGAACGCTAAATTCATAAAAAAAACAGCTATCACCAAAGAAATGGTGATAGTCAATATATTTTTTAGCGTTTTGTTTTTTTTCGTTTTTGAAGTCAATTTCTTGTTTTTTAATTCCTAAATTTATTCTTCATTCTCAGGTCAAAAGATTGGTCTCTTCATCTGGAAAAACAATTTTCGGTTGAAAATCTTTGGCTTCCTCTGGCGTCATTTGAGCATAAGACATAATGATAACAATGTCTCCTTTTTGCACCTTTCTTGCAGCTGGACCATTCAAACAAATTTCTCCAGAACCTCTTTTTCCTGCAATAGCATAAGTGTCAAAACGCTCTCCGTTATTGACATTGACGATATAAACTCTCTCTCCAACGAGCATACCCGACGCATCTAACAAATCTTCATCTATCGTGATGCTTCCTATATAATCAAGGTCTGATTCTGTAACCCTTACCCTATGAATTTTTGATTTGAATACTTCTATTAACATTCGGCAAATGTATTAATAAAAAATGAAAAATAACGAACGACCCAAGATAGAATGAAACTTTACTTAACGAACATAACCAACAACTAACTGAATATAAGAATTTTACAACCCATTAACACATAGCAATAATATTCAATATTTTAAACTATAACTTCACTTTATTGATAATATTCATGATATCAATTTAAAATATATTCCATAAATTTGTACCAACAAAAATTATTAAATTAACGATTATGAAAAAACTTTATTCTTTAGCAATGGTTGCCATGGCAACTATCACAATGAACGCACAATCTGATCTTGCATTTGCAGGAGGAGATTTTGAAGATTTTGCCGCTTTTACAGGTGGATTAAATAGTTATGGATTACAATCTTTTGCTACACAAGGTGTAGGAGAAGGAGTAAATGGCTCAAATTCTTTGAGTATCGATGGAACACAAAGTGGAAACAAATATGTTTTTACAGCTAAAGCTCCAGCGGGTTTATCTGCCGATGTTAGTGCTATTACTTTTATGGTAAAAGGAACTTCTCCATCCAAATCTATCTCCTTGAATGTTTATAAAGCAGGAACGGAATATTATAGATATAATGTCGGAGATTTAATGTCAGAAGATGTTACTATTGAGGCCACTGGCTCTAATCAATACAGTGGTGCTATTGATACAGCTGGCAATTGGGTAAAAGTAACCTTAAATATGGCAGAAATCACTGATTATAATACAGATACATCTAAAGACTTCTTTGCATTTAAGATTGGTAAAAATTCTGAATATGCCATTGATGTAGATGATTTCAAATTAGTAACTTCAATGGGAACAGTTGATTTAGAACTGATTAAACCAACTGATTTCATCAAAAACACAATCGTAAAAGATGAAATCCATTTCGCTACAAAATCAGAAGTGAAAGTATTTGATATGAACGGAAAACTAATCAAAACCGCTTTAGTTTCAAAGGATAAATCTTTAGACATGAGCGATTTACCGAAAGGAAACTACATCGTTGCAGGAACGGTAAAAGGTCAGAAAGTTTCTGAAAAAGTAATGAAAAAATAATGAAATTTGATTACAATACTAAAATACCAAAGTCTTATGGGCTTTGGTATTTTTTATGAAAAAATAGCACAATATTTTTTTGATTCAAGAATAATTGTTAGATTTGTCTAACTTTAAAATCAACCTATGAAATACGATTATCAAAATTTAAAAGTAAAATCAAAAGAAAACGAAAATAAAGTTCCTCAAATCTTCATATTACAGACTCAGACTGAGGTGGAAAATCATCAATGCACTTCCACTTTGAAGGATAAAATAAATGGATTGTTTCAGAAAAAAGAGAATGGCGTATTGCTATCTTTTGGGGAGCAATTAGAATTCTTTGTTATTGTTTCTAAAACTGAAAATGAAGACCTTAGAAAATTGGGGGCTCAAGTTTATACTGAAATTAAAAATCAAAAAATAACAAGTGCAGAAGTAGTACCAACGACCTTGGATGAAAAAAAGATATTTTATTTTGTGGAAGGACTTTTGCTGAGCAGTTATCATTTTGATAAGTATAAAAAGGAAAAATCAGATTGGAATATTACACTACATATCCCTGAATCTGTTTTATCTTCATCAAAGGTCAAGGAATTGAACATCATCACTTTATCCACTTCCCTTACCAAAACATTAGTCAATGAGCCGTTGAATTTTATGGATGCTTTACAATTTTCTGAAATCGCCAAAGAAATGGGAAAAGTATTTGGATTCGAAACAGAAGTTTTAGACAAAAAACAAATCGAAACCCTTAGAATGGGCGGTTTATTAGGTGTTAATAAAGGTTCTGAGACACCTCCTACTTTTAACATTTTGACTTATGCTCCAGAAAATGCGGTAAACGAAAAACCGATTGTCTTGGTAGGGAAAGGCGTAATGTTTGATACAGGTGGTTATTCCATTAAAGTCAGTGGACATATGACCGGAATGAAATCTGATATGGGCGGTGGAGCTGGTGTTTTAGGAGCTATTTCGGCAATTGCAGGGAACAAACTTCCTTATCATATTGTAGGTTTAGTACCTGCTACGGATAACAAAATTTCCTCTAATGCAATGGTGGTAGATGATGTGATTACCACAATGGATGGCACCACAGTGGAAGTACTGAATACCGATGCAGAAGGGCGTTTAATTTTGTGCGATGCACTTACTTATGCCAAGCGATATAACCCTGAATTGGTTATTGATATGGCAACGCTTACTGGAGCATCGGTGGCGATTACAGGAGATTTTGGAATTGCAATGGCAGGAAATCACCAAGTTTATATGGACGAATTAAAATCTTGTGGCGAAGAAGTGTATGAAAGGTTAATACAATTGCCTTTTTGGAAGGAATATGAAGATTTACTAAAATCAGACATCGCTGATTTAAAAAATATCGGTGGAGCGATTGGTGGAGCAACCACGGCGGGTAAGTTTTTAGAGCATTTCACCGATTACCCTTGGATTCATTTGGATATTGCAGGGATTGCATTCATTGATAAAAATAAAGATTATCGACAAAGTGGAGGTACATCGGCACCTGTGCGTTTAATCTATGATTTCATCAAAAATAGAACCGAAAATTAAATCATAATTTTTAATTTTTTTATTCGAAATAGACTGTCCAATATCGGCAGTCTATTTTTTGTAAATTTATTCTTGTTCTAAATCTAAAAATCATTTTAAAACTTGTATATTTGCTTTTTATACAGAACGAATATCATTTGTGGCAAAAATTGTAGAAAACATCAAGCGACCTATCACCGAGGAAATGAAACTTTTTGAACAAAAGTTTTATGAATCTATGCAGAGCAAAGTTCCTCTATTAGATAAAGTAACAAGATTCATTGTTACCACCAAAGGTAAACAAATGCGTCCAATGTTTGTATTTTTGTGTGCTAAACTCATCGGTGAGGTCAATGAAAAAACCTATCGAGGGGCTTCCATGATAGAGCTGATTCATACTGCCACTTTGGTACACGATGATGTCGTGGATGAAAGTTTTAAAAGACGAAATTTCTTTTCGATTAATGCCCTGTGGAAAAATAAAATTGCCGTTTTGGTAGGCGATTATTTATTATCTAAATCTGTACTTTTATCTACAGATAACAAAGATTATGATGTTTTAGCCGTTATTTCCAGAACCATTCGAGAGATGAGTGAGGGCGAATTGCTCCAACTTGAAAAAGCACGAAAATTAGATATTACCGAAGAGGTTTATTATGAAATTATCAGGCAAAAAACAGCTACTTTAATTTCTGCGTGTTGTGAAATAGGTGTTTTATCCAACGGAGCTGATGAAGATTTAGCCCAAAAAATGCAAAATTTCGGTACATATACAGGAATGGCCTTTCAGATAAAGGACGATTTGTTTGATTATACCACTTCTAATGTTATCGGTAAACCTGTAGGGATTGACATTAAGGAACAGAAAATGACTTTACCATTAATCTACACCCTGAAAAATTGTTCCGAAAAAGACAGAAAATATTATTTCAATACCATTAAAAGATATAATAATAAAAAATCAAGAGTAAAAGAACTCATTGAATTTGTCAAATCTTCAGGTGGTTTAGAATATGCGATGGAGGTGATGAAAGATTACCAACAAAAAGCAAAAAACATCCTCGCCGATTTCCCTGATTCCGAAGCTAAAAAATCACTTCTCTTGATGTTAGATTATGTGATTGAAAGAAAATTATAATGGGTTAATGCAAAATCAAGGTAAGATATTGTTATCATTTTTTTCAATTCAACAATATATCATGTCAATACCGATTACTTCAACCTAAATTTTTCCAAATCCTTTAGATTACCATTAAAAACATTTAAATCGACTTTGGTATTGATTCCTTTGATAATACCTTTTTCCGAAAATTGCCAAAAATCCCATTGATTATCCGGTATTGGCTGAGGAACATCATTGTAATTCGCCATCCAAATAGGATAACCCTTAATATCATGCTGTAAATAATCTTTATAAAAATGATAATAAGTGTAAATAATGGGTTTTACGCCATATTTTTTCTCTACTAAATTGAGCCAAATTTTAAGGTTTTTAATCAATTCTGATTCATCTTCAAGATGAGGCAATTTTTCAATATCTAAAACAGGTCGCAAATCTCCCTTTTGCAAGCGAATGGTTTTTAAAAAATTATTGGCTTGGCGTTTGGGATCTTCATCAGGTCTGTAATAATGATAAGCCCCACGGATATAATTATTTTTTTTGGTTTTCTTCCAAAAATATTTGAAATTTCCGTCTTTACTAGAATTTCCCATTGTGGCTCTCATCAAAACGAAATGAATAGGTACTTCTTGTTGTTTAATCTGTAAACTATCCCATTTAAACTGCCTTCTCTTTTGATAATGAGAAATATCAATACCAAAGACTTTATCACTATGCTTATCAATGATTTTATTCATTCTATAAGTTTCAAAAGCCGAATTGGATAATTTTAATTGTCGAAAAGGCTGAAAATAAATCGAATAATAATACGCAATTTGATGACGATATTTAAAACCAACTCCTCCCAGAATGAGTATCAAGATTAGACAGAAGAACAGCACAAAAGTACAACCTCTATTCTTTTTTGTTTTTCTCCTACCCTTTTTTGCCATTCTCTATTTTTAATTTTTAATCCACTTGATAATTTCTTTCAGAGAGGCTTTGTTACCGTGCATTAAAATACCCACACGATACACCTTTCCAGCAATGAAAATCATTAATAATGAAGAGATTATCAATAAAAACATCGATAACAAAATTTGCCAAATAGGAACACCAAAAGGAATCCTTGCAATCATTGCCACAGGAGAAGTAAATGGGATAATCGACAACCAAAAACCTAATGGTCCGTCAGGATTATTTACCACGGTTAAACTTCCGTACATTCCTACCATTAAAGGGATAATGGCAAATAAGGTAAACTGTTGCGTTTCCGTTTCGTTGTCCACCGCAGAACCAATTCCTGCGTAAATCGAACTGTAAAAAACATATCCAAAAACGAAAAAGAACAGAAACACAAAAATAATTAATGGAAAATTCAGTTCCAATAAAGAATGCGAAATTTGTGTTAAAAGACTCACAAAATCAACACCATTTAACGAGGCATTTTGTTGCGGTAATGTACCAACATTCATAAATTGACGATCTAAAATCAGGGCACTCACCACCGCCATTACAATCCATATTCCAAACTGCGTTAATGCGACCAAAGTAACACCGATAATCTTCCCAAGCATCAATTCAAAAGGCTTTACAGAAGAAATGATAATCTCCACCACACGATTGTTTTTTTCCTCCAAAACGCTACGCATAACCCGAACGCCGTACATGATAATGAACATAAAAACAATGTACATCAAACCGACGCCCAAGCCATATTTGATATTAAAATCTAAATCGCTATCAATATTTTCGTTTTGGTGAATATTTTTGGCTTTAAGGTGAAAATCTTTGTCCAAGTCATCAAGGATGGCATTGGTAATTTGAAGTTTTTTAATTTTTTCATCACGAATAATCTGTGTTAAATCATCAACGATTGTTCGCTTGGTTTCCAATCCGATTTTTGATTTCATCAAAAGTTCAGATTTCTTTTCTATTTCTTCTAAATTATCGGTTGCCTTTTCTCCCAATATTAATAATCCATCAATATTTTCCAAATTATCCATTTCAGTAATAATTTGTTTTTCGGAATCTGCCGAAACAAAAATGTAATTCACTTCCTCTGATGAATGCAATTTTTGTTCAAAAAGTCCTGTTTTATCAATTACCTGAATCGTAAATTGGGTCTCATTGACTTGAAATAAAAAAGAGATAAAGAAACCAAAACCCACCACTAATAAAGGGGTTAAAATAGTCAGAATAATAAAGGATTTCTTTTTTACTTGTGTTAAAAATTCTCTTTGAGCAACAAGGAAAATATTTCTCATAATTAATTTTCGTTTTGTTTAATCGCTTGTATAAAAACCTCGTTCATACTTGGAATTTTCTCATCAAAGGAACGAATTTCGCCTACTTGTAGGAGTTCAGAAAATAATTTTTCTTGGTCATTGGTGGAGTTCATTTCAAAATAAGTCAGTCCATTTTTTTGAGTAATTTTCTCAATTGGAAAACGCTGCTGAAAATGGGCTAATTTTTCTTCATCGACTTTATTTAAAATAACATCAAAAACATTCTTTTTAAATTTTTCTCTCACCTCGAAAACCTTACCATCAATGATTTTTTTAGACTGATGAATCATCGCAATACTATCGCACATCTCCTCCACGCTTTCCATTCGATGAGTAGAAAGGATAATGGTAGTTCCATTATTTTTAAGGTCGATGATTTGGTCTTTAATCAAATTCGCATTCACTGGGTCAAATCCCGAAAATGGTTCATCTAAAATCAATAATTTAGGCTGATGAAGTACGGTAACGACAAACTGAATTTTCTGAGCCATTCCTTTGGATAATTCGGAGAGTTTCTTTTTCCACCAAAGGTCGATTTCCAATTTTTCAAACCAAATTTTAGCTTGATCAATCGCCTCTTTCTTAGACATTCCTTTGAGTTCTCCAAAATAAATAATTTGGTCGCCAACGGTCATATTTTTATACAGCCCTCTTTCTTCTGGCATATAACCAATATCTCGGATATGATTTTGGTGCAATGATTTACCATCTATCAAAATCTCCCCTTTATCGGCTTGGGTAATTTGATTTAAAATTCTAATAAAACTAGTTTTCCCCGCTCCATTGGGACCCAGAAGTCCATAAATTTCGGATTGAGGAACATGAATACTAAAATCTTGTAAGGCGACTTTCTTACCAGAATCATACGTTTTGGTAACATTCTTTGCTTTCAGCATTGCTAATGGTAACTAAAAAAAATAAAAATTATTGCTTAATGATTTGTTTTACTTTGCTTTTTTTGTTGCTTAAAGTATATTTCATTAGGTACTTACCTGATTTCAATCGGTCAAGGTTAATTTTAGTAGCATTGGCATTCAATTGATAAGTTGCCACAGGACGCCCCAAAATACTAAAAAAAGTAACCGTTTGGATTTTAATTTTAGGATTTTCTACCTTTAAAAACAAGCTGTTTTTGGTAGGATTAGGGTAAGCTACCACCACATTAGTTGGTTGCTTCTCAATAGATTGAGCTTTCAGCGTTCCCGAAATCATCAAGAATGCCCCAAAGAATAATATATAGATAATTTTTTTCATTTTATTATTTAGTGTACTTTTATGACACCTTGCGAATATATTAAAATTTGTGCTATCATACAAGTTTTTAACCTTTTTTATGAAAATTAACAAATAATATTAATCCACCGAAGTATGGTAATACGCCAACATTTTATAATAGAGTTTAGCCGCCAAAAAAGCGGTTGGTTTACAATAAGGAGAGTCCATTAATTCTACAATATCAAAACCAACGACATTACATTTTTGAAAGACTTTTTTCAATAGTTTCAAGGTCGGATACCACTCCAAACCACCTGGCTCAGGCGTTCCCGTAGAAGGAGCAATCGCAGGGTCAAAAGCGTCCAAATCTACCGTAATATAGACATTGCCTTTCAACTTTGATAAAACATCGTCTATCCAATTTTCGTTTTGATGAATTTCGTGAGCAAAAAAACATTGATTTTTAGGAATATATTGCACCTCTTCCACATCGCAAGAACGAATACCCACTTGGACTAAATTATGCTTTTGATTAGCCTCAAAAACGGCACAAGCATGATTGGAAGTTGAACCGTGATAAGAAGGTCTTAAGTCTGTATGAGCATCCAATTGCAAAATCGTTAAATCCTCAAACTCCTCTCCTACGGCTCTTATTGCACCAATAGAAACCGAATGCTCTCCACCAAAAAGCGTGAACAACTTCCCTTTGTTTTTTAATAGTGCTTTTGTTTTTTGATACACCGCCTCTGTCATTGCTTCTGGAGAGGAATTTTCGCTCACTTCTCCTGCCCAATGAACGCCTTTTAAATAAGGCTCTGTACCCGTTTCGATATCGTACAACTCCATATTTTCGGATGCGTCTAAAAATAATTCGGGACCCTTATCCGCTCCTTTTCCCCAAGTAGAGGTTCCGTCATAAGGAACGGTAACCAAGATAACCTCTGCATTCTCTAATTGTGCATTTTCTGCTGGAATACCTGCGTATGTTCTCATTATCTCTAATCAATTTTTTTTGCGAAGATAAGATTTTATTATTGAAAATATTCGTCAATAATTTAGAAAAGTTCGACCGCTTATCGGAAACGATATAATATCATTTAGGCTTTAAATTTATGATTAAATTTGGTGTATTAGATATTTTTCTTTTTTTTTCAATAAAAACTATGCTTTTTTTGATATAAAATTTGGAAGTTGAAAAAAAATATATTATATTTGCTATGTAAAATAATTTTAAACACTAATATTAATAATTAATTATGAACAAATCTCAATTAATTGACGCAATGGCGAAAGACGCAGGTATTACAAAAGTAGCTGCAAAATCTGCATTAGAATCTTTTATGTCTAATGTTACTAAGACCTTAAAAAAACAAGACAAGGTAGCACTTATTGGATTCGGAACTTTTTCAGTTTCTCAGAGAGCGGAGAGAAAGGGTATTAACCCTGCAACGAAAAAACCTATTACAATTGCTGCTAAGAAGGTAGCTAAATTCAAGCCTGGAGCTGAATTAGCAAATGCAGTAAATAAGTAAAATCAGGACTACCATCTGGTAGTTTGATTTTAAGGTAAGGTATAAAGATTTGGAAATTTTACTTTCCAAATCTTTTTTTATACCTTATGCGTAAAGACAAAACAAACCCTGTTAGATTAATCTTAACAGGGTTTGTTTTTTATATTAATAATTTCCTAACCTTTTATCTTCGCACGAAGATCTTTCACATACTTCTTGATTTCCTTATCCATCTCAAGGAAATTTTTGATAGAGTTACAAGCATACATCACCGTAGAATGATCTTTACCTCCCATTTCCTTTCCTATTTTGGCATAAGTAGCATTCGTATATTCTTTCGCAAAAAACATTGCCAACTGTCTTGGTAAAGCGATATCTCTTTTTCTCGTTTTAGATAAAAGCTGTGCTCTTTCCACGCCGAAATAATCACAAACCACCTCTTGAATGTACTCAATATCAATCTTTTTCTTTTTAGAATTAGAAATTTTACTGATGGTTTCCTTTAATAGACCGATAGTTAAATCAGACTTATAAACAGTAGAATAAGCGATTACAGAGTTAATAACCCCTATTAAATCTCTAACACTAGATTGTACTTCGGATGCTAAAAAATCAAGCATATCATCAGGTAATTGAATACCATCTCTACTTAATTTATCTACGATAATTTTTCTTCGAGTATCTAAATCTGGACTTTTAATCTCAGCTGTCAATCCCCACTTAAATCGAGAAACGATACGCTCTTGAATATCCATTATATCAACAGGAGCTCTATCCGAGGTTAATATAATTTGTTTTCCATTTTGGTGTAAAAAGTCAAAAATATGGAAAAAGGTATTCTGCGTGGCCGTCTTTCCTGATAAAAATTGAATATCATCCATTATCAAAACATCTATGGATTGATAAAAATTCATAAATTCGGTTTGTTTATGGGATTTCGCCGCAGATACAAATTGCTGAATAAACTTCTCAGAAGACAAATAAAGCACTACCTTATCTGGAAATAAATCTTTCACTCTCAATCCAATAGCATGACCCAAATGCGTTTTCCCTACCCCATAACCACCATGTATAAACATCGGGTTAAAAGCCGTGGAACCTGGTCTTTCTGCAATAGACTTCGCTACGGTAGAAGCAAATTTATTACTTTCTCCTTCCACATAATTATCAAAAGAAAAGTCTGCTTTTAAATTTGACTGAATTTCCTGCTTAGGAATTCCTGGTAAAACAAAAGGATTAACCACTCCTTTGGGTACCTTCTTGGTCATTACCCTTTGCACTTTTGGCTCAATGGTAGATTTCCCTTTTTGTTGATGAACCGTAGGGTTTTTAGTAGAAGGGTTATTTTTTAAAACCGAATACCACAATTTAACACCTTTCCCAATGTACTTTTTAAGTGCAGCGGAAAGCAAAGACAAATAATTGTCTTCGATATATTCCTTATAGAAATCACTTGGAACCAATAATGTAAGATTGTTATCCACCAAACTTATAGGGCGAACTTTATCAAACAATAAATCGAAAGAGTTTTCTAATTTTTTAAGGTCGGAATTATCTTCGGTTGCATTAAGGTTGTCCCTCATAAACTGAAGACAGTTTTTCCAAATATGTATTAATTTTTCATTCATTTTTTGGTTAAAATTTACCTTAGTAGACCTGTTTTTTCTTGCACCACAAAGATGACAAATATTTTTTTCAAAAAAAAATTTTTTTCTCTTGATTATTTTAAAATATATTTGTATGTATTAAAGAAAGAAATAAAGATGATAACAACAACACATTCATTACGAGTTCGTTACGCAGAAACAGACGCTATGAACTACGTTTATTACGGGAACTATGCCACCTATTTTGAAGTAGGTAGAGTAGAGCTATTCAGGGAGTTAGGTATGTCTTATAGCGAGATAGAAAAGCGTGGAATTTTGCTTCCTGTTTCCGAATATAAAATCAAATATTTAAAACCTGCTTTCTATGACGAACTTTTAGAAATAAAAACAAGCATTAAGAAAAAACCAGGTGTTAAAATTGAATTCGAATATGAAATTTTCAATAGCAAAAAAGAGAAAATCACCACTGCTAGTACAACACTTTTTTTCTTGGATGAAAAATCACAAAAAATTATCCGCTGTCCAGATTTTTTAATGAAACTAATAGATGAAAAATGGACGACAAGCGATTAATCATTTTCGAGTGAAAATATCAGGTGTAATATTATATATTCAAATCCTTTTTAGGATTGAAAAAATAAATGACAAAAAACAATAATAAAGCCACTCCAAGGAAATATTGGTAATAATGTTCACTATTTTTGGCATCTATCATGATTTCCGAAGAAGAACCTCCCCTAGCCAAATTATTGATAATCTGATTGGTTGTTGGCTCCAAATCCGTTGCATTAATGAATGTTCCTCCTGTCTTTTGAGCCAAATCTTTCAAAGCATTGGTCTGTTTTTTGGTGATAACCACCTCGCCACTTCTATCGGACTTATAGCCCATAAATTGCCCATAAACATACTGCGGAATAGGTGCTCCCTCCAAAGTACCTACCCCAACGGATGTAATTTCTATCCCTTCATTTTGAGCCAAATCAATGGCTTTTTCATCATTACCTTCATTATCTTCTCCATCACTAATCAAAATCACCTTTCGAGAGCCTTTCCCCACATTCTTGAACTTTTGCACCGCAATTTTCATCGCTTCCAAAAAATCGGTTCCTTGATTTTTAATAATGGAAGTTTCTATTCCGTTCAAATATGTTTCAATAGCGTTATAATCGGTCGTTAAAGGCATAATGGAAACCGCATTTCCTGCAAAAACAACCACTCCTACTCTATCATTCTGCATTTTGAACATGGTATGAATCATAATATTTTTAGCTTCTACCAATCGGTTGGGTTTAATATCCTCGGCATTCATAGAATTAGAAACATCTAATAAAAAAATAACTTGATTCATCTTCTGCTTGACCTTAATTTTTTCTCCGCCCCTTAGTACATCTACAAAAGCAAAAATTAGAAATAAAATCGCCAAAAAATACAATACAGTAAAAACCTTTGAAAAAACAGACTGCTTTTCAAATAGCGTTTCTTGAAATCGTTCTTCTGCAAAAATTGTTCTTCTCGCTTTCAACCATTTTAAATAATGCAACAACGCAAAACCTAAAATGGGTAATACGATTACCAAACCAAAATATTGATATTCTCCTATATGCCAATCCATTACTTCATTATTTTAAAAATCACCCAACGCATTAATGCATCAATTACTAAAAACAATAATGCTATCCACAAAAATAACCTAAAATATTCTTGATAATTATAGATTTTATTGGATTTCACATTGGATTTCTCCAACTGATTAATCTCGTTATAAACCTCTTCCAAAACTTCATTAGAAGTCGCTCGAAAATACTGTCCACCTGTAATTTCGGCAATTTCTTTTAAGGTATTTTCATCAATTTGTACTTCTACTTCTCTGAACCTTAAATCTCCAAAAATATCAGTTCCAATAGGCATTAGAGCCATTCCGTCCGTTCCTATTCCAATGGTATAGACCTTAATATCGTTATCTTTTGCCAATTGAGCTCCGATTTGTGGTGAAATCACATTATGAATCGTATCCACTCCATCGGTCATTAAAATAATAATTTTCGATTTAGCTTTACTCGCTTTCAAGTGCTTTACTGCAACGGAAAGCCCTTCACCAATTGCCGTTCCCGACTGTAACTCCATTGGATTGAGCAACCCCAATTCCTCAATAATTACCTGATGATCATACGTTACAGGCACTTTCGTGAAAGCTTCTCCAGAATATGCCACCAAACCAATTCTATCGTTTGGTCTTTTGTCCACAAATCGTTTGGCAATATTTTTAAGTGCCGTTAATCTATCAGGTTCTAAATCCCTTGACAGCATACTTAAAGAGACATCCACCGTTAAAATAATATCTACTCCCTTGGTCTCGTCCTGTTCCTGAGAAACGCTGTAGGTGCGTGGTCTTGACATCGCTAAAATAAGAGCAGAAAGGATAATATACTTAGTGAGTTTCAAAAAAACTACCACCCAATTCATCCATTTATTTTGTTTCATATTGGAAATACTTGGCACTAAAACTCCCTTGCTTTTTTTCTTCCTAAAATCCATTATCAGTAACGGAATCAGCAATAAAAAAAGCAATAAAAACAATGGACTCTGCCACTCAAAATTAAATAAGTTTTTCATTATACCCCTGTTCTCAACTGTTCTAATTCTATATCTTTGGTAGAGTTTTTCACAAAAGATTTTATATCTTCTAAATCCTTTTTCATCGTGGCTTTATCAGGAAACATTTTTGCAAATTTCACTTGGTCTCCTCGCAAAATAACTTCCTCTATAACCTGTTCGTTTTCAGAAGAAATCGTGTCCGTTTCTTTCATTAAATGAATTAAATCGTCTGTCAATAAAACATCCGCAGGAATCCGATATTGCTCAGTAACAAAATTTCTCGTAATATCTACCAACTCCACATAAAAAGCACGAAAATTCTCGTTTTCAATATACTTTTTCTTCTGTAACGCCTTTAATAATTTTAAAGTTTTATTGGTCTTTTCTTTGGGAGAATCCTTATCTCTTTTAAAATATTTGACTATCCCAATCAATAAAATGACCATCGCCACAAGCAACAAAAAACCTAAGACATAAAATTTATACAACTCCCAATAATCTCGCCACCCCAAACTGACCTGCTTATTGTTCATAATGTCATTTAATTGGTCATCTTGCACAGGATTGACCACCGTAACTTGATAAGGAACCGTGCGATAGATTTCCTCTCCTATCTTAAATTCTAATTCAGGAATATCAAATGTTCCCTCTTCATATATGGCAAATCTAATCTCTCGATAATACTCATTTGATGTTTGAGCAATGCTATCTTTCTCTTCTTCAAAGTGAAAAGGTAAAAGTTCATTTTTTCCTTTAGCATCTATTTGCTGACCTTTCAGATTGCTTACTTTAATCTTAAAGGTGGTTAGTTCGCCCAAATCAATCGTATTCTTTTCTAACACAGAACTCAACTGCTGTGCCGAGAAAAAATGACTCATTAAGAGTACAATAAAAATGTATTTCTTCATTCAACTTCTGCTTTATACATTAAAACGCTTCCTTAAAAACCTCCTTCATCAAAAGTAAATGTGGCAGAAATCCCTGCTCTAATCGTCGATAATGGAAATGCCGTAGAAATCTTATATTTAGACATCATTTGATTATAGAAAAAGCGTAAATTCAAGTTTTTATTCAAATTATAATCGGCTGATAATTTAATATTCAAAATTCTTTGTCCTCCTGTAACTTGAGAGTTATCTAACAAAATATTAGAAATCTTGGTTTTATTATCCCTCAACGAGAAATCTGCTCTTACATTTAGCCCTTCTTGCATTCCTTCTGGTAAACTTCTTCTTCGTCTATATCTTCCCAATCTAAAATTCTTGAAAAGATAACCAAAACCTACCACATATTCGGAACTTTCGTCTTCGGTTAAACTATGATTGACCAAGCCTAACATATATGTTCTATTCTTGTTATACTGAGCCTTGAACTGTAAATTGTTTCTCATCGTTAAATTCAATCCGATTAATGGAGAAAAAGACTCTACATAACCCACCTGTGCAAAAGTAAACGGATTATAAAAATCACCATTCACATCTTTGGCATTCGGTGTATTATAATAATCTATACTCGATTGAATACCTGCCATTGTGTAAGTAGCATTATAACCATGTGTAATATCCACCTTGGTAAACTGACCACTAATCATAGGAATATTTTTAAGTCCAGAATACACCACTCGCCAATTAGGAAATGGGAATTTTGCTTTTTTAGCATTTTTCAACTGACCTACATTCCTACCTTCTACCGCTGACCTAAATGCTGGTATCAATACATAAGCATTGGCAACGCTATGCCCTTCCGTATAACCATTAGCATCTACCGTTCCGCCCATCTGTTGAGAAATCTGCTTGGTATTTTCGACCATTTTTCGGTAAATATCACCTCCACCGAAAGCCGTACTGACCATTATTGCAGAATTAGAATAGGTGGTAAATTCGTTTTCAAAAGCAAAATCAAAATAAGGCGTATTAGGATTAATATCCACATTATACCCTGCTTGAGTAAGATTAGTCGTATAATTTTGCATTAGATTCAGGTCAATTCTCAAATCTCTCATCGGCTGAATTTGAAGATTGGCATTTAGGTTCTTGGTACTGGTCTGTACATAAGCATCGGACAAATATTCGGAAGAACTAATCCAACCATTCTCTATCACTCGCCTTCTAACATCATCTTGAGAACCTAATAAAAAGCCATAAGTAGGACCGCCAATTCCTGTACCATACCCAAAGAAATTCGGTTTGGATAATAAACCTGGGAGCATCGTTCCGCTATTCTCTGTATAATCAAAATTCAGATTCTTTACCGAAGTTAAAGCATACGCCAACCTATCCAAAACTGATAATTTCGTTTTAAATTTATATTTTTTGTATCGGTATCTTTTCTTTTTCCAAGCCTTGGTATAAACGGCATTTAAAGAATCGAGTTCTTTTTTGCGTTTTGCCATTTTCACTTTTACTTTTTTCAAATAGTTTAACTTTTGAAACCATTTTTCAAAATCTACTGTTCCCGTTGCAGTCAGTGTATTGGTATTCTGTCCCACATTTCCTAAATCACCGTCTGGACTATCCAATAAAACCGTAGAACGAGCATTCCAATTATAGGTAAAGCCATACCCCAATTCGGCAGAAATGAAATTAATAAAAGGGAAATGCTTGAATGGTAATTTGTAATTCAGATTCACTTTATGGTTGTACAAAACAGGTCTTCCTACTTGGAACACATTTTTGAAAATAGACTGTGTATTCATGGTATTCACATCTATTTCATCATTGAGTGTTCTGGTGGCAGAACTCACCTGCATTTTCAAAGATTTACTTAAACTAAATCCTAAATTATATTGCCAACCGAAATAAAAATTATTATTCCTAATTACATCAAAATCACTACCCTGATTACCTGACAAAATAGCATCAATATTTCTAAACTCTAATTCGTTATAATTTCTATCCAATTCTGCTCGGAAAGAAACTTTGGTAGGAATCGGATTGAAATTAAATTCTTTCAGCCATTTCAAGTAAGGAGTAGCCTTTGTCTTTTTCTTAAGCAAAGTATAGAAAGGTCTAATGACCCAAGGTTTAAAACTATAATTATAATCAAGGTTTCCTCTTAAATATTGTCTTAAATTTCGTTTGGTATAGATATCTCTGAAATAATCATCATTATATACCATCGTCAAAGAAAGGTTTTCTACATCATAAAATTTAGATTTTCTCTTTCTATTCGTTCGCTCTTTTCTCATATTTACAATACCTAAACTTCGTTGTCGAGTAAGCGTTCGTGCAATCTTTTTAAGTTCTTCTTTATTATTAGATTTTTCAAACTCCACATCGGTATCCAAAGGATTGTATTTTGGATCTTCAATCGTCTGGGTATAAGAGTAATTCACTGGGATTTTAACACCTGTTTTTTCGGGTAACAATTTACCGACATTCACTGCGGTAGTAATGCTAAAACTCGATTGCGAAGATTGAGCCCTTTCGGCAGGACGAGAATTGATATTCCCAAATCCAACACTCGAATACGCTCCATTGGTATTCACGGTAGCGAAATCTCCAAGGTTAAAATTCAGATTGGCATTCCCTGCATATCCGCCTTTATTTTCGACTCCCGAAAGCCTAATTTCGTTCACCCAAAGTACAATATTTTTAGACCTTACATTACCGCCCGTACTTCGCAAACCAATCACAACGGTTTCCACATTCCCTAATGATGGTCGCCCTTTTACATAAATCTTTTTATTGGTATCGCCATACTCGCCATCGGTATATCTTTGTAAAATATTCGCAGAAGCACCGTTATCTCTTCTTAATTTTAAATCCACAAAATTTTCCAATGGCAAATTAACTTCATTTTCCGATGGCCAAATATCTGCTGCCGAAGTAGCATCCTTAGAAGTATATTTAAGCGATGCTTCATATTCGTAATAATTATCGGTTGCATCGTTACCAAAACGAATGAAAAATTTGGTATTTTCATCCAAGGCAGTAGAATATTTATCAATTAAGTTTTGAGCATGAACAAATAATTTTAAGTTTTTAAATCGACGAATATCCAATGGTATTTTTTTGAAAACTCCTCGTGATTCTGAACCAGCACTTCCAAAATTAGTCACCTTCATATAGAGTGAAGCTTCATTTTGCCTTTGTACTCCTGCATTCCCCGAAAGCACCTGTCTTTCTATCCCTGGAGGAAGAACATACGGTGGTTGGTTGAGTCCATTTTCTTCCAAATTCACACTTCCTACCTCCAAATTAGAATTATCTATCAATTGCGTTCCTTCTGTCACTCCCGTTGGGAAAATATTTTTTGCATATCGTCTCCACTCGGATCTTACCAAATCAAAGGAACCAAAACGCAAAGTTGCCGTTTCCTCGAAACCTGTTAAAAGTAACCTCGCAAAACGCACATTATTTAACACCGAAACATCAGCCGTTCCTGCATGAGCAACAAAATCTGACACAGGAATTCTAAATAAATACCACTTCACATCATCTTCACTTCCGTTTTGAAATTTTGCTCTAACGGTCTTAACATCAGAAATAAAATTAAGCCCTAATTGTAAATCATTAGGATTCAAACTGATTTCATACTGATTATACGACTCCGACTGGTCTAAATTAAAATCTCTATTCGCATCTTCCACATCAGGAGTCTGAGAGGCAACTTCCAAAGAATTGCTCTTGGAGTTTCCTTCTGGATTTCTAAAATATCGATATCGCTGAGGTATAGAAGATGCCAAATTCCCTTGAAATTGGTCAGACAAATAGAATAAAAAGTCATCTGATGCAGGATCAACCGTATTGGTAACAGGATTGGTAAAATTAGTTCCAAATTTCGCTTGTTCCTGCGCAGAACTTAAACCATCATACCCCACATCTTGTAATTTTCGCTCCTCTCCTTCGGTGGCAAAAGCATACAATACAGGTGGTTGCTCTGGCTGAACACCCAAATTAGAAGTCGTTGTATTAGAAGGATTAGACGGCGTTGATAATCCATTTTCATACTGCATTTTTCCATCTTTGAGTACATCTTCCGAAACATTTCCTAATTGCAATAAAATCTTCGCATTGTCGCCTATATTGTTATCATCAGCATAAGGATCCATTAACCAAAATTCAACATATTCAATATTAGAATTGGTAAAATTGGAAACATTAATCGGTCGCATCATTCCTGCCCATCTATTTTGTGGAAGTTCGGTATTTTGGTTGAAATTATAAGGACCTCTTTCCTCTGGATAATAGGTAATATCTAATGTATTGGTATAAACTTCATTTCCTGCAACGAGATCTCTATTATTGTAAATCTCGGTCATTTTCACCCTTCTTGAAGCGTGATTAGAAACCGACTGAGTATCTATTCCGTTAGGCTGATTACCACCTACCTTCCAAAATCTCGGGTCAATATTATACCAAGATAAAAGCCCTCTACCGTCTCCATTATTAATGTCATCATTTTGTCCTGCTCCTGCAAAAACAGGATTATTTTGGTTTTTCTCTGGTTTAGATGCCAAAGACCAAGCCATTGGTTCTTTCAAAGATATTTTAGAGGTAGTTTGTTCAAAATCATCTACATAAGACTGATTATCCGCTGCACTATTTAACCCTGGCATTAGATATGCTGCCTCCATTTTAAAGTCAACATTAGAAGGAGCTTCGGTTTTAATGAGTGGTAAATTATCGGTAAGTCTCGTTAGGAATGGAACTTCATTATTGTACATTAAATTCACTCCAAACATGGTATTATTCACCGATTCTTGACCAAAGTTCACTTTTTGTGTCAGAGGAACTTCGGAATAATTAACTACTGTTCCTGCGAGCATTAGGTGGTCATTGACTTGTCGCTCTAAATTCAGTCCGAGGTATCTTTTTCTTTGGGTATTGAAATTCATTTGATTTTCCAAAGAAACATTAATCGTCTGCCCCGAAGCTTTGATTTGTTCATTGATGATTTTCACCTGACCTAATACATAATCCACGGTATAATCGATCCCTTCCTGCAACTGAACGCCATTTGCGGTTACCTTTACCGAACCTTCGGGGATATTAATCGCTCCCAAAGAAATACCTTCTCCTTGTGAACCTTTATATCGTCCTTCGATGGTATATCGTTGAGAAAGGTTACTTTGTTCGGCAACTTGTTTTTGCTGGGTGTATAAATCGGTATAGACATATTGTGGGTCGTTCGTTCCCAAAACACTTGCCATATAACTACCAAAAGGCTGAACTTTCGTAAAGATAACCACTCCTTGCTGAGCTCTTACGGTAATCCCTTCTACGAAATCAAAAACACCATCTCCCGTTGCTCCTCCATTGGTTTGCAAATCGCCATTCATATTCAACCTATCCCAGTTGAGTAATTTCAATAAATTGGTCTCCTGTACAGGTGTATTGGGTAAATAATTAACCTTTCCTCCTGTTTGTGGATCTCGATAATAAACATTCAAAATAAAACCATCTCGCTCTACTTCATAAGCATCTAATGAATAAATATTTTTCATCATCAAATCCCACATCGGAGAAGTGGTCTTAACATTGGTATTCGGTTTCAAAAGTTTAGTGATTAAAACAGGACTTTCCTCCGAAAACTCTCCTACCTTATAGACCGTACTCGAACCATTAACCGTATAAGAATACGCCACGGCTAATAACTGATTGTCATTGAGTTTTTGGTTCAAAGAAATATACCCTAATCGACTATCAAAACTATATTCATTGGAAGCCAATCGTTTGGCTTTTCTATTAAAAATAAATTGCTCTCCATCTACATAAGTTTCGTTGACACCATTGGCATTAGGGAAACTTTGCCCATTAATGGTATTATAAGTGGTCGTGGCATCTCTCAAAGGCGTTCCTAAACCATTGATAGATTGATATAAATTATTTTGATTATTACTCGGAAACCCCGTAGTTCCCTCTCCTAAATCTCTAATTCCAATGATACTTTTTTGGTAAGCCAAATTACTATTCCCTTGGTCTAATACCCAAACTTCCAATCGGTTAATATTAATTTTAGAATTAATTTGAGGATAATTTAACAGAGCATTATCATAATTATTCAAGAAATAATGTCCCAAGAAATAATGCTGATTATCCTGATAATCAACAGCGTTCACCTTAAAGGAATTCATGACTCCTCCTCCCTGAATTACAATATTTCTCGCCTCTCCTTGTTGTTGAGAAAGCACCATCGTTCCTTTGGTTTTACCCAATTGAAACTCTGTTTTTAATCCCATTAAAGATTCTGAACCTCGAATTAAACTTGTGGAAAGTGGCATATTAATATTACCAAACTCTACTTTTTTAACGATTTTATCTTCAGGGTCACTTTTGTTGGCATTTAAGCCTTTTTGTTGTAAATCTTTCCAAGTTCCTTTTGCCTCCCAAGCGATATTCATTCTGTTTTCAAAAGAAAATCCGCTTTGGGTATCATAATTGGCTTTTAGCCTTAAATTCTCTCCCACTTTTCCTAATAATCCGAGCTGAATTCTTTGTTCAATATCAAAATTAAAACTCGTTCTGTTTTGAGGTAAAACTAAAGGATTGTCAATTTTTTGATACAAACCACCCACATCAAAAGAGGCATAACCATTGGGGATAATTTCAATGGTGTTTCCTCCAAAAATAGCTTCGAAAATTTTGTTTCGTACATTAATCGTCTGAATAAGACCTTTGTCCTTTCGTTTGGATTTATCCTTGGCAAATAAAGCAGAATAAGCCTTGGATTTTTCTCGGTAATAATCTCTTGCAGATTGTTTCATTCTGAATAACTGATATTCTGCAACCGTCATCACAATAGGCTCTCCTACGACTAAATTACCAATTTTAGGATAGACATAATACATCTCTGTTTCCACATCATAAACGCCCTCGTAAGAAGTAGGATTGGGCAATGAATAATCTTCTTTAACCTCTATTCCTTCCTCTCCAGAATCATTCTCCACCTCTTGTGCATTTAATAGTCCACAAAAGCCTAATGCTAAAATGAAAAGTATTTTATATGGAAATAATTGTTTCAAACTTCTAAATATTTTTTAAAATTTGTTTCACTAAATCCTCTACCGAAATTTCCGAATTTTGCTTCAAAATTTTATTAGCCTGTCTTTCAGCTATTTTTTTGGAAATACCCAACACCTCCAAAGCAGATAACGCTTCTTCTTTCACTTTATTGTCCAAATGGACAGAAACTTCTACTCCCGAAAGGTCAAATTTGGTTACTTTATCTTTTAAATCCACAATGATTCTTTGGGCGGTTTTCGCTCCTATTCCTTTGACCTTCTGCAACAAAGCGCTATTTCCATTTAAAATACCTGATGCAATTTCTGACAAACTCAAAGAAGAAAGCAATATCAAAGCCGAAACCGCTCCCACTCCATTGACACTGATTAAAAGGTTAAACATTTCCTTTTCTTCCAAGGAATAAAAACCAAACAACAAATGAGCATCATCTCTGATAATCTGTTGCGTATATATAAAACAATTCTCGTTAATTTTTAATTTTTCGGAAGTTTGCAAACTAATCCCAACATAATATCCTACTCCATTCACATCAACCACCAAATAAGTGGGCGTTAATTCTTGTACTTTTCCTTTTAGTGAATAAATCATTTGCTTTCTATTCTAATCTCCAAAGATACAATTTTTTATTGAGAAACTAAGGTATTTAGTAGAGGTTAAACGCTGTAAGAATAATACAAGCGTAAAATTAATTTCAGTTATTCCATCTCCATCAATACCCAAACTAAAACATACAAGCTTTAGCCATTACCTTCCTTGAAAATATTGATGTAATTTTTTAACATAATTTTCATTGGTGCTTATATTTAGGAAGTGAGCAGAGGCATTTTCGAAATCATATTTGGTCGATTTTAATTTTTGCCTTTGGTCTTCCGTAAAATCATATCTCCACCTCTTATTAGAAGTGTTAACCCAAATTTGCTCTCCCGTTTCAGCATCGGAAAATAAAGCATAGCCCACATCAGGGATTTCCTCGTCCTTATCATCATAAATTCGCATACCTACAACCTGATGCTTTACAGCAGTTACCCTTAATAATTTCGTATCATAATCATCTTGGAAATCGGAAAAAACAAAAAGCATTGCCTTTTTCTTAAAGACACTCATCATCGTTTGCAAAGCCTTATCCAAATTGGACTTGCTCGGCACATAATCGGATGAGAGAATATTACTAATAATTGACAGAAGGTGCTTTTTCCCTTTTTTGGGCGGAACAACTTTATAGACCTTATCGGCATATAAAATCAAACCGACTTTATCATTATTATTAATAGCCGAAAAGCCCAAACTCGCACAAATTTCTGCTACAAATTCTTTTTTTAATTGTGTTTTCGTTCCGTAATTCATGGATTGGGAAATATCAACAATAAGCATCATGGTGAGTTCCCGTTCCTCCTCCATGACCTTGACAAAAGGTTCTTGAAAACGAGCCGTTTTATTCCAATCTATTCTTCGTATTTCATCGCCAAATTGGTAAGTTCGCACCTCAGCAAAAGACATTCCCTGACCTTTAAACGCAGAATGATATTGTCCCATCAACGAAGCGTCCATCTTACGACGGCTTCGGACTTCTATCTGCTTTACTTTCCTTACAATATCTTTTACTTCCATTTTTTTTGAATTCACTCGTTTTCTAGTAATCAGTTTTAATCTGTTTCCTTCTTCGGTTATGGTGCCTGAATTTTGGCTAAAATATTATCAATAATTTCTTCGGTGGTTTTATTTTCTGCCTCAGCCTCGAAAGTGAGACCAATACGATGACGAAGGACATCTTTGGCTACTTCCTTTACATCTTCTGGGATTACAAAAGCTCTATTTTTAAGGAAAGCCATCGTACGAGAGGCAATGGCTAAATTAATAGACGCCCTTGGCGATGCACCAAAACTGATATAATTTTTCAGCTCGGATAAGTTATACTTTTCAGGATAACGAGTGGCAAAAACCATATCCAAAATATACTTTTCTATTTTTTCGTCTAAATAAATCTGATTAATCGTTTTTCTCGCTTCCACAATATGAGACAAGTCTATTACAGGATTAATCTTAGGACGATGAGAAGAAGACACCATTCTCATTACCTTCCTTTCGTCTTCCAAACTCGGATAATCAATAGTACATTTAAGCATAAAACGGTCACACTGAGCTTCTGGCAATGTATAAGTTCCCTCTTGGTCAATTGGGTTTTGTGTTGCCAATACCAAAAACGGCTGTGGCAAATCCATCGTCTCCTCTCCTATGGTTACTTGCTTTTCTTGCATGGCTTCTAATAAAGCCGATTGCACTTTGGAAGGAGCTCTATTGATCTCATCGGCTAAAACAAAATTGGCAAAAACAGGTCCTTTCTTAATAGAAAAATCATTTTCTTTGACATTATAAATTTGAGTTCCCACTACATCGGCAGGTAATAAATCTGGGGTAAACTGTATCCTCGAAAATACGCCGTTTACTGCTTCGGAAAGCGATTTAATCGCTAGGGTTTTTGCTAATCCTGGCACTCCTTCTAATAGAATATGACCGTTTCCTAAAAGCCCTATTAACAAGCGATTAATCATATATTCTTGCCCTACAATAGCTTTATTAATCTCTTGTTTTAAAAGGTTAAAAAAATAATTTTGTTCTCTTATTTTTTCGGTAAGTTGTTTTATTTCTTCTGCTTGATGTAATTCAGACATAATATTTTTCTTAAATGAGTTCGTAAAAATGCAACAATTCAACTAATTAGCCAATAGTACCAAAGTTAAATTTTGTTAAAATTGATTTAGTGCTGAAGTTATGAATGAAGTTACAAGGTTATGAAGTTACAAGGTTATAGGGAAAAGTCATACTTCGTTAAAATATATTAAAAATAAAACATAGCAATTTAATCATCTAAAAAAACAATATTTTAAAAATGACATTTCACTCTTTTGTCTTGAAACAAAAGAGCCAAAAATTCAAGACTGCGGAAATTCGGCTAAAAATAAAGTCAAAAATCTAAAA